>MDTA01191359.1_pt1 | contig 13420 bp, 13 predicted proteins | sample 811151 | NCBI WGS metagenome assembly MDTA01 (sample SAMN05326648, study PRJNA326480) | marine metagenome | isolation source: seawater | place: Indian Ocean: South | collected 2010 | reverse complement strand
TTTTATAAATGAAATAATATCGCTTTTTAAAGTTTCTCTATGAACTTCAAGGACTTCGTGTTTTTTTTCTTTTAAAAAAATGCATAAATTTTTTCCGATGAAGCCTTTAGATCCTGTTACTAAGACCTTCATTTAAACGCCTTCTGGTACATCAGTGCCGCCTGAAGCAATTTCTTCAATAAAATCTAATTTGTAGAGCAGTTTGACCATATCCTCAACACTTAACCTTTTTGTATTATGTGAATTATAATCTTCAATATTTGAGAGATTTTCATCTCCCACTTCAAGAAATTTAGAGTAATTAAGATCTCTGTTATCAGATGGAATTCTATAATATCCAGTTTGATCCTCAGCTACAAACATCTCTTCTCTGGAACATAGCGCCTCAAAAAGTTTTTCTCCGTGACGAGTTCCAATAATCTCAACTGGATGCTTTTCTTTTCCTGTAATCTTAAGGAGAGCTTTTACTAAAGTATCTATAGTTGCTGCTGGAGATTTTTGAACAAAAATATCTCCATTCAATCCATTTGTAAAAGCATGGAGTACCAGATCAACTGCATCATTCAATGTCATCATAAACCTAGTCATATTCGGATCTGTTATGCTTATCGGCTTACCGGCAAAGATTTGTCTAAGAAATAAAGGAATCACAGATCCTCGTGAAGCCATAACATTGCCATAACGAGTTCCACATATGATGGTATCTGATTCAGCAGCAGTTCTTGCTTTTGCAATAAGTACTTTTTCCATCATAGCCTTTGATATTCCCATTGCATTAATTGGATATACTGCTTTATCAGTGCTTAGACATACAACTTTTTCAACTTTACACATTATTGATGCCTCAAGAACATTTTCAGTGCCCAATATGTTCGTTTTAACAGCTTCTAATGGATAAAATTCACAAGAGGGAACCTGTTTAAGAGCAGCTGCATGAAAAATAAAGTCAACGCCTCTGACACAATTCAGAACTGATTGAAAATCACGTACATCACCAATATAAAATTTTAATTTAGAATTTTGATATTTTTTTCTCATTTGATCTTGTTTCAACTCATCTCGACTAAAAATACGAATTTCTTTGAGATCAGAGTCTAAAAATTTTTCTAAGACTGCATTACCAAAGGAGCCTGTTCCTCCAGTTATCAACAAAACTTTATTGCGAAAACTCATTTCAAAAACCTCACTTATAAATAGTAAAACTTAATTTGAAAATCTTACTCTTTTATCTTCAAAAAACCAAAAAATACTCATAAATAAAAAATAGGAAAGGGTATCAATGTACCCAAAAATTTGATTATTTGCTGGAAAGAAAATAAACATTATTGCAAATATTGGTAAAAGACTCATTCCATAAAAACTTTTATTGTATATAACTGAAGTCCAAACCCTTGAAAGAAAGCAACCTAGAAAAAACATCAATGCTGCTAATCCAATAAAACCAAAATCATTAGCAAATTGTCCATAAAAACTATGCCATTGTGCTGCGCCCCAATAATCAGATATTTGTGCTTGAAAGGTACGATCTGATATGTCATTTCCAGTAAGCATTAGAAATTGGCGTTGAAGAAAATCTGAACTACCAAATCCAAATGTCCAATTTTGATCAAGGTTTAAAATTAAAGAAAAACCATAGTAGCCCTGAACTAAATAATAATTTAACCATACAAATGCATAATAATAAAAATCAATAAAACTTGTTAAATATGGGGTTGATGCTGATACAGTTATATCCCCGACAAGTGAAGATGTTCGAGCAAAATAATCAAACCCTCCTCCTCTATAAGACATTAGAAATCCAAAGAAACCAATTGGAATTAAAAAAATAGCCACCATGAATGGAAGCATTTTTATTAGCTTTCTTGATGATCTAATATAAGCTATTACAAATAAAGATAATGTAGTAAAAATAAAAAATATAAAAATCACACTATTTGTTCCAGCTGCAAGTCCAGAAGAAAGAAATAGTGAAACATAAATAAAGACTAGGAATTTTTTAAAGTAGCTTAAATCTTTCCAAAAGTATAAAAAAATAAATATAAAAAAAAGCTTAAAAAATGCAAAGAATATTGAAAGAATATTATATATCCTTGAGCCTGCAGCACCGCCACCAATATTTGTTGCACCAGCTTGCATTCTCTCCAAATATACTAAACCGGGCTCCCTGAGGCCTCTAGATACATCTTCAATAATATTATAAGGAATAATTGATTCAGCTAGCATCAAATTTTGATAAGAAGCTAAAACAGATAGGACTGCAAAAAAAAGGGCCGTATAGAATAACTTTGATGAGATTCTTTTATCAATTACTATTCCATTGAAACTGTAAGTTCTTGTTGCAATGTAGTAACCAAAAATAAACACACTATGATAAATAAGCATTGTCATTAAGAATAAATCAATATTGTGAGTTTTAAATTCGACTGGACCAAAAAAATATAATAAAAGTGTAAAAACTAAGTATGTTTCAACTAATATAAGTGGTAAATACTTCTTCATAGCATAGCGACTTGGACATAAGTGCAATTATGAATAAACATTATTATTTAGGCATAAATAATAAATTAGTGTGAGAGTATTTTTTATTGATTTCGTGTTCGCTTAATATTCCCTCCCTATATTCAAGCACTCTATAGTTTTGCTCTTGTAAAAAATGCACACAATCACTGCTGTTCTTAAAGTCACCTTCATTAACGTCACCAACTTCAAGTGTAACAATCGGACGAATATCTCTTAAAGTTTTAGTCATACCTTTCAAAATATCATACTCAGCATTTTCTGCATCTATCTTTATAAAATCAGGTTTTAATCTAGAGTCATCAATATACTTGTCTAATGAAATTGCTTGAACGTCGTAATCATTTGAGGTTATTTTATCAACTACAGAATTATCTAGTTTAGCGCCATAAAGAGAGTTAAATGCTGAATATTGAACCCCATAGTCTTTAAATTTTAAAGTTGTTTCACAAGACCATGCTGCAACGTTATTTAATGTAACGTTACTTTTTTTAGACAAATTTGAGTGCAAAATTTTGTAAGTTCCTTGAGTTGGTTCAAAGCCATGAACTTGACCATGACTACCTACAAGCTTTGATGCCAGTATAGAGTAGTATCCAAAATGTGTTCCTACATCAAAAAAAGTATGCCCTGCTTTAAGATGTGTAAGAAAAATTTTAGTCAGATCTGGTTCAAAAAACCCATACCTATATAAAAAACATGAAACAATTTCAGGAAACACAACGTTCATTTCTTCTCCCCAAAATAAAGTTGCTTTCATTTGCTTTGTTTCACTCTTGGATAAGCAATTCTTCTCTAGCAGCTTTGACCAAAGCATTTTTATTGGATTTCTTAAAACTCTTTGAAACAAGTTAGCATTATTCTTTTTAATTGATAAGTTAAGAGAATTCGTAAGATTTTTAAGTTCCGTATTATCCATGTTTTTATATATTCTTCGGATGCTTTAAATTATGTGACATTCTAACATTCGCATCCTTAAAATAAAATTTAATGTAGATAAAATGTAAGGTAGCCAATTTACAAAACATATCTTTAGAGACTTAAATATGATTAGTATATATTTAAGTTGTTAAACGTAAATCAGACTTTTGAATGAATTAATTTCTTTAGAACAGCCTTTCTAATTATTGAGACAGATAATGATGATAAACCGAATAAAAAAACAGCTATGAAAAATAATTTTAACAAAATTATTAATTTGGAGTTATTAATATCAATATTAATATTCGTATTTATTATCAAACCAAATACTACAACTGATAATAAAATGGGAATTATATCCTTTAATAACCATCTGAAGTGGAAGCTTGGTAAAAATCTATTATGAACAATTAATGAAAAAACTAAAAACCAAATTAAGCTGAAGGTAAACCAGAGTTGAGCAGCGCCAATTGCTCCATATTTTGTTGTTATAAGGTAAATAAGTGGGCATTGAATCAAAAATGAAATTGTCATACCTATTACATAAAGTTTTAACTTACCAAATGCATTTTGAAGATAGTATTGGCAACTTCCTATAACATAAAGGCTTGATCCTAAAACATACCATTGAAGTATTTCGCCCCCCCATTTATAAGTCTCATCATCACCAGTCAGAAGGAATAATATTTCTTGAGGAAAGATTAAAATTAACATAGCTGTTGAAAATACAATCCAAGTTACAATTTGAGTCATATCTGTATATAAAGAAATCATCTCATCAATACCCTTTTTTGCTGTCAACATAGTTATTCTTGGTTGAAAGGCTGTAAAGATTGGGATTGATAGGCTTATTACTCCGCTTGAAATTATTGTGATTACACTAAAAAACCCAAATATATTTAATGACAACAAACCAGATAATAATAACTTGTCAAACTGACTGATAGCTAACTGAAGCGCTGTTGTATAAGTTATGCTCATCGAAAAAGGTAGCACTTCATGAAATAAATTCCAGTCTATTTTGAACAATTTTTTATTTTTTGCTACAGGTGGCAAGTTAAAATAAAATCTTCGACTAAGAATAAAGGCTTCCAATAAAGCAATAGCCAGCTGATATTCAAAGAATAGAACAATATCATTCGATATAAATGCAAGAACTAATATTGCACCAAAGTATTTAAGTGTTGTAATTATAACTACGGTTTTATTTAGCCAAATTTGATCTTCAAAACCAATTATTCCACCTCTATAAAGCGTTGAAAAAAACCTTAGTCCAATTATGAACCCCATGATAGTAATACAATAAGCAATACTCGTAGGATTTAGTAATATTGCTTTTATCCATTTGAATGCTATCCAATCGCTCTGAAAATAAATAATACATATTATTAATACTGATATTGAAACAAATATTACTTCAAAGCTTCTTAACAAGTGTTTAAATCTCTCAAACCCATTTGATTGGCCTCTTGCAAAAGAAACTTGTCTACATAATGTCGCACTAAGACCCATATCAAGCAAATTTAACCAATTTTGCAGTATGATAAAAAAACCAACTAATCCATAGGATTCAGCGCCGAGATATTTTATATATAAAGGTGTGCAAAGAAGAGTTACAAGAATGGTATAACTTTGGCCAAAATAATTTCCAATAGCATTTAATTTAATGCTGGCAATTTTCTTGTTGATCATATGATCATTTGCATATTAACATTCTCATCTTAAATGCTTTTGTATGTATTTTATGATAATGCCTTTGATGAAGATCTTGATATATTAATGAGTTTGATTCTATGTCATTTATCTTAAAAACTTTGAAAAGAAAAGCAAATACAAAAAAATAAAAGTCTAAGTTAAAAAACTTATTAAGAATTTTGTTATTAAATTTAAAGCACATTCTTCGGCTTATCAGTCTAATTTTTTCTAAAAGATTTGTCTCTTGTTTAATGAGATCATTATAAATCTTTAATTTATCATTATTGAATCTTTCGTTTACAACGAGATATGTTGAACCTATTGTTCTTCGATAGTAAACCAATACTTCCTCAAGAAGCTTAAATTTTAAATCAGGAAACTTCCTAGCAATCGCAATTTGAAGAGGCCAGTCTTCAATTACATCATAATTTTTCAAGTGCGTAATTACCTCACTATCTATTAGACATTTTTTTGAATACAGTATATTTGGTGCGTTGTTGTATGAAAAATGTTTAAATCTATGAAGCATGCCATCTCTTTCATAAATAATTTGTGATGCTGATGTTAATATATTAGCCACTCTATCAAATTTGAGTTTATTTTCGTACAAAAAAAGAGTACGGCCAGATATAATGGCTACATCATTATCAAAGTCTGATAATTCAAAAATATTTTCGTAAGAATATACATCATCGCCAGCGGTAATCTTACATTTATCTGCTTTTAATCTGTCCAGTAAATTGATTACACTTTTGCATGTTCCTAAGTTAGATGAATTATAAATTTTATCAATGTTTCTAAAAAGTTTTTTATTTATATCAAGCCAATTATCAATTAAAAAACAAGTTTTATCTGATGAACAATCATCACTTATGATTATATCTGCATCAATATTTTTTCCATAAGTATTGATTAGATGTTTTACACTCTCTAAATGCTCAAGAATATACTTTTCATGATTATAAGTCAGCACCATAAAAGCAAAAGAGGTAGCGTGCGTATGTTTAATCATGAAATTTTTTTCTTAAAATATGATTTCAAGAAATTTAGGGCTTTAAATCCAACCATCTTCCATCCTGTAAGCATGAATTGGATCTTCCAAACAAAAGAGCGAGGCTCTTTTATTTTTTCTGATGAAAATCCTCTTTCAGACCAATCAATATTCAGCTGAAAATCTTTTTTTGCTTTTTCAACAACATCTTTTACCCACTTCCCACGATAAATCGCACCACCTTTAGAGTAGTTATAACAAAAAATATCTTTATGATTCTGATTGATAGAATAATATGACATGCCATCTCCCCATGTTCTATATGTTCCAAAAACCTCCCATGCCCATGGATTATCACCGGGTGATGTATAGTTCATAAGGACTTTTCTTCGCCAAATACCAGGAGCAGAATTAAGTTTAAAATCAACTTTATCCTTTATTGCATCGAACAGAGATTTTTTGTCACTTTGAATGATAGGCAACGAGGTTTTTATCAAATAGGTAACTGCAGTCTGATCATTTGACTCGAGAAGAGAAATTGCTCTTTTAATTTTTTCAATTTCAACTTTTTCTTCAAGAATATAATCATCATATACCATAAGCACAAAATCAGTCTTTATTTGACTTAGAGTTGAGAGTAACCGGCCTCCCCAATCATCTTTTTTATTATTTAATTGATAGGTATAAGTGATAGCTGGATATAAAGATGAATATTTTTTAGACTCTGTGTTAATAACAATTGGATAAGGGCAATCTGGCCACCACTTTTCAAAAGACTTAAAAAAAATACTCAAAACATCACTGTAGTCATCGCATGTATTAACAATAATTGTTAAATTTTTTGATACATATTTTTGAGACATTATTTTATTATCATTTCCAAAAATATTATTTCTGAAAAGAATTACAAGAATTTATAACTAGGTTAACATCAGATTCAGACATTTCTGAGCCTATTGGAATGCTAAGAATTTCTTCATGTATTTTTTCAGTGATAGGCAATTCAAAACTTTTAAACTCTCTAAAAGCATCCTGCTTATGTGGCGGAACAGGATAATGAATTAAGGTTTGGACTTTGCATTTCTGAAGATGTTCAGCTAATTCATCTCTGTATTGAGATCTTACTACAAATAAATGGTAGACATGATCCTGATCTCCAAGAGGAGGTATATAAATATTATTATTATTTATATTTTCACAGTAGGATTTAGCAATTTCTCGACGTCGCACACTAGCATTGTCTAGGTCTCTTAATTTAATGTTTAAAAAAGAGGCTTGAATTTCATCTAATCGACTATTTACACCTTTTACTGAATTAATGTATTTTTCAGAGCTTCCATAATTACCAAGCTCCCTCACACTTTTTATAATCATCGGATCATTGGATACAAGAGCACCAGCATCTCCAAGAGCTCCTAAATTTTTTCCTGGATAAAAACTAAATGCTGCAGCATGCCCCCAACTTCCAGCTCTTTTTTTATTTAGCAAGGCTCCATGAGCTTGTGCAGCATCCTCCAATACCAAAAGGTCATGCTGTTTTGCAATAGTCATAATCTCATCCATTGGTGCTAATCTTCCATATAAATGAACCGGTAAAATTGCCTTAGTCTTATCATTAATTGCATTCATTATATTCTCAGGTGATATATTAAGAGTTATTTCGTCTGGCTCTATCAAACGAGGAATAAGATTATTTTCTGTAATTGCTAGAATACTTGCGATATAAGTATTTGCTGGAACAATGACCTCATCAGAGTCTTTGAGCATTCCAAGATTTTTCCATGCTCTGAAGGCTAGTACTAGAGCATCAAGACCGTTACCAACTCCAACACAATGCTCAACACCACAGTATCTAGCAAAGTTTTTCTCAAATATTTCAAGTTCTTTACCTTGTATATACCATCCAGAATCAATTACTTTGGTGATAGCTTCAATAAATTCGTCGCGATATTGCTCATTAATATTTTTCAGATCTAGGAAAGGAATCATTTCTGCATATACCTTATTACTTTTCCTGGGTTACCCACAACTACCGCATAATCTGGTACATCTTTAACCACAACAGCACCAGCACCAATCATAGCACTTTTGCCAATTTTAACTCCTGCTAAAATTGTTGCATTTGCTCCAATGCTGGCTCCCTCAGAAATTTCTGTTTTAGGGATAATATTTGAATAATCTTTTGATCTAGGGAAAATATCATTTGTAAAAGTTACACTTGGGCCGACAAAAACGTTATCTTGAATTCTTAGTCCATCCCATACATAAACGCCTGATTTTATTGTTACTCGATTGCCAATTTCTACATCGCCTTCAATTAAAACATGTGCGCAAATATTGCAATCTTTACCAATGGATGCACCTTTTAATATTACAACATATTGCCAAATATTTGTTCCATCACCAATTTTACAATCAGCTATATCAGAACTTGGATGAATAAAACTCATGCTTCAACTAATTTTTTGAACTCATTATAATCACGAATATAATCATTTTCATCAAAATAATCATTAGCTAAAACTAAAAGAACACAATCAGAACTAAATTGACTCATTTCTCTCCAAATTAATCCTTCTACCAACAAACCTCTTGTTGGAGAATCCAGTGATACTGACTCCCTTTTGTCTCCATCATCCAATAGAATTTCACAGCTTCCTGTGATACATAACATTACCTGTTTTAATGTCAAATGAGCATGAAGTCCTCGTGTAACATTACTTTGTGTTCCAAAAATGTAATAAATCCTTTTAATATCAAAAGGAATAGTCTTTACCCCTTCCAAAGCAACTAGAGAACCTCTTTCATCACCTAAGGGTGCAAAGTCTAACCACTTAATCAATTTATCCATGCTCACTCACAAGGTCATGAAGGTACCTTCCATAACCATTTTTTTCCATCTTTTTAGCAGCTTTTTCCAGTTCCGCTAGAGATAGCCAGCCTTTAGTGAATGCAATTTCTTCTAAACAAGCAATTTTATATCCTTGGCGTAGTTCAATAGTCTGAACAAAGTGAGAAGCCTCAAGTAAACTTTCATGGGTTCCAGTATCTAACCATGTAAATCCTCGACCTAAAACTTCAACATTGAGATCACCTTTTTTTAGATATTCATTGTTAACAGAGGTTATCTCTAACTCACCTCTATCAGATGGTTTTATTTTTTTTGCTATCTCAATAACAGAATTATCATAAAAATAAAGCCCAGTGACTGCCATATTTGATTTAGGTTTCAGTGGCTTCTCTTCAATTGATATTGCTTGCATGCCTTCATCAAACTCAACAACCCCATAATGACTTGGATCTTTAACAGCATAACCAAAAACCGTTGCTCCCGACATCCTTGATCTAGCCTTTTGTAATGATGATGAAAAACCTTGGCCATAGAATATATTGTCACCAAGTATTAAGGCAACCCTATCATCGTCAATAAAGTCTTCTCCTAAAATAAAAGCTTCTGCAAGTCCATTTGGGTTAGCTTGAAGGGTGTAACTCAATCTAATTCCAAATTCATGTCCATCACCCAACAACCTCTTGTAATAACTTAAATCCTCTGGTGTTGTAATAATTAAAATATCTCTTATGTCTGCTAGCATAAGAACAGAGATTGGATAATAGATCATTGGTTTATCGTATACAGGTAAAAGTTGCTTTGACACACCTTTTGTTATTGGATGTAATCTGGTTCCTGAACCTCCTGCTAGAACTATTCCTTTCATTTAAATTTAACTCTCCTTTTTTTTATTTTTTTTTAAATTGTCAACCCACATCTGATTTTCAAGATACCATAAAACAGTTTTTCGAATACCAGATTCAAAGGTCTCTTCAGGAACCCAACCAAGTTCTTCATTTATTTTACTAGCATCAATCGCATATCGTCTGTCATGACCTGGTCGATCAGTTACATGCTTAATTTGTGCTTTGTATGATCCTATGTCTAGTGGAACAAGCTCATCCAATAAATCACATATCATATTTACAACTTCTAGGTTAGTTTTTTCACAGTGAGCACCAATATTGTAAGTTTCACCAATAGCACCTTTTTCAATTACTTTCATTAATGCTCTTGCATGATCTTCGACATAAAGCCAATCACGAACCTGATTTCCATCGCCATAAATTGGAAGGGTTTTTCCTTCAAGAGCATTAAGTATAACTAATGGAATTAGCTTTTCAGGAAAATGATATGGTCCATAATTATTAGAACAATTCGTTATGATAATAGGTAATTCATATGTTCTATGCCATGCTCGGACTAAATGATCTGAGGCTGCTTTTGAAGCTGAGTAAGGCGAGCTTGGAGCATATGGTGATTTCTCCGTGAAGAGATCATTATTATTTGCTATATCACCAAAAACCTCGTCAGTTGAAATATGATGAAATCTAAATGAAGATTTTTTTTTCTCATCCATATTAATCCAGTACTCTCTTGCTGATTCAAGCAAATTATGAGTACCTACAATATTTGTTTGTATGAAATCATCAGGGGTATCAATTGACCTATCTACGTGACTCTCAGCAGCAAGATGCATTACAACGTCAGGTTTATAGGTTTTAAAAATACGTTTCAAATCATCTTTTTTACAAATGTCAGCTTGTTCAAAATGATATCTATCACTTTTTTCAATGCTAGCCAATGAGTCTAAATTCCCAGCATATGTAAGTTTATCTAAATTAATAAGACTATAATTTGTGTTATTTATGATGTGACGAACTAATGAGGATCCAATAAATCCAGCTCCACCTGTTACAAGTATATTCATTTAAAAAAAACCATGTCTTTTAGACTCAGTATTAGTATTTTTCACTTTTTTTAGAAACTGAAATATCGTATAAAGAGCGATCAATCTTCAAAAAGATATTGGTAAAAAATAATTTATTCTGCATCAGAAATTTTTCTGAAATAGGGAATTAAAAAAGATAATACGCTAATAATGATACCCAAAATAAGACCTAGCATAACAATCAATGATCTCTTTGGTTTAAATTTGATTTCGGGAATCAAAGGGGAGTCAATAACTTTAAAAATATAATTTTCGTTTGCCTCAACCATCATCAAGCGCTTCATCTCTTCTTGTTGAAGAGATGAAATTGCATCTCTTATTTCATCATAATTTACAGTTGGACGAAGACTGTTCAAATATTCAACTGATTTTGTAGCCTCATTTCTAGCTTCATTTCTCATAACTTTATCTATTTGATCAATGATTAGTCTTACCCAACGTTGAGCTAGGTATGGTGACTCATGCTCTATAGATAATGATACAAAAGACGTAATTTTATCTTGAGAAATTGTCAGAATGTCTATGTATTCTTCGTAAGCTTCTTGTGAAGAGGGTATTGTTGACCTGGGTGATCTTACTTTTCGCACCCATTTACGTGATTTTGTATCAAATATTCTTTCATCATAAATATTCTTGTTACTTGTTGCGTCCCATTTTTTAACTGCAAAAATATCTTCTAGTTTTATGTAAGGAAGTAGTTGCTCAGAGAAAAAATCATAAGATTTAATTCTTGCTATAGCTTCTTTTGATTTTGATGAAGCATCATCTGGAAGAGAAATACCAGCTAAAGCTGCCATTCCAGAGTATTCTCCAAGCATTCCACCCATTCCTGTATCAGACTCTACAGGTATTAAAATAGCTTCAGACTTATAGATATTTGGTTGATTAACAGCATAAAAAATTGATGACAAAACAAATATAAATATAATTAAACTTATAGAATATTTCTTTTCCCAAAGAGCATTAAGCATATCTGAAAGATCTATTTCTCCAGCATAATTTGTATTAAATTGATCATTAGGTAAATTGTTCATAATAATTTTAACTACCCCTCATTCATTAATTGTACTCTTCATGCTTTATCTTTAAAAATTACAAAAATTTGGTACCCGAGGCCGGACTTGAACCGGCACGATATTTCTATCGAGGGATTTTAAGTCCCTTGTGTCTACCAATTCCACCACTCGGGCAATATTTTAAACTACTCCTCATCAATAACTGTGAAAGATATATTTTGCTCTATTTCTCTTTCTGTTCTGGTATTATACGATGCTCTTATTTTATTGTTAGTGTTAATCATAGTTTTTATTAGACTAAGATTAACACCTAAAATTTTTGCATACTCTAACAGCGCATTTGAATCTTTTGGCAGACATGCGCCTCCAAAACCATGCCTTCTATCATGACCAGGAACCATCATGTGTGAAGACCCTATTCTATTATCAAATGATAAAGCTGATATAAAATTTTCCCAATTTTCAGATGTGCCAGAGGACTTAAAAACCTGATTAATCTCATTAAAAAATATAACTTTTGTGGCCAAAAAAGAATTTATTGTATATTTAATTAATGAAGCAGCTATTACATCTGTAAAAATATAATTTTTGTTAATACATTTTGTATATTTGGAGTAAAATTCAGATGCCCTCAAGCATGCATCTTCATCACCACCAAAAACAATTAGTTCAGAATTTATGAAGTCATTTAAAGCATGTTTTTCTCTTAGAAATTCTGGATTGTAAACAATACTTGGTAAAAAATCTTTAATATCATTAATGTATACAGGTAGAATTGTGCTTTTTAATATTATCAGCGAGGATAAGTGATTGTTTTTTAAATCATTAATAATCTCTTTTATTATTGATATGTCTTGAGTTCCATCTTCGTTCATTGGTGTCGGAACACAAATAAAAATAATATCTGGTTTAAAATCCTTTAAATCATTGATATTTGTACCAAGTTTTGGATCTATTTTTTTTACAGCAATGTCTCCTGTCAAGCCTTGATTTAGTGCTTCTCCAACAAAACCATATCCAATTATTCCTACTTTCATAATACTTGGAGGCTGAATCCGGAATCGAACCGGAGTAAACGGCTTTGCAGGCCGCTGCATAACCACTCTGCCATCCAGCCTAATATTTGCTGAGTGTATTGCATATGAATAGTAAATTAAAGTACAAATTATGAATTTTAATTTTCATAATAATTTAATCTCTCAATATCTTCTTCTATTACTGCACTCCCGTACTGAATCTCAATAATATGACAATCCTCTTCATAAGGATTTATGATTTGATGCCAATCTCCTTTAGAGATCATAAATTTATCAAATTTATTCAAAACTACTTTATTTTTTGAATCTGGATTGTCTCTGGAATATAAAACTTCACAAGATCCTTTTGAAACTAGCCAAATCTCATTTCTTTTTTTATGTCGCTGAAAACTCATGCCTTTTTGAGGTTTAATAATTAATTCTTTAACTTTTACATCATCTGAGTCAAACAAGTTATAGAAC
>MDTA01068736.1_pt1 | contig 13420 bp, 12 predicted proteins | sample 811151 | NCBI WGS metagenome assembly MDTA01 (sample SAMN05326648, study PRJNA326480) | marine metagenome | isolation source: seawater | place: Indian Ocean: South | collected 2010 | reverse complement strand
GCACAATCTCCGCATCGTCTTCCAGGCCCAGGTGCCCACCTTCTCCCGCATGTGGGTTAAGACCACACACCTGAATGCGCGGGGAAGATACGCCAAATCTGCGCAAGAGGTCCGCGTGCACGACACGCACCACCTCGAGCACACGCGCCTTCGTAATCGCTTCCGGGACCGCGCGCAACGGTAGATGAGTGGTAGCAAGAGCAACCCGGAGGTCAGGCGTGGCCAACATCATGATGGGGACGCCTGAGGCGTGTTCAGTCAGGTATTCGGTGTGACCGCTAAACGCGATACCTGCGTCGTTAATGACACCTTTATGCACAGGCCCGGTCACGAGCGCCGCAAATTGCCCGCTGAGACAGCCCTGTAGCGCCGCATCCAGCGTACGCAGGACATAAGGGGCATGCAGAGTGTTCAATTCACCAGGACGAGCATCAGCAGCGCCCGGCACATGTAGCACCATAATCTGATGCGGGTCGGGCTCGACGTCCGCGGCAAAGGGTATGAAACCTATGTCGCTGGACCGCAGGGCGGTCCGGGCGCGTGCGGCGAGCATCTCGCAGTCCGCCACCAACACCAACCTATGCGTTGCCGCATGCTCCAACGCAACCTTGATCGCAATTTCGGGACCAATACCGGCCGGTTCCCCCGGGGTCACCACAAGTGTGGGGCGAGACGATTGCAATGCGGACTCAGTCTTCTTCCAGGCGTAGTTCGACGTAAGCTTCATCACGCAGCTGGCGCAACCACGTCTGTATTTCCTCGCTTTCTTTACGCTTGGAGATAGCCTCACGCGCGCGCTGTTTGCGCACGACGTCGGTGCTGTCGAAGTCGCGGCGCTCTACAACCTGCACGATGTGCCAGCCGAACTGAGTCCGGAAGGGCGTGCTCACTTCAGATTCATCAAGCAAGTCCATCTGACGCTCAAACGCGGGCACCATGTCGCCCGGGGATACCCAACCCAGATCCCCGTTACGTAACGCGGCACGGTCCTCCGAATGTGCACGTGCAATACGGCCAAACTCAACGCCGTTCACGATACGCTCGCGCAGCGTTTCAAGCCGCTTCACCACTTCTTCTTCGTTGGCAAACTCACCCGGCGCAATGACGATGTGCCGCGCGCGCGTCTGCTGTACTACATGCCGTTCGCCGGCACGCTTCTGCACCAGCTTGACGATGTGAAAACCGTTAGGCGTCCGTATCAGGCTGCTGTATTCGCCCACTTTCATGGCGGACAATGCGTCGCCGAACGCCGCGGGCAATTCATCCACGGTGCGCCAGCCAATCTTGCCGCCATCCAATGCGTTGCGGCCATCCGAGTAGGCAACCGCCATTTCGCCAAAATCACCACCCTGGCGAAGCTCTTCAAGCACTTCTTCACCACGACTGCGCGCTTCGGCGATGTCGTCAGAAGACGCCCCCTCCGGGATCTCCATCAGAATCTGCGCAACGAGTACGGAGTCATCCGCTCCATCTTTCAGCTGCTCGTTTTCGATGTATCGCTGGACCTCGCGGTCCGCGACCTTCACCCGGCTCTGCACGATGCGCCGACGGACCTGTCCCACCATGATCTGGCTACGGATACGTTCGCGGAACGCCGCGTACTTGTAACCATCCGCTTCCAACGCGTCGCGGAAGCCTCGCAACGACAATTTATTCTGCCTGGCGATATCTTCCAGGGCGGCGTTCAGCTGGTCGTCGCTGACCCGCATGCCATAGATGCGCGCCGCCTGTACCTGCAAGCGCAGCGAGATCATGCGATCCAGCACCTGTTTGCGTAGGACGGACTCTTCGGGCGGGCGAATATTTCGTTCGCGCAACTGCGCGCGCATGGCACGCAATTCTTCGCGTAACTCACTCGCGAGCACTACGTCATCGTTGATGACGGCAACAATACTGTCGAGGGGGACAACCCCGCTTTGCGCGTGCGTCGGCACGTACCATCCGCAACACGTCCCCAGGAGAATCAAGGCGCGCAGCAACGATTTCATCAGAATGGATTCTTGTATCCGGGAATACTTCGTTGGAGGAGCTTTTCAGCATTACGACCAAGGCCAGCCAAACCTTTCAACTCCAGTTGCACGAAAAAGGATGTGCTGTAGTCACCCGATATGTCGCTCAGGAATCGACGCGCAATCGCGCGCATCGCCCAGCAACAGCTGTTGTACTCAAGGCCTGCAAATGCATCGATAGTCCGTTCGTCAGCCAGAGCGTAGTTCCACCGGCCCACCAGGCCAATGTCATGACGTAGCGGCCAACGGAAGGACACGTCTGAAGTTTCCACAGCATCGCGTACAAATCGATACGCGAGATTCACGACCCGCTCGTCATCAGGCTGATAACGCAGAGACGCAATGCTGCGATTCGTCTGATTGTCGTCCGGACTCCAGTGCATCCCGCCAGTAAACGACCACGCGTCGGTCACCCGCGCACTCAACTCACCAACCAGATCAGAGGAATTGGTTGTCTCGACAGCCGCGCCCGGCAGTTGCACGCGGCGATCGCGAAAATGATGGATCTGACCGATGCTGGCACGCAGTAACTCGTCGCCGCTGCCAGATTCCAGTAAGCGGGTTGTCAAAGCAACACTGAACTGATGCGCATCGCCAACCCGGTCTGCGCCATTGAAGCGATCGTCTCTGAACAGCTGTGCGAAGCTGAAGGTGTTACGGCCGGTATCAAATACTGGAATGTTGCGCTGGTCATCAAACCCTTGGAACAGGTAATAGAGACGGGGTTCCAACGTGTGCACGTAATTACGGCCAAACATTGACGTGCCGCGCTCAAGAAACACACCGCTATCGACGCTCAGGGTCGGGATCAGGCGGCTTGGACTGTCGTCGATGCCAGCCGCGGTGTTGTCCAGCGCGTATTGTGTGTAACGCAATTTGGCCGTGGGTATCAGGAAGGTACTGGCCGTCCGCATTGGGTAGCTGACAAACGGTTCCACGTCGGCCCGCACACCCGTCACACTCGAGCGACGGTCAAAAGACACGCCTTCCGCGCGTACGCCATAGCGCAGTTGCCGGTTGCGTTCAGGGGTCTGATAGTTCACGACTACCTGAGGTAGACGTTTGTATGGCCGGTCCAGAGCGGCGATCGTCCGGTCAACCGTCTGAAAGCTTTGCACGCGGGCCAGCGCGGACAAGTTGCCGCGCGAGTAGGTGACGTCGGCCAACTGTTGCAGATGGCGCGTACTGGTCATGTTGAGCGTATTACCGAAGTCCTCAAAATACTCTTTGTCGGAGACTCGGGAGAATTCCAGGTTTGTTGCCCAACCGGGCGCAAAAGACCCTTCATGACGGAATACGACCTGGCCGCGCGTTTCATCATCTTCGGTGTCATGCGGCACAATTTCCGCGGAAAAATCGCCACCGCCAAACTCCGTCAGGTAGCGGACTTCACCGCCCACCAGGCCGCCTCGCTTGGTCATGGGACGAGCCCATACGGTGGCATCCAACTGAGGAGCGATATTGAAGTAATAAGGAATCGTGGCCTCGACGCCGGTCTCGTCATCGATGGTAAAACTCGGGGTCAGGAACCCGGACTTACGCGCGTTGGACAGCGGAAACGTCAGGAACGGCGCATAGAAAATGGGCTGTCCCATAAACTCAACGGTGACATCACGCGCCGTACCCACGTCTTCGAGCTTGTCGAGCGCGATGTGCTTGGCGTTCAACATCCAGTCTTCTTCGCCAACGTTACACGTGGTGTATTGCGCGTCTTCAACCTGCACCAGGTCGCGCCCGCTAATCACCATTCGTTGGGCGCCGCCGCGCCCGTGCCGTTCCTGCAGAATGAAGCTGGGATCCTGCAGCTCGACCTGATCTTTACCGAGGTCGATCTCAACGCGCTTGCCCTCGACAAACAAACCGTTATCCCAGAGCTTGAGACTACCGCTTGCCACGACATAGCCCTTCGGCTTGTCGTACGTCAGAGACTCCGCAAGTAGCCGGCGTTCACCGGAGCCATATTGCACATTGCCGCGCAGCAACGAAATACCTTCATCGCTCAACTCGGCTTCGTCAGCGGTGATCTCGATCGTTTCTTTGCTGGGGTCGCCCTCGAATGGCGGCCGCTCCGGAATAGCGAACCCGGGGCCACAGATCGCAAAGCGATCGGCCATAGCGGGTGTTGCGTGAACGGTGAGCGCGAGTGCCACGAACAATGTCCTGGCAACCGGCGACCCGAACACAGATCGTCGTGCGTCTGCGCGCAAGGTTGTCCTGCCCCTGTATTTTATTTTTTGACGGGATCGGTGAGAGCGTACCATATCGGGGCTTTTGAAGCGGAATCCCGCGACTTGCGACGGGCAAGCCGTTGATTAGGCGGGGAATCATGTGACGGTCAGGGCATCCTGACTGTTATCAGAGTCGGGCACCTGCCGCGGGCCAGTTATCGGACGTGAAACGTCGCCGGATCAAATAGTCCAACGATAGTGCTCCAGGCCCATACAGCATCGCAGGCACCATCGCGACGCCCCATGCGTAATGCCATACCTTGCCCGTTTCGTTCAGCGACGGGTAGGAGATCACCGCAATGGCGTTGAAGACGAACAGCGCTACGGCGGCGAATCGCCCGCCAATGCCGAGTGCCAGCATCACTGGCAGGACCAGTTCAGCGTACGTGCCGACGTAAGCAGCGATGTCGGGCGGCAGCAGCGGCACCTCGTATTCGTACTCAAACAGCATCAACGTGGTGTCCATGCTCTGAATTTTCGTGAGTCCCGACTTGAAGAAGATGTACGCGACCCACAACCGCAACGCCAACCCGACTGACGGTGCCAGAATCTCTTCGTCCAGCCAGACCAGGGGCCGGTACAGCGCGGCTAATTTATCCATTCGCTTCTGCCTCGATTACTTGTTGTTTTCTTCAACCAAACGACCGCCAGCCGATGGGCGCCAGCGCGACCTACTCACCTGGCGCCTCAATTGCCGTAACCAGCTCGTTCGCCAGAAACGCCAGCAAGGCCTGCGCGAGATCAACCTCGTCGTCGAGCCGCACGGCGGCCGCGCACGCGTCAGCGACGGTGGCGCCGTCAGCCATTGCGCGCAGCATCGCAAAATCGGCCGCGGGTAAGCGCATCACGCGTACCTGTCCAGACACTCGCGCGACCACTACATTCTCGCCGCCCGCACCGAGGTCGGCCGCACCGTCTTCGCCAGGCTGGTTCGCTTCCCAGATGAGCGCTATCGGATGTGCGGACTGATGCAGGCTCACGCTGGGGTGTAACTGGAAGCGCAACTGTTCGTGCAGTGACGGCTCGATGGCAGCGATGTGCTCGACCGAGGCGACACCGGCGTCCATCGCATGCAACGCCAGGTGCCAGGACCACTCGAGTCGGGCCACGTCCGTCAGGTAGGGCAATTCTGCCAGGGCCGGGTCGTCCGTAACGAACGCAGCGAGTTCTGCGCCAAATTCGTGAATGTTTCCCGATCGGGACGGGTGTCCGACGAGGAACCGCGCCGCGAGGTACCTGAAAAACCCGTCTCCCACCAGACGCTTTACAACCGGATAAACGGCGGCCAGTGCCTCCGTGAAGCTGACCGAATAGTTGTTCCGGTAGATGTTCAGCCGCTCGGCTGCGGAGAACGCGCCTTCTGCAATGACGCCGTCCAGCGCATTGGCATCACCGTGCAGACCCGCGACAAATCGCGCCTGAATGTCACGCAACGAGAGCATGGTGTCTTGCGCAGATGCGGGCAGCGCGGTTGGCCTCCGCGACCAGTTCGCTCAGCTCGGGAATGTTGGTGTCGCGCTCGACTACTGTCAGCGTGTCCGGTACGTGCGCACACGCATGTTCGTACAACTCCCATACCGGTTCGGAGACTGGCGCGCCATGATGATCGATCAGGATCTCACGGCCATTAATAGTGTTGGTCGCAAACCCGGCGAGGTGCATTTCCTGAACGTATTCAGGATTGATCGACCGCAGGAATTCGTTCGCTTCGAATCCGTGATTCGTCGCACTCACGTAGATATTGTTGATATCCAGCAGCAAACCACAGCCGGCGCGTTTCGCCAGCTCGTTCAGAAATTCCCACTCGGTCATCTCGCAATCATTAAATTCGAGATAACTGGAAACATTTTCGACCAGAATCTGCCTGCCGAGCAGGTCCTGCGCCTCTGCCACACGGTCAACAACGTGGTCCAACGTGTCCCTGTTGTAGGGCAACGGCAGCAAGTCGTTGAAATACTCGCCCGCGTAAGAACCCCAGCACAAATGGTCAGAAACCAACCCCGGCTGCAGGCGTTCTATGAGCGTGTTGACATGCTCGATGTGCGCGCGATTCAGGGGGTCGACGGAGCCGAGCGACATGCCTACGCAATGTACGCTCAAGGGATAGTGCTCGCGGATGGCTTCCAGGTAGCGTAGCGGCTCACCGCCGCCAAAGTAGTTTTCGGCGTGGATTTCCAACCACGCGACCGATGGTCGCGTGGTCAGTACGTCATCGAAATGTGGCGCCCTGAGACCAATGCCAACGCTTGGCTGTGGCACTAGCGATGCGCTTGCGGAGGCGTTGTTTCCTGATGAAGGCAAGACGCGCTCTGCGCGATTCCCATGCGACTACGTTCAGGCTTGAGCCGATGGCCGATTAAGCCGGTTTCGGGCTGCTGCCAACGATCTTGTCGCAGGTCCCTTTAGGTACGTAAATCCATGCATCAGCTTGGTTGTCAGCGGTAGACGTGCCAGCACAAGCGGTATTGGAGGTATGGCAGTCGTTCTTACCAGCTTTCGCGATGCCGTAGCACTTCTCGAACTTCTTCGCCGCCATTGCTTGACCACTGGCGGCCATCATGCCTGCAGCCAAAACACCAGCCATTGCGGTAGTTGCCAGGGACTTATTATTCATCGATTGTTTCCTCTCTCGGTCAAAAGTAGATGCTCGCCATGTCCGCCGAGTGCGCGTTGCGCAAAATCAAGCGAACTTGTCAGATACGACCCGACTCGTCGCAATTATGTTTCATCGTGGTGCATCAATTCGTCTTAAAATTTTTTCCGAGACTCTCCGCACGCTGCTTGCGCGCGTCCAGCAGCAACAGTTCAGGCCCCTTATCGCGCAGCCAATCGCCGGCGTGCGCCGTGACCAAATCCGCCAACGCGCCGATGTGTTCCGGCCTGTCGTTCAACGCTGGAATGTAGGTGAACTGCTCTCCACCCGCGGCTTTGAATAGCTCTTCACCACCGATACAGATCTCTTCCAACGTCTCCAGACAGTCCGCCGCGAACCCCGGGCACAACACATGCAGATTACGGACGCCCTCGCCCGCCAGGCGCTTGAAAGTCTCGTCCGTGTAAGGCTGTAACCACTTCTCGCGGCCGACGCGCGACTGAAAACTCACGTGCACGCGCTCAGCGGGAAAGTCGAGTTCGGCAGCCAGTAATCGCGCTGTGGCATGGCAATGGCAGAAGTACGGATCGCCAGCAAAGAGGTACCGCTGCGGCAAACCGTGGAAAGACAACAACAATCCGTCGGGCTGTCCTCGCGTTTGCCAGTGAGCATGCACGGAAGCGGCGAGCGCATCGATATACGGGCCAAAGTCGTGGTACTCGGACACCATTCGCAAGGCTGGTACCCGTCGCCACTGCCTGAGCTCCGCCGCAATGGCGTCGAACACGGAACCCGTAGTTGAGCCTGAGTACTGTGGATACATCGGTATCACCAGGAGACGTCGCAGGCCTTGCCCGCGAAACTCAGCCAACACATCCGCGATGCTGGGCGAGCCGTAACGCATCGCGACGCGCACGGGCACCCTGCCGCTGCATGCCGCGTCCGTAGCTTGGCTGGCGAGGTGCACAGACAACGCCTCTGCCTGCTTGTTTGCATACACGAGTAATGGCGAACCATCGTCGCGCCACACCTGCTGATAGGCATGTGCTGAGCGCCGCGGGCGCACGCGCAAGACGATTCCGTGCAACAGCAGCCAGCGCAAAGCCGAGGGCAGTTCAATGACGCGGGGATCGGACAAGAACTCCGCCAGGTATCGCCGTACCGCGCCGGTTGTAGGTGCATCTGGCGTACCGAGGTTAACCAGCAGTATGAGCGTGCCTTCCGCACGTCCATGGTCAAAGTTTGGATCGCCTCGGAAAGCGGTCATCGGCGGGCTCATCAACAAGATTTGGATAGATCATGATTATACCGGAGTGGCTGCAGCGCGATGACGCGTTCCACGGCTGTCATGTCCAGGGTTTGCGCACTATGATCGGGCGCGAACAAACCTGCCCGATCCGCCACCGTGAAATGACAGACATCCAACCCCCAATCAACGTGCGCATCACCGACGCCGATTTTGATGTTTCTGAAGAACTACGAAGTCTGCGCGCCAACCAACCTGCCATTGGTGCCGTGGCAACATTTATTGGACTGGTGCGTGACCTGAACGAAGCGCGCGATGTGGCAGCCATGGAACTGGAACATTACCCGGGCATGACCGAGCGCGCGATCACGCAGATCGTTCAACAGGCGCAAGCGCGCTGGAAGCTGCTGGGCGTCACTGTCATTCACCGGGTGGGCAAGCTCTATCCGACCGACCAGATCGTGCTGGTAGCCATAGCCAGCCAGCATCGTGGTGACGCATTCGCCGCATGCGAATTTGTTATGGATTTTCTCAAGACCAAAGCACCTATCTGGAAAAAAGAGACAACTCCCGAGGGCGCTCTCTGGGTGTCAGCCAGGCAAAGCGACGACGACGCGTTGGAACGTTGGCAAAGCAACCCCTGACGGATACCGCAACGCAGGACGAATGGCGCGCCACGCGCGCGGCGCTCGAACAACTGCCGCCGAGGCGTTGGCAGCCGCAACAACTCGCACGGGTTGCCGGTCTCGAAACCGGCCGCGTTGGCGTCGTGTTTGAGGAACATCGGCATACCACCGCCAGGGTAGGACTGACCGAAGCGCGCGGGCGTGCGGCCCGACAACAACTGCTGTCCTCGGCGGAGCCCGTGGAAACAGTGGCAGCGGCTTGCGGGTTAACAGTGCGTGCACTCAACCGAAACCTGCTCGACCAGACAGGGCTTGATTGCGCATCGACGCGCTCACTGTTGGGCGCCCCCAACTTCACGCTCAGGCTGCCCCCACGCTTCCGGGTGGCAGAGACGATGGCGTATCTGACCCGTGACCCTCGGAGTCTGAATATACGCGGGTCAGGCGACCGCGCATTTGCGTTTGGACTGGCCATTGGCGAACGCGCCGTGTCTGCCGTCTGTCAATTTGACGCCGACGCTACAGAGCTTCAGGTCGAGGTGTTGCAGCGTGGCAGGCAGCGTGACGATGCTGCGATTCACGTCGCAGATGCGTTGGCGCGCATGCTTGGCTTGGCGAGTGGGACCAAACAGCTGGAGAATCTGGCGCGACATGAGGAACTGATGCGCAGGCTGATCGGGCCGCGTAGGGGCATGCGGATACCGCTGACGGCGGCGCCTGTAGACGCACTTACGTGGAGTATTCTTGGACAGCAGATCAATCTCCCGTTTGCGTATGAGTTGCTCCGTACAACGACCGCATTGTGCGGCTTACGCGCGCCTGAGCGGTTGTACACGATGCCCATCCCGGCGCGCATTGCACAGACACCGGAGAGCGCCTTCACAAGCCGAAAGATGTCGCGTTCCAAGGCGCGCTATCTCGTCGACATCGCCAGCGCCGCGGCCAGCGGAACGTTAAACCTGACGGCACTTGCCGAGGGCACTTTCGCGACCGCGTATGAAACTTTGACTGCATTGCGGGGAATTGGTCCGTGGACTGCCAACTATACGTTGATGCGCGGACTCGGGTTTGCTGACTGTGCTCCCATTGGTGATGCGGGGCTGCGCAGAGCACTGCGCCGCTTTGATCAGCTGGAAACACCACCCGACGACGCAGAGATGGTGCGGCTGATGGCGCGGTTCAGACCGTTCCGCTCACTGGCCACATTCCATCTTTGGCGCGGCAGCGACGACGCCTTACCGACAGGCTGACATCACGTGAGAATGAAACTCGACGCAAGTGGCGCTTGAATTTCATCGAGAAAGATGTAGAAATTCGATATCGCTTCGGTCTCGAAAGGTTCGCCCCGACAATGGCGTCACCTGACCGGACGGGAGCGAACACGGGGAGAGTGCGCAAAGCTTGAAATGTGACTCGCGGCGCAGACTTGGCACGGTAGACGTGGCCAAATATCGCCACTGAACCCACAAGCGCACGCAGGCCGCTCAATACAGCGCTGACCAGTAGCAGAATAAGGGGAGAACATGACCAATTATCAGTACTTCATCTACCGGATCGAGTCGGACCCGACTGCTGCCGGTGAGTACATTGGTCCTTTCAACAGCCGTGACGAACGCGATGGCGAAGCGCAGCGCATGCGTGCCGATAGCCGCAAGGTTGTTACGCTACACCGAGGCGTCTCGGTATACCGAGCCGATATCGCCGACGACGTCGCAGCACGTCTGGGCGCAACCGACGAGGCTGCCGCCTGAGTCACCCGTCTCCATGACAAGCCCCGTTTGACGCCCTTCACCACCCAGGGCGCCGATGACTCCGGGTCTGGCGCAGCCAGCGCCGGACCGTGAGCTGGTGAATGTAGACAGGGGCTATTCAGCCCAGCCACGCAAGTAGCGCGCCCCCTGCAATTGAGGCGACTCCAAAGATACTTAGCTTTCCGTGAACGTTTTCGGGCGCGGCGCGGGTCTGTGCGATCACGAGGTCGACAATGCCAGCCAGCACCAACACCCCGCCGGCGAGCGCTATAGGGCGATTGAAGGTCTCTTCCAGCATGCGACATTTCCATTAATTCCGGTCCTTTTATTAAAGTCTAGTCCGGCACTAATGGGGTGAAACAAGGCGTTTCGCAGCGCAATTTTGTGACCCGCGCAACTGGGCTTGGAGACCGTCTCAGGCTATATTTACATCGTTAGTCATGTGACAAACACGACCCCACGCCTGGGCGCGCTCCATCACGAGCCACTTCGTTCGGGCGCGCTGAGTAGGGAAACCGATTTGGGCGCGCACGATATGCAGAACAACCAGAACGAATTTTGATGAATTGGAAAACTCCCACGAGCATCGTGCTGGCCGCATTGTCGGCTGTCATGCTGTTGTTCGGGCAAGCAGCTTTCGCCGACTTCACCCGAGGGTTTCAAGCCTGGGATCTGGGTGACTATACGACCGCCCGAAAGTACTTGAGCGCGGCCGCCAAACGGGGCGACCTGGACGCACAGAATCATCTCGGTCAGATGGAAGAGGATGGACAGGGTGGCCCTGTCGATCTGAAGCGCGCCGTCAGCTGGTACCGCAAAGCCGCAGAGGTTGGACACCCGGCCGCGCAGTTGAATCTGGGCCGCATGTACCGCAGCGGTAAGGGTGTGCCGCAAGACGATACGCTGGCGGTCTCCTGGTATCGCAAAGCCGCCGAACAAGGCTTGTCGATTGCACAGTTTTTCATGGGCTTGATGTACGACACCGGTAAGGGCGTTCCTAGCGACTACGTGCAGTCCTACAAGTGGTTCGATCTTGCGTCACGGCAAGGTGACGAAGACGCGCGCTACAAGCGTGACCGCCTCGCCAAGCAGATGACACCGGCGCAGATCGTGCAGGCGGAGCGTTTGGCAGCTGCCTTCCTTGGCGAGGAGGTTGGAGCGCCAACTACAGCCCAACAAGGCGGTCGCGAGTTGCTGACTGGTCAGACCCAGAGCAAACCGGTGCAGGTTGCTGTCGCCAAACCGGCCGCGGTACGTGACCTGGAAAAACCGCTGAACGACGCTGCCGCGCCCGCGCAACCGGCCAACAGTCCGCAACTCAACGGAAAACTGTTGACCGAGCTGCAACGTCTGCTGAATTTCCTCGGCTATTACGCCGGAACGCCCACGGGCAAGATCAACGCAAGCACCATCAAAGCCGCACAACGATTTCGGTCCGACACCAAACGGGCGTCGTCGCGAAGCCTGGATCAGCCACTCCTGTCCGACCTCCGGCGCGCGCGAGCTCAGCTCCCGCAACGGCGTGCTCGACCCAAAGACGCCAAAGAGTTGGTCAAACGCATCCAGGTTGCGTTGAACGCGCTTGGCTACGACGCCGGCTCGGCGGATGGTCTTATCGGTTCCAAGACTATTGCGGCCGCGCGCAGCTACCGCGGCGACCTGGGTTACAAGGTACGTGACGAGCTGACCGCCGGCTTACTTCGCGTGACGGAAACCCGGCTTGCAGTCATTCGCCAACGCGGCACGCGCCCGAGTGCACCCGTGACCGGCGTTGCACAATCGCAACCCGCGCAACCGGCGCCCGCACCGGCGGCCCGTGTGCCCGCCGCGCCCGCTATCCCACGTGGGCCTGCGCCCAAAGGACGCGAGCTGGTACTGCGCATTCAACAGGCGTTGACAGAACTGGGATACAGCCCAGGTCCAGTTGATGGTGCCGTTGGTGCCAAAACGCGAGCGGCCATCAAGTCCTATCAAAAGCGTCTGCAGCTACCAGAAGATGGTCGCGCGACGCCAAGTCTGCTGGCACGACTCGAGGCCGGCGATAGCAAAACGACGCGGGCGGGACCGCGCTTGCGATTTGTCAAACCAGCCAGCCAACGCGAGCTGGTGCGGCGGGCGCAGGTCCGGCTGAACACGCTTGGCTACTACTCCGGCTCACCCGACGGACTACCAGGCAGCAAAACCACCGCCGCCATCAAGGCATTTCAGGCAAGGGCGCGGCTCGCCTCGGATGGTTTGTTGACAGAGGGGCTGCTGCAGAGACTCGAACAAGCTGACGCACCGCGCCCGGCCGGTCACAAACGTTCGTTAACCGGTGCGCAACTGGTGCGGGAAATCCAACGTGAGTTAAATCGACTAGGCTATCCGGCCGGCACCGCCGACGGCATTATCGGACGGCGCACCGTTAATGCCGCCCGTGCATTCCAGCGCGACATCGGCCTCGCGGAAAACGGTAAGCTGACGCCTTCGTTGCTCAAGGCGCTTCGAACGGCCCGCTGAGAAGGAGGTCGGCTGCGATCGCTACGCTAGCCGTCAAGTCCCACGCAACAAACGCGATGCGCATCCTGTTTGGCACGGTTGCGCTGCTCTATGTCGGCAGCGCCGCTGCCAACACACTGCTGAACGCTATCAGTTTTTACGACGCGGGCCGTTTCACGGCCGCTTTCGAAATATTCGAAGAGCTTGGGCTTAACGGTGACGCCCGTGCGCAAGCGTGGACCGGGTATCTTTACGAGCGGGGTGAAGGCGTCGAGCGCGACTACGCCGAAGCAGTGCAGTGGTACGTAGCGGGCGCGGAGCGTAACGACCCGGTTGCCCAATACAGACTTGGATTCTTCTACGAGCGCGGGCGCGGAATAGAACAGGATTACACACTAGTCCTCGATTGGTACCAGCGAGCAGCCGAGCAAGGCGACCCGAATGCCCAATACGGCCTCGCGCGGATGTATCGCGATGGACTGGGTGTCG
>MDTA01071576.1_pt1 | contig 13422 bp, 11 predicted proteins | sample 811151 | NCBI WGS metagenome assembly MDTA01 (sample SAMN05326648, study PRJNA326480) | marine metagenome | isolation source: seawater | place: Indian Ocean: South | collected 2010 | reverse complement strand
TTCGCTGCGTGGCTCGCCGATCAGGATCCGTTCGAGACCCAGTCCGCCCTGCTCGCCGCCGGGTGCCCTGCCTACGTCTCGCTGAGAGCCACGGATCTCATCCGCGATCCACAGCTCACCCACCGTGGATTCTTCACGGCGCTCGAGCACCAAGTGATCGAGTCCCGCTTCGATGGGCCGGTCAGCCATTTCTCGGCGACACCCCACGCCCCGTGGCGAGCCGGGCCGACGATCGGCGAGCACAACGAGCAGATTCTGAAGGATCTCCTCGGTTTCACCGACGACGAGATCACCGACCTTGCGATCGCCGACGTGTTGACGTAGTCGGAAGCCGTCGGAAGAAGGGCGTGGTCTGCTGCGACTAATGTCCCGCAGATGAGTGATCTGCCGCCTGACGCCGCCGACCAGCCCTCGCCCGCTCCGTTGTCACCAGGGGGCTCTCGGCGAGCCATCGCCATTGTTGTTGGTGTTTTGCTCGTTGCGATCATCGGCGGTCTGTTCGCGTGGCAAGCATTGTCCGACAGTGATGATGGCGGTGACGATGATGTGACCGTTCTGTCGCCCCGGGAGGACTTCCTCTTTCAGCCGGCTGACGCGCCCGGACCCGATCCGTTCACTCCTTCCGTCGCCAACGTCCTTGTCGATGTCGAAGACGAGGGGCTCCGGAGCGGGGTCGTTGTCGCCGGCCCCGGACTCTACGGCGGCACGAACGAGAACGTCTGCGACGTCGACCAGCTGATCGAATTCCTGCGGGAGAACCCAGACATGGCTCGCGCATGGGCCGAGGTGCAGGGACTGACCGTGGCCGAACTCGAGGACTACCTGCGGAGCTTGGAGCCAGCGATCCTGCTGGAAAACACGCTGGTGACCAACCACGGGTACCGCAACGGAAGAGCGACACCGTTCCAAGCGGTTCTCGAGGCCGGCACCGCTGTTCTGGTCGATGAAGACGGTATTCCACGAGCACGTTGCGCCTGCGGGAACCCATTGATTCCGCCGGACACGCCCGGGGAGGAACCACCGACGACCTCGATTCCGGATGTGCCGACGACCACGGTTCCCGAATGCCCCCCGACCCCGCCCTACGGCTTTCAGGAGAGCGACGGCGGCTGGATCCTCGAAACTGAAGAGGGGGTCTACCGCTGGTACGAAGAGTCGCGAACATGGGTTGCGACCGACGGCAGCGAAGCGACCTACGAGGACGAGACGCTGGTACCCGGCTATCGCGAAGAGTGTTACCCGTGTCCCGAGGACTCGTCGGGTTCCTCGTCCTACGAGTACCGCGATGGGACCTATCGCACGCCAGAGGATGTGGCGGAAGCTGAGGGCGAGCAGCGCATCACGACCTACGTCATCATCACACCGGGTGATCGCGAGATCGAAGAGATCGATAGCTCGGCGACCTACCCCTACGACGAGCGTTACGACTTTGACGAATGTTTCCCGCCGTGCCCGGAGGATGATTCCTGGGGTTGGATCTTTGGCGAATCAGACCTCTACACCGGATGGGCCTGGGTCGAACAGGACGGCAATGTCTGGGTGTGGTCAGCCGCCGATGGCGGTTGGCGCCAGCTTCTGACGGATCCGGCTGACGACATCGTGATCAAGGATTACGCAGATCTACCTGGCTGGACTTCGGATTGCTTCGAATGTCCGCCCTGGGGTTGGACGACGAGCCCGGATGGCCGGTACGTCTGGCAAGACCCGACCGGCAACATCTGGTACTGGTACTCCGACGATGGTTGGGTTCCTCAAAATCGGCCCATCGGCGCCGCCTACACCGAGTACCAGGTTCCGACTGAAGATCTTCCCGGTTACGACGAAGATTGTCATTGCGATACGTCGTTGTGGGGTTGGATCGAGACTGGCGACGGTTTGACGCTCTGGGAAGGCCCGAACGGGACGCTGTGGCGCTTTATCGATGGGCTTTGGACTCCTGTCGATGCGGCTGGCGAGCCGGTTGGTTTCGCCTACAGCATCGAGAGCCACCGTGGTCTTCCCGGGTGGGCGCCGTGCTTTGGCGACCCAGTCATAACGCAGACTGATCCTGATCCAGACCCCGATCCTGACCCCGATCCTGACCCGGATCCGGACCCTGACCCGGACCCGGATCCGGATCCTGATCCGAACCGAATTGCTGATGAGTCGCTGAGCGGGCAGTGCGCCGTCGAGCGAAGCACGTTCACGGTTCGCTGGTTCACTCGGGCCGAAGATCCACTTCCGGACAACTGGACACTGACGGTGACGATCGACTCGGTCGACTACGGACTCCTCACGTACTCGACGACGACCGCAGCAACCCCCGGCCAGACTGCATGGGAGGTTGCACTACGACCGCTCGATTTCGCGCCGAGCGGATTCCCCACCTACATCTGGCCGGACAACGCCGGTTTCGTGACCTTCGACGTCGCGATTGCCGGGAGCGGCGGCGCCCCCTATGAGACGCTCACCGCCAGCTACAGCATGGCCTGTCCGCTGGAGCTCTACTCATCGCAGATGATCGTCAATTGCCTCGACGAACGCCCCTGGGCTGACGTGTATTGGTCTGTCGCGGCAACTGACCCCCTTCCCGATTCGTGGCGGGTCACCGTGACCTTCGACGACTATGCGCCGCTGACGAAAACGGTGAGCGCCGACACCTTTGAGATCAGGTTCTGGTCGGATGAGTTCGGGTTCCCCACGACGTACTGGCCGGCAACCCCAGGGGAGCGGCTCACGTTCTCCGGTGAGATCGAAGCGGTCGGTGGGACGGTCACGTACGACACGACGTATCTCTACCAGTCGATTGAACCACCGGCGGCCGGCCAGAACGGCTGCCCCGTTTACTTCGAGGACTAAGGCCCTCTCGCAGGGAACGCCTGCCCTGCGAGAGCATGTGGCACCGAGGCGCCGCTTCGGTGCCCCAGCGCCGTGTTTTGCTCTTCATCCGAAGCATTTCGCAAGACTTTGCAGGCTGCGTTTATCCGCCAGGTGATCGATGTCTGGTCGCTGGTATCGATGGCGGCATGGCGTCTCCGTCGAGTGGTCGGCTGACTGCGAACCGTTGGTCACTGTCCCAGGTGAGTTGTTCAAGCAGTTCCGGCATGAGGTGGTTCGCTCGGTCGGCCGTGACGTTGCGGGAACGGTGAGACTGGCAGCCCAGGTTGCGCGGTAGCTGAGCGATTTCTTTCCCGCCCTTGATCTTCGCGAGATTCTGCAGGACCATCCGATCAGAAGTCAGCCGTTCGCTGCGGCCAACGCGCGTGGACGGCCCAACGAGGGGGAGCCCAAATGCCATTCATCTATTCAGTTGCTGCGCACGTGTCCGATTCGAAACTCTTCGCCGAAGCTGGCGCCGGGTGGGCCGGCGAACGCATGCGTTCGCTCGGTGCGAACAGTGTGACGGCAAACCAGGTCGTCATGGGTGGCGAAATGGCCGGCCAGGTCTTGGTTGCGTTTGAGGTCGACACCGCAGATTCCGCAATGGCGCTGAACGCCGCCATCTACGGCGACGACGATCTCGTAGGGCTGTTGCGGGATGCGGGAGTGCAGGTTGAGCGCCGAAGCCTGATGCGGATCCAGGCGGAATTCGGAACTCGCGACGCAAGCCACGCAACAGTTCTCTACGTTGCCGGTCAGCCTGTCGATGACGAGACGGCCGAAACGAACTTCACCCGGAATTGGAATCACATCAGCGCAGGTGCAGCGGGGATGACAGCGATGCAAGTCGTTGCGTCCGGACCCGCACCCTTCAATGGAGTTGTCGTGACCTGGGCAGACTCCATGGATGCGCTGCTCGCAGCGTCTGCCGCGAACTTTGCCGACCCAGCGGTTCAGGAAACGATGGCGGCGACGAAATCAACGATCCTGGGTCGTTTGATGACGCGTCGCCTTTTCTAGGCGTTCCTTCAAGGGCAGACCCGCCGCGTGTGCGGGACGAGTGCCCCACGTGCTGTCAGCGCGCCCGAGTTTCCGAGCGTTCGTGGTCGGGACGGCGGGATTTGAACCCACGACCCCCTGCTCCCAAAGCAGGTGCGCTACCGAGCTGCGCCACGTCCCGTGTGGAGGCTGAGGGTACCGGGAATGTGCTCGTGCGAAGGCGAAAACTGTGATCTGACGCTCGCCTAGGCCACACTGGCTCCATGGCCGACATTCGCAGCGTCACGATTGAGGACGTCGCCGCCGCAGCGAGCGTCTCGGTAGCGACCGTCAGTCGCGCGCTGCGCGGCCTCGACAATGTCGCGCACAGCACTCGCCAGAAGGTTGAGTTGGCCGCCGCCGAGCTCGGGTACGTCGCCAATCCTGCAGCGGCGAAGCTGGCGGCGGGCAGTTCGAAGACGATCGTGGTCGCCGTGTCCAATATCGCGGGCTGGTTCTCAGCCCAGGTCGTCGGCGGGGTCGAGGCAGTGCTGTCAGAGGCCGGCTACGACACGCAGGTGATGGGTGTCGCCGGTCCCGAAGCACGACGCCACTTCGTCGCATCCGCGCTCCAGATGCACCGGCGGGTCGACGGGCTTGTCATGGTCGATATTCGTCTCGAACCCGATGAGGTCGACGCGCTGCGGGACACCGACATCCGCACCGTCACCATCGGCAACAGCTATCCCGGCCTATCGTCGGTGCGCCCCGATGACATCTCGGCCGCTCGTCTCGCCGTCGACCACCTGCTGCAGCTCGGCCACCGACGGATCGGCCTCATCGAGGGCATGCCCGACGATCCCATGCGAACCGAGGTCTCGTGGCGCCGCCGTGAGGGGTACGAACAGGCGCTCACCCGAGCGGGAATCGTCGTCGATCCTGACCTGCTCCATACCGGCAACTTTTCGATCGAGGGAGGGCAGGACGCCATGGCCCGCCTGTTGGCCTTGCCCAAGCCGCCCACCGCAGTGTTTGCGATCTCCGACGAGATGGCGATGGGAGCTAGGGGAGTGGCCGTCGAACAGGGCCTTCGGATTCCTGAGGACATGTCGGTGGTTGGTTTCGATGATCATCCACTCGCCCAGACGGTTGCGCTCACCACGATCCGGCAGGACCCGACAGCGAGCGGCGCCCATGCTGCTCGCTGGATCGTCGAGGATCTCCGCGACGATGCGTGCAACCTTCACACCCACGAAGTCGATGTCGAGCTGGTGGTGCGGCGCACCACGGCGCCGCCCTGCTGATCACCGGACGGTCCGGGTTCAGCGAAGGAACTCGCTCAGATCGACCGGGCGCCCTTCGTCAATCGAGCGGTGCGCAGCGGCGCCAATCGCAACCGAGAGCAGACCGTCGAAGAGGCTCACCTCGGCGGGAGCGACGCCGAGCACGGCGTCGCGGAACTTCTGGTGCTCGACCCAGCTCGAACCCGAGTGGTGGCCCTCGTAGGGGATTTCGTCGTTTGTGACCGGGTGAATGTTGACGCCACCGATCCAGTGTTCACCGCGGCGGCCGATGCGCACGATGTCTTCGGGAATGAGTGCCTCGACCTTGCCCAGGGGGCCGACCACGCTGAGTTCCTCCTGGTTGTGGGTCGCTTCGGCGAACATGCAGAGATCGAGGAGGCCGCGAGCGCCGTCATCGAAGTCGACGATGACGAAGGCGTTGTCGAGAATGTCGGGGACTCGGCCGTCGTAGACCTCGTCGAGGTGGTTGACGTCCTGCGCACCGGAGGCCATCACGCGCACCGGGCGGCCCGGCATGATCTGCACCATCAGGTCGAAGAAGTGGCAGCACTTCTCGACGAGCGTTCCGCCGGTGTTCTCCGAGAAGCGATTCCAGTCGCCAACCTTCTCGAGGAAGGGGAAGCGGTGCTCGCGGATCGAGATCATCTTCGGGATGCCGACGGCACCCGCCGCAACCTCGTCGATCAGGCGGGCGATCGGCGGCATGTACCGGTACTCAAGACCGACCCAGGTGATCGCGTCTCGGCCCTCGGCGAGCTCGAGGATCGTGTAGCAGTCGTCGACGGTGGTGCAGAGCGGCTTCTCGACCAGCACATGGAGGTCGGTCGCCAGGAGGTCACGCAGCACATCGACGTGGGTGAAATTCGGCGAGGCGACGACCACGGCGTCGCAGACGTTGTCGGCGATCAGCGCTTCGTGGTTCGTGTAGTGCAGCGCATCAGGGACAAGCGCACCCGCGAACTCTCGGCTTCCGGGGTCGGGGTCGGCGATCGCCGTGACTTCGACACCCTCGGTGTGCGAGAGATTCTCGATGTGCTCCACACCCATCATGCCGCTGCCGATGATGCCGTACCTGAGCGTGGTCACAGTGCCCCCGAAATGATGAATCCCTTGGAATGTAAGCGTTTACATCCGCGGGCTAGCCTACGCACATGACCCACTCTCTGGTCCAGATCAGGCCACGTTCTCTTCCCGCCGGCCTCGACCCGATCGGCCCCCTCGGTTTCGGGACGTGGCGGTTCACCACCGATGATCTCGGTGCCGCCCACGAACTCGTCGAGACGGCGCTCGATGTTGGCATGAATCTGATCGACACGGCCGACGTGTACGGCCTCGACTACAACGGCTCCGGCTTCGGTGGCAACGAAGAATTGCTCGGCAAGGTACTCGCTCAGGCACCCGGCTTGCGCGACCGCATGGTGCTCGCCACCAAGGGCGGCATCATGCCGCCGATTCCGTACGACTCGAGCGACGCCTACCTCCGCTCGGCGGTCGAGGCCAGCCTTGGGCGACTCGGTGTCGAGGTGATCGACCTCTACCAGATCCACCGACCCGACATGTTCGCCCATCCCGCTCAGGTCGCCGAGACGCTTTCGTCGCTGGTTGGCGAGGGCAAGATTCGGGCGGTCGGCGTATCCAACCACACGCCGGCTCAGCACGATGCCCTGATCGCCCATCTCGGCGACCTGCCGCTCGCAACCAGCCAACCCGAGTACTCGCCGGCCTTCCTCGGCCCGCTGCGCGATGGCACTTTCGATCTCTGCATGCGTGATGGCATCGTGCCGCTCGCCTGGAGCCCGCTTGGTGGCGGTCGTCTCATGTCGGGCGAGAACGTTCCCACTGCGTTGATCGCCACGCTCGACGAACTCGCCGAGCGCGAGGGCGTAGACCGAGCAGCGATCTGTTACGCCTTCGTGCTCGCTCACCCGTCGGCACCGGTCGCCCTGCTCGGTACGCAAGATCCCGACCGGCTTCGTGCCGCAGTCGCCGCCCTCGATGTCACGCTTGATCGGAACGATGTCTACCGCATCGTCCAGGACAGCGAAGGAGTGCCGCTCCCGTGAGCGCCCCCGTGGAAATCAGCTGGTTCGGCGCCCTGTGCGACGACGACTACGAGTTCCTCGGCGTCCCGAACCCCGAGCTGCAGAGCTCGTGGAACCATTGCCGCGACATCGTCCAGACGGCCGACCGCAATGGCTTCGACAACATCCTCCTGCCATCGGGCTACCAACTCGGGATCGACTCGACCGCGTTTGCCTCGGCGATCGCGACCCACACCGAACAGATCAACCTGCTGCTCGCGGTGCGGATCGGGGAGATGTGGCTCCCGCAGCTGGCTCGCCAGCTCGCCACCATCGACCAGATGGCCGAGGGGCGCCTGACGATCAACATCATCAGCTCTGACATGCCGGGACAGTCGCTCGACTCCGAGCCTCGCTACCGCCGAACCGTCGAGTTCATGCACGGCCTGCGAGCACTGCTCAACGGTGAGCGTCTCGAGATCGATGGTGAGTTCGCCCAGTTCGACCTCGACCCGCCTCGCATCGCCACCGTCAACCCGGGTTGCCCGCCAATGTATTTCGGTGGATTCTCCGAGGCTGCTAAGCAGTGTGCTGCCGAAGCCGCCGACGTGTTCCTCACCTGGCCCGACACGGTCGCCTCGGTGGGTGAAACCGTCGCCGACATGCGCCGCCGTGCCGATGCGTTCGGGCGCAAACTGACCTACGGCCTGCGCGCCCACATGATCGTTCGCGAGACCGAAGCTGAAGCACGAGCCGCCGCCGACCGACTCCTGTCGAAGCTCGACATCGACACCGGCGAGCAGATCCGGAACAAGTCACTCGACACCCAGTCGGCCGGCGTGTCACGTCAGAACGAACTCCGCGACGGCGCTGACGACGACGGCTACGCCGAGGCCAATCTCTGGACCGGCGTTGGTCGGGCCCGTTCCGGTGCGGGTGCGGCGATCGTCGGTGACCCCGATCAGGTCGTGGCCAAGCTGAAGGCGTACCAGGAGGTCGGCGTCGAGGCCTTCATCCTGTCGGGCTACACCCACATCGCCGAATGCGATCTCGTGGCCGAGCACGTGCTGCCCAACATCGAGCACTCGGCCCTGCGTCCCCGCTGGAGCTAAACCTGTCGGCTGGTCGCTCAGCGAGCCCGAGGGAGGCCGAGGAAGCCCTCGGCAACCATGTTGCGGTTGATCTCGCTGGTGCCGCCGTAGATGGCAGTGACCGGGGAGTGTCGCAGCGCCTCCTCGATCAGTCCGCCACGGTGAGCCTCGGGCGATTCGAGGGTCACGAGGCCTTCGGCTCCCATCATGTCGTGGATCTCCCGGCAGTGGCGCTTGAACGTCTCGCTGGCGAACAGCTTCGTCATCGACCCCTCGACACCGAACATTGCGCCTTCGTTGGCGAGGTCGGCGCAGTGATAGGCGAAGCCGCGGCATACCTCGACATCGATCTGCGCCCGGATCAGACGCTCGCGCACGGCCGGGTCGTCGATAGGTCGGGTGCCGTCGGCCCGCTCATGGTTGGTCGCCCAGTCGATGCCTGCGTCGATCACCGGCGGTGACATGAACTGGCCACCTGCGATGCCGCGCTCGTATTTGAGCGCGGTCTTCATCACGGCCCAGCCGCCGTTGACCTCACCGACCCGCCAGTCATCTGACAAGCGGACGTCGTCGTAGAAGGTGGCGTTCGATCGCTCGGTCGCCATCGTCGGCACGGGCTGGATCTCGATGCCGGGAGTGTCGAAGGGCACGAGAAAGAAGGTGAGGCCCTTGTGCTTGGGGACGTCGGGATCGGTGCGGGTCAACAGGATCACGTAGTCGGCGATGTGGGCCATCGTGGTCCACATCTTCGCTCCGTTGATCACCCATTCGTCGCCGTCCTTGACCGCCTTGGTGGCAGCCGCGGCGACGTCGGAGCCGGACTCCGGCTCGGTGTAGCCGAACGATGTGAGTGCCTCTCCGTTGAGCAGCGCCGGCACGACCGTCTCCTTGAGATGGTCGCTGCCGTGTTCCATCAGGATCGCTGCGGTGATGACCGTGACGCCCATTGCGTCGATCGGCGCCCGGGCGAGCTGCATTTCTTCGTTGAGCACGATCGACTCGAGCGCAGTGCGACCACCACCGCCGAGCTCTTTCGGGACGGGGCCGGCGAGCCAGCCTTCCGCCGCCAGTGCAGCATGCAGCTCGGGAACGTGCATGGTGCCGTCGTGGGTGACGTCAAGCATCGATTCGTCGAAGTTCTCGGCGAGGAACGCCTTCACCTCGGTGCGGAAGGCCTCAACCTCGGGCGGGAAACTGAAGTCCATCAGGCCGCTCCCTTCACGGGTCCGAATTCGGCGTCGGCGAGGCGGGCGTACTCGGCCGCCGGATCGCCGAGTTGGAGGATCCACGCAGTGGCGTGACGGTGGTAGAGCTGGATGTCGTACTCCTCGGAGAAGCCATACCCGCCGTGGTACTGCACGGAACGATCGGCGGCGAAGCGGGCCGATTCAGCGGCGAACAGCAGTGCCATGCCGGCGAGGCGGGAGGCGCCGGTCTGGTCGGTTTCGAGGGCCCAGATCGCCCGCTGGGCGAGGAGATGCGCCCCTTCGACCGACGTGGCTGCATCGGCAAAGCCGTGCTGGAGGGCCTGGAATGTGCCGATCAGCACCCCGAACTGGATGCGCTCCTTGGTGTAGGCGACGCCGATCTCGATCGCCCGCTTGGCGAGACCGACGTAGGCCACCGCTGTGAGCGCTCGCCATTCGTCGACGGTGCGGTTCCACCCGTCGGCATCGAGATCGATCGTGGTTGCGTCGCTGATGACACGGTGGGCGAGGGGTAGGTCGGCCGTGTTCGGCAGCTTTGCGCCGGGCGCGTTGCCTCGACTGATCGACGTGACACCGTCGCAGTGATGCAGGAGCACGTCGGCAACTGCGCCAGCCGGAACGAGGCGGGCGGTGTCGCCGGTCGGCGGGCGGAGGGCGAGGGTAGCGAGGGTCGACCCCGCGGCAAGTTCGGCGACGAGGTCGTCATGGCTGCCGGCCCGAGCGAGGGCACGTGCGGTCACGGCGTGCTCGATCAGCGGAACGGGGGCGAGGTGTGCTCCGGCGACGTCGGCGACGACGGCGAGGTCCGTGAGCGCCGCACCGGCACCGCCGAGTGATTCCGGCAGGGCCATGCCGGGAGCGCCCATGGCGGCGAGGGACGACCACAGGGCTGGATCAAAGCCGGTGCCCTCGGCTGCGGCCCGCACCGTGGTGGTAGGGCACTCGTTGGCGAAAAAATCGAAGAAGGCGTCGCGGACGGCGACCTCGTCTTCGGAGTAGCGGGTGCGCATGGGGCCAATCATCGCCGGTTCGTGGAGGTTGGAAGAAACTCTGAGCAAACGAATTGATATATATCGATATGACTGGTACGCTTACTCGAGATCAAGGAGACCCATGCGCCTGCAACTCGCCCTCGACGTCAGCGACATCGACGAAGCCGTCGACTTCTACTCGAAGCTCTTCGGTGCCGAACCCGCCAAGCGCAAGCCGGGCTACGCAAACTTCGCCATCGAGAGTCCACCGCTCAAACTCGTGCTGTTCGAGAACCCCGACAATGCAGGCGGCCTCAACCACCTCGGTGTCGAGACCGAGACGTCACAGCAGGTCGAGGCGGCCGAAGCCCGCATGGATGCATCCGGCCTCGACACCACCGGCGTCAACGACAACGTGTGTTGCTACGCCGGCAAGACCGAGACGTGGGTGGTCGGCCCCGACGGCGCTCGTTGGGAGTGGTACGTGAAGACCTCCGACGAGGCGGACTTCGGCACCGACGAGATCGCCGAGTTCAAAAGCGGGAAGACCATGGCCGAGTTCGCTCTCGGTGACGGCAGGGCGTGCTGCGGCTAACCGGCACTCGGTCTCAGCGAGGAATGTCCTTCCACGGCTGGTTTTTGTTGTAACCCGGTTCGCGGGGAAGGCCGAGCGCCCGCTCGCCGACATTGTTGCGAAGGACCTCATTGGTGCCGCCGCCGATGGAGACGGCGAAACGCATCATCAGCTCGACCTGGCTCCACGTCGTCTCCGGACTGTCGCCTGCGATACCGCCCGCTCCGGTGATCTGCATCGCCATGTTCCCGGAGCGGACTCGGTTGTCAGCAGTCATCAACTTGATGAGCCCGGGGTCCATGGGCGGCATCTCACCACGACGAACCGCCTGCTGGATCTGCTCTCCCATCCAGGCGACCACACGCTCGCGAGTGATGAGGTCGGCGAGTTCTTGGCGCACGTTGGCGTCGTCGGTGAGCCCTGCAGCCTCGGCGAGCGTCCGCAGGTTCGTACTAGCAAGCGTCTTCGCGCTGCCGCCGATGAAGGCAGCCTCGTTGGCCAGCACGGTGCGGGCAACGGTCCATCCCTCGTTGATCTCGCCGATCACGTTCGCCACGGGAATACGGACCTCGTCGAGGAACACCTCGTTGAAGTGAGCGGAGCCGTTGATCTGCACCAGAGGCCGAACCTCGATGCCCGGCGTCGACATGTCGACCAGCACGAACGTGATGCCGCGATGCTTCGGCGCATCAGGGTCGGTGCGGACAAGGAGGAACCCCCAGTCGCACAACTGGGCGGCGCTGTTCCACACCTTCTGCCCGGTCACGATGAACTCGTCGCCGTCACGAAGAGCACGAGTGCCGAGTGAAGCGAGGTCGGAGCCCGAACCCGGCTCGCTGAAGAGCTGGCAGAACGTCAGCTCGGCCGAGAGCAGCTTCGGGAGGTACTCGAGCTTTTGCTCCTCGGAGGCGTGACGGAGCAGCGCCGGCGCCAGCATCGCCGTGGTGGCGCCAGGGAAGCCGGTGTTCTCCTCGTAGTCACGGCTGATCTCACGCTCGATTCGCGTCATCCAGCCGGCACCCCCGCCGCCACCGTAGGCAGCCGGATAGGCGATCCCCATGAGGCCTGCAGCAGCGAGCTTTCCTTGCCAGTTGCGGCTCAACTCGAAGTGATGATGCTCGGTTTCATGGTCGGTGTGGACGTTGACCGCCCATGGGTCGGTCTCGGTGCGTGGTGTGGCGTGTTCGTCGTACCAGCTCCGCACGCGGGCACGGAAGTCGTCTGGGGACTCTGCAGCGTCAGCCATGGCGGCGGACTCTACCGTCACGGTCTCGGTCAGGCCGATTCGGTCAATCCTGCACTGAGTGAGCGGACGGCTCGTTCCATCATCTGATCGACCCGCTCCGTCTCCATCTGGAGTATCTCGGCTCGCTGGGCGATCCCGGCCGCGATTCCCCAGATCATGTGCATCGTGTCGAGGTCGTCAAGAAAGCGACGACCTTCTCGCTCAGCGGCCGCCTGCAGCTTGACGGATCCGACCTCGAGGATGTGTCGATAGGCCTCGCTCAGCGCCGAACGCGCCTGGCCTGGCTCGCGACCACGGGCGATATCCGAGTAGTCGAGTTGCCAGCGGCCAAGGGTGATCCAGGTGGTCTGGACCCACCGGAGCATGGAGGCCAGGACGTCGTCGAAGGGGAGATCGTCCGGCATGGCGTCGAACTGCGCGATACCCCGGTTGAGCCGTGCGGTGAAGAGTTCGGCGTAGATCTCGTCCTTGCCGTCGAACCATTGGTAGAGCGCCCCGGCGCTCACCCCGGTGCGTGCTGCGACCTCTCGCATGGTGAGCGCCGCCCAGCCACCCTCGTGAAGGAGGTTGGTCGATGTCTCGAGGACGTCGCGCCGCCGCTGGGATCGATCGCCGACCATGTGGCGAAGGTAGCACTGCGCTCCCCAGCCGATCGGGCACGACGAGCGCGGTTTGGACGGCACTCCACACGTGATCACAAGCGCCCGGCCTGACGAGGTGTTCGCTCCGGACCGGATCTTGGGCCGACCGTTGCTGATGGGCCACACTGTGGCCATGACCGAGGCTTACATCGTCGACGCTGTCCGCACTCCCACCGGAAAGCGAGGTGGCGGACTCGCACTCGTCCACCCCGCCGATCTTGGTGCCGCCAGCATCACGGCCCTGCTCGAACGCACGGGCGTCGACCCTGATGCTGTCGAAGACGTCATCTTCGGCAATGTCGACTCGGTCGGCGGTCAGGCCGGCGACATCGCTCGCACCTGTTGGTTGGCCGCAGGCCTGCCGCAGCACGTTCCCGGCACAACCGTCGACCGCCAGTGCGGGTCGGGGCAGCAGGCGGTGTCGTTCGCGGCCATGGGCGTCATGGCCGGCGTGCACGACCTTGTCGTCGCCGGTGGCGTGCAGCAGATGTCGCAGATCCCGATCTCTTCCGCCATGACCCTCGCCGCC
>MDTA01014915.1_pt1 | contig 13422 bp, 17 predicted proteins | sample 811151 | NCBI WGS metagenome assembly MDTA01 (sample SAMN05326648, study PRJNA326480) | marine metagenome | isolation source: seawater | place: Indian Ocean: South | collected 2010 | reverse complement strand
GGCTGTCTTAACCGACTGCGGCACCCTCCTCGGCATCGGACAAATGCCGATTGAAAAGCCCTCTGATGATGCCGGTCTTTCGCCAGTCTGGTTCGCGGTAATCGCTCGGTAGCTCGTCTAGCTCTGTGGTCATCAGTTCCCCGAATTCGTCGGCGCGATCGATGCTGCGACGGCTGATATTAAAGCGCACGTGGTGGCCCCTTTTAGTGTACGCAGGCGTTACGGGGCAGGTGGTACGCAGCCTTGGCTCGGTTGCCTGCAAAACCGGACGTGCGCTTGTCCGTCAGGAGTGCGACGTCCCGCGATTGATCATTGGTCATGACAACGTTGATCGCGATGTTGGCTGACAACAACTCAACGATCGATTTGTCTCCGGTGGTCACATAACAGGTGCCAGACATAAGTCGCGTTGCGTTTTTGGTGCTCTTGAAGAATTCCGCTTTTGACTCGAAGCGTTTGACGACGTAGTCCGCGGACTTGCGCATGGCCGTGCCTTCTTTGACCCACGCGCCGCCCGGGAACAGTTTGCCCCGGTACAACACAACCTGTGGCGACGGCGCCATCGGCGCATCAACCGGAAAGAACACATTCTGATGGTCGAACCCTGTGTCCGACGCATCCGCGTAAACCTAGGACACGCGCTTTCCATATAAAGTTGTCACGTCGTGCAGTACGCCTTCAGCCACCAACTACTTGATGTAACTCGGCAACATCGCACCGATATGATTCATCGTGTATTTGCCGATCGGCTTCAGGTTGGCGATCCGAGTCATCCCCTGCATGGTCTCCCAGATGCTGCCAGGGTTTTGCCATCCAGGGGAGGTGAAACGGCAGGTTGGTTGATAGCCCGAACAACGCGATGGCGCGGTCGAAGTTGGTGAAATTATCAGCCCCGATGACATCTCCTGGCACGGCCTCTGGCATTCCGCTCCTGCTTGAGCACGCCGCCTACGGCGCATGTCATCGCGGGCTACTCGCTTGAGAATCTATCTAAACGCAGGGCGTCGCATATACTGGTGATGTAACGATGTGATCCAAGCTTGTTGGTTTTCAATATGGTTTGACGAGGGAATTTGAAGCGCATTCCCATGCCGAAATCAGCGCCTGTTTACCACTGCAATGCTTCAACAGTTCATTTCCACCCATGGCGGCAGCCTTATGAGTCGTCACCAGCAGGATGCAAACGGCTGTCGCTCTTGGTCCCTTCAGCATCACATGGCGCTCCTCCAGTCGCAACTCGGGAGCAGCTACCAGCTCATCTGAACGCTAGCAGAGGGCCCGAAGAACAAGTAGTCCTTACCAGGCTGGGACTCTGCCGCGCTGCTACTGTGAATCCTGTAGTGGTCTGGCACGTTGGACCACCACTCTAGCTGAGCAGCTAGCCGGACCCTGGTCATTAGGTCAGCCGTGCTGCGCTCATAGGTCAAACCGAGATCTGCGTCCATGATGGGAACAAACGTGGTACGAAAGTCACTCGCCACACCGGCCTCTCTAGCCTGCCTAGTTGCTATGTCTGTCTGGCCGAACAGCACAGAGGCAGAGCCCGACCCGTCTAGACCGAACCCATTGCCGAGGTCCAGCTTGCTCGACAAGCCAAACCTAGGACCAAACCCATAGAAAAGAGCGGCGCTGTCGGTCTCCGCTTCCTCAGTCGGATCTGATACACCACGCTCAAGTGTCCGGTACTGAGCGTGAGTACGGAAGTACGCAACCCTAAGGCCAGCGAGCAACCCAAGGTCTACCTCGCCATTACTCAGGAAGTCGTAAGTACTGTCGACGTCGCCTATAAACCTATCGATGTTCATGTCAACGCTCATGCGGTTGACTCGATTACGATCAACTCCGATGAACGGTACAATGTCGACGCCATTGAAGTTATCTTCGAGGGAGGCGCTCCACCACTTAGCCCCAACTCCGTAAGAGAATCGGCTACGGGCAGGTGCCCAAGCCAGCCTTGCGTTGAAGCCGGGGGCTATCTCGGGGGTAATCTCCTGCGAGCCTACCGTGTCACCTGTGTCATCATCGCCCTTCACTACTACGAGGGCCTGAGAGGACACCGTCATAGCTGAGGCACTCACCGACGCTGTTAGCTCGTCTCCGCTGCGCCTTGGAGATTCAACAATGGGAGGTCTCGGTACCTGGCTTTGTGGTTGAACACTCTTGGCAACAACCTTTTGCTCAGCCCTCTCCGCGCGCGCCTTTAGCTGCTCTATCTGCCGCTGCTGCTGCTTCAGTAGTTCCTGTTGCTGGAGTAGCAGTTTATATAGGTCTGCATTGCTGGGCGCCTCAGCTTCCGCATCACCGAACACCAAGACTGAGGCCAACAACGATAAAAGAAGATATCGAGCTGTGGGAGGCATGCACTCATGAGCCTAGCTGTAGCTTTCCCACATGCTTGTACCATATTGTATGGAGAGAGTCACACTCTAGCTGCCGTTTAGGGTTCAGCGGCCACACTGCACGGGGCCAGCCATATCTAATTGGTACCGACTTATGCGCTCTGCTTCTAGCTTTCTAACAGCTCGGTAATGTTATGACTGCCGCAGTGGAGGTAGGCTTTGCCAGAAGGACGTCAATGCCCTGGGAGCCTTTCGCCTAATCGCCATTTGCTGCTTCGATGACGTTCGCTGAGTGTGTTGAGGCTATTGCTGCTGGGACTGACTACCCGGTTAGAATTACGGAATTTCCGCTGGATGCTTATATCAAAGCCCTAAAATCCGAAGATGTGCCGGACTACATGCCGGAACTTTTGCGCGAGTTGTTTTCTGCGCTCTGCGACGGCAGAAACGCTCACGTCACCGCAGGCGTACAAGAGGCGTTGGGACGCCCAGCGACAGACTTTCGTGACTACGTGCGAAAAACTGCGGCCACCGGGATTTGGAATCGCCTCAAGGAAAGGGTGGCCTGGTGGACTATCTAACCGTAATCGCGTGGCTCGTCGCCATATCGAGTGGCTTGATGGCCGGTACCTACTTGGCTTTTTCAAGTTTCATTATGCAATCCCTCAAAGCCCTGGACGGCCTTGAGGGCATGCGAACCATGAACTCCATCAACGAAGTCATCTTGCGGTCCATGTTCATGCCACTTTTCTTTGTCTCCACAGTTCTCGCATTGGCACTTGCGGGGGGCGGGTTGTGGACCTGGGGAGAATCTGATTCGCTTTGGGCAACCGTTGCGGGAAGCATCTACGTCATCGGTATGTTCGGGGTTACGGCTGCATTTAACGTTCCCCTGAACAACACTCTGGCAGAAGCGGAAAACAATTCGAATGCCGAACAAGTGTGGGCGCACTACTTGACCGTGTGGACTCGATGGAATTCAGTGAGGGCTGTGACTTCTCTACTAACGTTTGCCACTTGCATCAAACTCTTGTGAGAGCATCCGAAAGAAATCGAATTGACAAATACTCATGGGTTAACTGACGACTTTCCATCTGAACCCCTGCTTTAAAGGCCGTCGTCGCCAAGATGACTAAAAGGGGACGAGGATAGTTCGGACGCCCAAACAAAAGTCGGGATTCTCATTCGATTCTGAAAGGACTTTCGACAGCGTTAACGGCGTAGCCCAATTCCGTCTGCGATATCAGCGAACCGAGACGTTCGGCTACGGCGTAAGCCTCCATCCACTGGCAACGCCGCCTCCGGTAATCGTCGGAAACGCTGATGAGGACGTTCATGGTCAGGCGGGCTCGCGTCATGTGCGCGACTGCTGAATCAGAATGCGCCGCCCGATTCAGTCGAGCCGTCCAACGGCGACCCGTCCTCGTATCTCCACAGACGTCGAGTAAGCTACATATGCCTTCCCGGAGGGCAGCGCCAAGCGCCCTCCGGGCGCCTCAATAACGGGAGAACAGGTTGAGACGCCCCTCCTTATCGAATGTCAGTACGTCGTAGTCGCGAGGAATCTCGCTGTGCATGCCGGGTGACATCTGCGGCATGCCTGGCGCCGTCAGTCCCAATACAGGCGGGCGTTCACGTAACAGACGGCGTATGTCCGCGCTTGGCACGTGACCTTCGATGACATAGCCGTCGATGATAGCCGTATGACACGATGCCAATTTGGGCGCGACGCCGTAATACGCTTTGACGGTCTGCATGTTGGCGCCGTCTTCAACAGTCACTTTGAAACCATCGCGCCGCAGATACTCAACCCATTTGGCGCAACAACCGCAGCTTGGCGACTTGTACACCGTCATGACGCCGGGACCGTCCTTGTCATTGGCCGCCCATGCAACATTAGGCGCCAAGCCTGTCAACATGCCAGCCATAGCCAGAGCGTACAGGCACAGAAACGCACGGCGGGCATGTGTTTTGGTCGGCATGGCGATTTTTCCAAGTCAGTGAGTAGCGCTTTGACTATAACGTCATTCACAGCGCCAGGAAGCATCGACAACGTATCCCATGATGCGCCGTCATACTCGCTGGCTTGTTTTTGCTGGTCCATACTCCGGGGATCACTAATCTGCACCCGCGGATGCCACGGAGATGCCGAAGCCCATTCGAGTACTGTTTGCGCCCGACTATCGCGATGGCGGCGATTACCAGTCGCTGCTTGCCGATACGCTGGCCGCCGTGGCTGTTGAGGTTGCGTTTATGTCCGACTATCGGCGAGGCCTGCCCCTGGCGAGAGGCGTGCGTGACTTTCCGGCAGACGCGCTGCACTTGCACTGGCCCGAGAAGTACTTTCAGCGGCGTCGTGACGGTCTCGACTGGCTTCGCAAGTTGCGCTACCCACTAGACCGGGCGCTTGCAACATCACGCCTCCCGCTATTTGCGACGGCGCATAATCTGTTAACACATGATCGCGGCGACGAGTTCGGTGTGTTTACCTGTGTGCGCGACACGATGCGATCGGCACACGCCATATTCACGCACTCGGAGGCGGCCCGCGCTGAAGTCCAGACAGTGTTTGGCTTACCTGATGATCGTTGTGTCAACATTCCACATGGTGACCTCGCCGAGGGATGGCCTGCGCTGTTACCCCGCGCGCAAGCGCGGACGGCATTGGGTCTGACGGATGACAAAAACATGTACTACTTCTTCTCTACAGCCGTCCGAGGTAAAGCGCTGGAACACCCTGCCAACGTTGCCTTCCATCAAGATATCCTGGAAGCCTTCCTGGAAGACAAGACTTTTCTTGAAGCCCAACAGGAGTGCATCACCAAAGGCCCGACACGCCCACTGCTCTTACACTCCCACCACAAAGCGGTCGCATTCGCGCGCCAGGCAATCCGCAAGATACAGGACAACTCTGGAAATGGGCTGACTGCGGTTGCCGAGTAAAATCCTGCGGGCTCCACAACAGGCGGAGATGACGTATCCATGCAAATAATGACAGTCGCTGAACTGAAGGCGGCGCTCCACGACGGTGAAGAAGTGGCGTTGCTCGACGCGCGCGAGGAAGTGCCGTTTGATGCCAGGCATATTCTGATGGCGTCCTGCGTACCTTTGGGTCGTATCGAGGTCCTTGCAAGCGAGTTATTGCCGCGGAAGGACGTCCGCGTGGTCTGGTGTGACCACGGCGAAGGGTTGGCAGCTTCGGCGGCTGCGCGACTGGCCGCGATGGGATACTCCGATGTCAGTCTCCTGGAAGGTGGTGTCGCCGCGTGGGCGGATGCTGGCCACCCCGTCTACTCTGGTGTGCACGTCCCGAGCAAAGCGTTTGCAGAGGTTGTAGAACATGAGGCTGGTACTCCGTGGATTGACGCGGCCGAACTGAAATCCATGATCGATGCGCAGGCCGACATGGTGATTCTCGATACGCGTTCCTACGAGGAATACCACGCCAACAGTATCCCTGGTGCCATCAGCGTGCCTGGCGCGGAAATTGTCTATCGCATAAAAGACCTGGTGCCATCACCAGACACCACTATCGTGGTCAACTGTGGCGGCCGAACGCGCAGCATTATCGGCGCACAGGCGCTCATCAACGCCGGCATCGAAAACAAGATCGTGTCGCTCAAAAACGGCACGCAGGACTGGCACCTGTACGGTTTCGACGTCATTCAGGGCGCCACCAGGACGGCACCCGAGGTCTCTGACGCCGGGCTCGCCGTCGCGACAGCAGGCGCAGCACGCGTAGCAGAGCTCTGTGGCATCAGTTCCATCGATGCGCAGACGGCAAGACAATGGCGCGCGGAAGCCGCTTCCCGCACCTTGTATGTGCTCGACGTACGCACCAAGGAAGAATACGAGACGCAACATCTCGCCGGCGTGAAACACATTGCTGGCGGACAATTGATTCAGGAAACCGATCGACACTTGCCCGTGTGGGGCGCGCGCGTTCTACTGGTTGATAACGATGGTGTGCGCGCCACGATGACGGCATCGTGGCTGCAGCAGATGGGCTGGGATGTCGCCACGATTAGCATGGCCGAATTTGACGGCCCTACAGCGTCAGGACCCTACCAGCCGCCCGTCGCAACGTTGAACCCAACACGGGTAAAACAGATAGCCCCAGCGGCACTGAACGCCTTGCTCACCAGCGGTGAAGCCGTAGTTGTCGACCTGAACTGGAGCCGTGGATATTTCGATGGCCATATTCCTGGCGCGTGGTACGCCATCCGTTCGCGCCTGGACGATGACCTCGTCAACGTACCATCTACAACCAATCTGGTATTCACATCACCGGACGGCGTCCTGGCGGCCATTGCCGCAGCCGATCGCGCCGCTCAGGATGATTCCGTGCTCGCGTTGTCAGGCGGCACGGCGGCTTGGGTCAACGCGGGTTATGCACTCAGCACCGGCGCGGAACACATGGCCAGTGCCGCGGACGACATTCGCCGCAAAGCACGCGAAGAAAACGAAGACATCGAGGCCGCGATGCGCGCGTATCTGGCCTGGGAAATTCAGCTGGTGCACGACATGGCCGTAGATGACGACCATCGCTTCAACGTTGCCGTACCACCGGCATGAGGTTCAGAGCCACTCGCAGTCGGTGACCATTGAACGCGGCCGCTAGTAGTTGATTGACTCGCCCGAGCCACCGTCTACCGCGATGCTCTGGCCAGTCACCATGGCTGCAAGCGGCGAACAAAAGTAGAGCACCGTATTGGCGATGTCTTCTGGCGCCACCAGACGGCCCATTGGGATGGTGCTCACCATGCGGGCGATCTCCTGCTCTTCCGTGATGCCTGCGTCCTCGGCGCGTCGTCGCGTGCCTGACAACATCCGGTCGGTCGCCGTAAAGCCAGGATGCACACAGTTGACGGTGATGTTGTTACCGCCTACCTGAGCCGACAATTGTTTGGTGAAGTTGGCGACGCCTGCATTGACCACGCCGTTGGTAATGCGATGTGCCGCAACGATACGGGCTGTCATGCCACCGACGTTCACGATGCGACCACCTCCAGCCGCTTCCATATGCGGCTGAACCATGCGAGCTGACCGAATATAGGCCATCAATTTGACGTCCAGGTGGTGACGCCAGTGGTCGTCCGTCTGTTCGGCAAACGGCGCATAAAACGAAGACACCGCGTTATTGACCATGATATCCAACCGTCCCGCCTCGGCGGCAACGGTGTCAATGAATGACTGCACCGCGGCTTCGCTGGTTACATCCGCAACAATGGGCCAGGCCCGAACGCCGAATTGGCGCAACTCATCGGCGGCCTCCTCAAGCGTCGCCTGGGTGCGGCCGCAGATGCCTACATGCACACCATGCTCAGCCAGCTTCAGCGCCACGGCTTTGCCAATACCCCGGCCGCCACCGGTCACGAGCGCCACCTTGTCTTTCAGTTGCCAGTCCATTCACGCGGTTCCACAGCCGATGTTAATGGAGCAAATGGTCGCATATTCCGCCGTTTGCCACGTACCACGAGACCTGCCGGGCACGTCAGATATCAAGGCTTATGAACGTCTCCGCCGCGCTCACTCATTCGCATCTACGACGACAGGCGCCGTTACGTCGTCGGAACTCAATACCCGAACACGCTGCGGCGCATCGATAGTGCGCACCACATCCAGACCATTGTATGAGGCGACATCAAAGTATTTGAGCACGTGATCCAAGGCTACCTGGGTGTCAAAGTCTTTGCATGAATACGCGTCAAACGAGAAGAAATTCTCTTCCGTCCAGGTGTGAATCGCGGCATGCGACTCGAGCCACACCGTAATCCCAGAAACGCCGGAGTCTTCTGTGTGCCGTCGCGCCAGTAACTCCTGCATCGTTTGTACTGTGCGAGCCTGGATCCCCTCTTCCGTCAGTGACTTCACGAATTGTGAGAGTTCGCTCGATGCAAACGGGAACCGCGCCACCAGCGGGGGATACACCAACGTCATGTTGAGTACGTGGGAGAGATCTTCCAGCATCTTGTAGATGGTGCTGGTGTCATTGATACCACGCAGACTGCACGTCTGGACGTCCAGGAGCAGATGTCTGCCAACAAACTTATCGGTCGCCTTCAGTTGTGTTAGCGCAGCTTCGTTTTGCATGTTTGTAACCCCAATAGAATTGTCCAAACTCGCTGTTCTAAAGACAGGAGCTCTTGGCATAACGGTATTCGAAAAACGGAGGCAGTGCGGTGACAGGAGGTCCCACACACGGTCACGCGGTGTGACGCGCGCGGATACTAGCGCGTAGCCCCCGAATGTACAATGCGCGAATGTACAACGCGCCCGCAGCTGCAGTTCGCAGGCGGGCGAGTGTCAGACGTCACCAGAGATTTTTCTCCTGCAATACGCCGCGCAAGCGTTCGGGTTCGTCCGTCATGATGGCGTCTACACCCAACTCGATAAGGCGACACATTTCGTCCGCGTCATCGATCGTCCAGACATGCACTTGCAAGCCGCGTGTATGGGCCGCGTCGATCATGCGTCTGTCGGCTGTGGGCACCCCATGATGCCGGACGGGGACCTGCGCGCACGCTGAGTCAAACGTCCCGGTCGGTACACCCAGGCTCGCCAGCCGAAGCCGCAGCACTTCAGCGGGCCCCATCGAAGTGCAAAGCGCCGGCCCCAGCAGCTTGCGGATGCGGGTCAGGCGTTTGCCGGAGAACGACCCGACGCCCACTCGGTCGACCGCCTGCATTCCTCGCAACAACTCTGCCATGGGCGCTACGACACTGTCGTGTTTGGGATCCAGGTTGAATTTGGTATCGGGAAACCCTTCCAGCACTTCATCCAGTCTGGGTATGGGCTCGGTGCCCTCGATCAGCGCGTCGCGCACGGCGGCGTACGGCATCTCGGCCACACGCCCCTGCATATTGGTCACGCGGTCCAACACGTCGTCATGAAAAGCCAGTAGCACACCATCACTGGTCGCATGGACGTCAGTCTCAATGTAGTGGTAGCCCAGATCCACCGCCCCGCGGAATGCCCGCATGGAGTTTTCAGGCCACTGACTGGCTCCACCGCGATGCGCCACCGCAATAAATCCATCATGTTGCAGGTAAGGAAAGTCGCTGGCGTGTGACATAGGTCGCAAATATGTTCCGGGCTCGCGGCAGATCAAGAATGTGGTGCAGACAACAGTGGTCAGGGGGAGACGTGGTGGTAGAATGCGCGCCCTTATGTCCCCATAAAAAAGTTAGTGTACGTCCATGAGTGACGCCGAACCAAGCGAGCCAACTCAGTCCCTAACCGACCTCGAAATCAAAGACGCGCATGTGATCTTCAACACCGCGTGGGAAGAGTTGGAGGAAGAGGTTGGGCATGACCACTTGCGTTTCCCAAAAGAGTTGATCCTACTCGGTGGCGCGCCGGGCTCCGGCAAGGGCACGCAAACCCGTTTTATCATGGGCCTGCGCGGATTGACCTGTCCGCCTATCGTGATGAGCAGCCTGCTCGACACACCCGAGGCGAAACGCATCAAGGACGCAGGGGGCTTGGTTGGGGATAAAGAAGTATTCAGCATCCTGCTGCGTAAGCTCCTCGAAGAACCGTTCAGGGACGGCGCAGTACTGGACGGGTTCCCACGCACCCGGGTCCAGGTCGAGTGCCTGAAGTCGTTGGTCGACAAGATCACGCAGCTGCACTCAGAGTTCTCAGATACGCCACTGTCGTCCCAGTTCCGCCGTCCGACGGTACATGCCATGGTGCTGTTCGTCACCGAACACACCAGCGTCGAGCGTCAACTGAAACGCGGCCAGGAGATCATCGCGCATAACAAGGGCGTTGAAGAGACCGGCATCGGCGAGTTGCAGGAACTGCGCGCAACGGACATTGAGGAAGACAGCGCCCGCCATCGCTATCGCGTTTTCAAAGAGCAGACCTGGGACGCACTGACCTCTCTCAAGGAGATCTATCACTATCACTTTGTCAATGCGGAAGGTCCGATTGATGAGGTTGAGAAGAACATCCTGCGAGAGCTGCAATATCAAAGTTCGCTGGAGTTGGATCCGCGCACCTACGATCGCCTGAGCAGCTTACCGCTGGCACAGGATATGACCCTGCATGCGCGTCAGGAACTCGTCAAACGCCTGGACCGTTACGAACTCGAACAGACTGAATTGTTCGCGCAGGTTGTGAGCCTGGTCGGTGACCGTTTCCTTCCCATCGTGGAGCGGCATGCCATTTCCGGCAACGCCATGGTCAACACCGAGAACACATTGTTTGACGACCCGCTGGCACTATCCATGCTCATCGACGTGTTTTCCGAGCGCGGCTTTCACTCCACCATCGACAAAACCATCAGTGAAATGCCGAGCCGCGTGGATCTGGCGACCGGGGAAATTCACTGTGAGCAAAAAGTGGTGTACCGCATTCACGTGACCTTTGAAGGCTCGGAGATAAGGCGCGGATGACGTTCATCTCGCTGAGCGTCAGCTCCTGAACGAAAAACGGCGCCGATGGCGCCGTTTTTGTGTGGCCGACCCGCCTGGATTCAACGGCACGTCTCACCATCATGTCACGCCTAGCTTGAAGCCACAGGCAGACCTCATCGTACGCTCGCGTTGAGGCAAAGCGCATTCATTACCGCGGGCGCGCCAGGGCTAGCACCGGCAGCACTGCTCATGCTACGCCACTTGCCCTACTCGCGTTGCATCGCCGTCCGCGCACTTACGAAACCGGCACCCTCACGTTCGCCGTTCCCATCACGCGCGTCTCGCCTGCGTCGTTCTTGACGGTGAGGTCGATTTCCACGATGCCGGTTTCCTCGTCGATGTCCGTTACCACCGCGCCAATGCTGAGCGTGGTATCGGCCAGCATCGGGGCCCTGAATACTGTGTCAATCTTGACGACGCGCGCGACCGGGCACCACTTGTGAATGACACTATTCAGAAAGGCCATGCCCATGATGCCCGGGACCAGTGCGCCAGGCAGGCCTTGGGCGCGAGCTTTATCGTGATCGTCGAAGCGGCCGTTACCGCTGTATTTGACGCATTTTGCAAACGCGGCCGTATTTGCAATGGAGCTGTCCGGTGTGAAGACGTCGAGTTCGTCGCCAAATTCCACGTCACTGATGGTCTGAATGCTCATGCGGCTGGTTTCTCCCGGATGACCTGTCTCGCGTCGAGCGTTGCGTAGTGCACGCCCTCGTCGTCTTTCAGCTCTGTGCGGGCCACGATAAAGATCATGCGCCCCGAACGGCCGCTCTTGTCGTAAATTTCGTGCAGGTGAGTCCGTCCCGTCAGCTTGGTGTCACCGCGCACAGGCTCATGACTGGTGACCGCCTTGCCTCCATCCATCGAAATTCCACCCAACGACGGGAAATCGATGGGTAACCTCCGCCCGGAGGCAAAACTCGCGAGGAAGGCACACGACACCTCGAAGTTCTCGTGGGTCGGATCAATGAACTCAGGCAACGTCTCTCCGGCGTAACGCGCGGCATCAGCCGCGTCCCGGGCGTCAAACTCGAATGCCTTCGTGTCGTATTCCAGGTTAAGGAAACGCTCGCGCAACTCTTCAACATCTACCATGCAATATCGTCCTCACGCGGTAGCTAACAACAAAAGAACGGCGCCATCGTCTGGCGCCAGGAATAACTCAATGACTCATAAGTCCGGCCGGGCTGGCTAGAAGCGCACCGGAATATTGCGCGGCCCACGGACCTGGCCACCAGACCACGTCACGGCATCAGCGTCCGACAGCTCAAACTCCGGAATTCGGTCAAACCAGGTGTTCAGCGCAATATCCATTTCCATGCGCGCGAGGTTTGACCCAGCACAGCGATGGATACCCACTCCAAACGCGATATGGCGATTACGCTCGCGGTCCAGGACCACCTCGTCCGCGCGCTCAAAAGCCGCCGGATCGCGGTTTGCGGCGGGGAAATTCAGCAATACCTTCTCGCCAGGATTGAAGGTGACATCGCCTACGGTAACGGGCTCGGTCACCTTGCGCGCCATCGTGACGGGCGCATAAAAGCGCAGCATTTCTTCGATGGCGGTCGGCATCAAATCGCGTTCGCCAGCTACCCGGCGCCGATCCTGGGCCGTCGCGGCAAAGTGCAGCAACGCCGCACCGATGGAACTCCAGGTTGTGTCGATGCCGGCCACCAGCAGCAGGTTGCAAATACCGGCAACCTTGTGGTCTACCAACCTTTCACCATCAACTTCCGCTTCCAGTAACTGCGAAACGATGTCATCACGAGGCTCTTTGCGGCGCTCCGCGACCAGCTCCAGGAAAAACTCGCGGATGACGCGGCGGTATTTGATTCGCAACTCGGGCTGTGTCTGCCCAAGCTCCAACACGCCGCGTGTCCACGTCACAAACTCATCCACACGCGACTCGTCGATACCAATGACACGCGCAATGATGCGCGGCGGAATCTGTTGCGCGTACTCCTCGGCCGCATCGCAGCTTCCGCGGTCTATGAACTTGTCGATCAGCGCGTTACACACCTCTGCCGTGTATTCACGCTGCAACGCCACGGCCTTCGGCGAGAAGAACGGCAAAATAAGACGCCGATACGGCAGGTGCTCTGGCGGGTCGGCTGTGATCGGCGGGTTCTCCGTGCCATAAGCCTTCAGTTCCTGGATCAACTCCTCACGCAGTTCCGGCGTTGGCGGCACCACGGCCGGCGCACGAGACGAGAGTTCCCGCACCATCCGCACCATAGCCTGGACGTCTTCGTATCTGGTTGGCAGCCATGAGCCGCCCCAGCGCGTCGTATGCGCAATTGGACAGCGCTCGCGGAGTTCATCCCAGACCGGCGCAGGGTCGCGCACGTAGCCTGGATCAAAAATGTCGTAGTCGGTCGCCCAGTCTTCAACTGGACAGGTAGGTTGGTCGTCCTGGCTCATCGCGTAATCACTCTTGCACTGGGTCACGCATCACAGACCGCCGATCTTACCGTCTAGATCGCCTGCGTGCAGCAAATGCGCGGTGAGATCGTTTCGGTCTGGTCAACGTTACGGTACATTGCCCTCATACGCCACCAGCCGAGTCCACAACATCATGGCCAACGACCAGACCGCTTTTGAAGCCATCCTTTACGACGTCAGCAACCACGTAGCCACCATCACGCTCAATCGACCGGAGC
>MDTA01011963.1_pt1 | contig 13422 bp, 12 predicted proteins | sample 811151 | NCBI WGS metagenome assembly MDTA01 (sample SAMN05326648, study PRJNA326480) | marine metagenome | isolation source: seawater | place: Indian Ocean: South | collected 2010 | reverse complement strand
TAACCGCAGCGCAACCGGCTCAGGCGACATTAGTGCCCGACAGCGATGATCAACTTACCTCTGATCACGGCTGGGATTTATCTCAAGAGCAGCCACGGCTGCGCAAACACATTGCCCAGTGCAAACGCGCTGGTGCGCGCGTCAGCTTGTTCATGGATCCAGTCATCGAACAGATGTCAGCGGCAGCTGACCACGGCGCTGATCGGGTCGAGTTTTATACGGGTCCCTACGCACAAACGTTCTGGCAATACGGGCCCGATGACGCGCGGACTCAAGACTGTTACCGGCAATTCGCTGAGGCCGCCGAGGCGGCACTGAAAGCAGGCCTAGGCATAAATGCCGGTCATGATCTGGATCAACAAAATTTGCCGCTGTTTGCAGATTTACCGGGCCTTGCTGAGGTTTCCATCGGCCACGCCATTATCTGTGAAGCATTGACTAACAGCTTTAGTGATACCGTGGCGGCCTATGTCGCCATACTCGATAACGCCACGAGGATTGCCTAATGCACCTGCTGTCACCACTCGGCCCTGCCGCTCGCAACATCATTACGATTTTTGCAATCATCCTCGGCCTCAATGGCCTTGCTCATGCTCAAGACAACCCACGCGTCAGTCTGGTAACCACGAAGGGCGCTATCGAAATCGAATTGCTGCCTAAGTTGGCGCCAAAGCATGTCGCTAACTTTCTGAATCTGGTGGAAGAAGAGTTCTATGTGGGTTTAGTTTTCCATCGTGTTATTCCAAATTTCATGATTCAAGCGGGCGGCTATGACAGTGACCTGAATTATAAATCCAGCGAAAATCGCGTCGAAAATGAATCGTTTAATGGACTAAAAAACAAACGCTTCACTCTTGCTATGGCGCGTTTAGAGGATCCGGATTCGGCAGACACCCAGTTCTTTATAAACGTTCGGGATAATCCCCACCTCGATCCCCAACAGGATAGTCCCGGCTATAGCGTCTTTGGCAGAGTTGTCGATGGTCTAGAGGTGATCGAATCGATCGAACTCGTCGACACCCACATGCGCATGGGCATGGTCGCGGTACCGGAGGAATCGATCGTCATACTCGCTACCGAGTTGTTATAAAGCCCGCGTAGCCACCCATCCATTACGCGATTGAGTTACAATCGCCGTTTTTACTGACTAGCCTATTTTTATGCGTACACTTCTTATCGCTTTAGCCAGCGCCCTCTTGCTTACCTACATCGTGGTGGAAACCATAAGCAAATTTTTTCCTCAGCAAGACAATAATCTAGCGCTTATGGTGGCTGTGTCAGTTGCCTTGCTTGTTAACGGTCTATTTAACGCGCGGCTGGCCGCTTCGGACTCGGCGCCCAAAAGAAAGCGCAATAACTCCAGAAACGACAATCGGAACACGCGTGGCAATCGAGCTACCAAGGGCCAAAATAGCAATGAACGACGGGGCCGTAACAGTTCCAGAAACACTGACAAGAGCAACGCGAGCGGCTCGGTCAGGGCCGATGCTGCGAATGGGCGCAAAGACACACCCGCGAGCGGACCGAGCGAAAACGGCACTGTGAAGTGGTTTAATCGCACCAAAGGCTATGGCTTTATTGTGCGCGAATCCGGCGACGAGATATTCGTGCACCAGCGTTGCATTGTGGGCAGTGGCGAAGGTCAGCGTGCCAATCTAAGAGACGGTCAAGCGGTTTCATTTGTTGTCGTCAATCACGATAAGGGCGTACAGGCGGATCAGGTACGTACCCTCGACTAGTCCTAACGATTTTTATGCATATAAAAGCGCTGCTGACCCAGCATATCGAAGCTGCCTTTGCGGAACTGGGCATAGCGAGCCCAGCATTAATTCAGGCGGCCAGCCGGCCTGAGTTTGGCGACTATCAGGCCAACGGGGTGATGGCTGCGGCTAAGCGCGCAGGAATTAAACCGCGAGACCTTGCTGCAGATGTCATCGCCAAGCTGAACCAAGACCCTGACTTTTCAGCCATGGTCAGTGCAACCGATGTCGCCGGCCCTGGTTTTATAAACATTACTCTGGCGGCCAGCTTTGTAGCGCCTGCCCTGAGCGCCGCCATAGCGCCAAGCCCGGAACCGCAAACCGTCGTGGTCGACTATTCTGCTCCGAACTTGGCAAAGGAAATGCATGTTGGCCATCTGCGCACCACGATTATCGGTGACAGTGTCGTTCGCGTGCTGGAAGCGTTAGGCCATAAGGTTATCAGGCAAAATCATGTCGGCGACTGGGGCACTCAATTCGGCATGCTGCTGACCTATCTAGAGGACTCGGGCAACGAATCCGACGAACTGGCCGATCTGGAAAACTTTTACCGCGCCTCAAAGCAACGATTTGATGACGACGACGATTTCCGTGAGCGCAGCCGCCGTGCAGTCGTGGCACTGCAATCTGGAGATGCCACAGCGCTCGCTCAGTGGCAGCGTTTTATCGACATGTCTATGTCGCACTGTGCGCACATATATGATCGGTTAGGCATTACACTGACTGACGATGACATTATGGGCGAGAGCGCTTACAACGACGATCTTGCTGAGGTTATCGATGCTCTGAATGCCGCGGGTCTGCTGCAAAAATCGGAAGGCGCCGACTGTGTTTTTCTGGACCAATTTAAGAACAAAGAAGGTCAAATACAGCCGGTTATCGTCCGCAAATCCGATGGCGGCTATCTTTACGCCACCACCGATCTGGCCGCGATATCACACCGTGCACATCGTCTAAAGGCCAGCCGCGTGCTGTATTTCGTCGATGCCCGTCAGTCACTACATTTCAAACAAATCTTTGCCGTCGCTAGAGCCGCAGGTTTCGCGCCCGAGGCGATGCAACTGGAACACATGCCGTTCGGCACCATGCTCGGCAAAGACGGCAAACCTTTCAAAACGCGCCAAGGCGGCATCATAAAACTCGCCGATCTGTTAGACGAGGCCGAACGCCGCGCCGCAGCGTTGGTTCGCGAAAAAAATCCAGACGTCGACCCCGCGCAGTTGGAACAACTGGCCAAAGTTATTGGGCTGGGTGCGGTGAAATATTCGGACCTGTCAAAGAATCGAACCAGCGATTACGTTTTCGATTGGGATCAAATGCTCAGCTTTGATGGCAATACCGCGCCCTATTTGCAATATGCGTACAGTCGAATCCAGAGCGTTTTACGAAAGTCGGAAGCGGACCCAACACTACTGCCCCGCGCGACAGTCGCTGAGGATGAATCCGAGCGCCGTCTAGCGGTATGCATCGCCGGTTTTAATGATGTACTGCAGCAAATTGTCGACGAGGGCTATCCGCACTATCTGTGCGCATATCTCTATGATCTGGCAACGCGTTTCACGACGTTCTACGAACAATGCCCCATCCTCGTCAGTGACAATACCCAACGCACTCGGCGCCTCTGTCTTGCGAACAGTGCTGGTATTACCCTGCGAAAAGGCTTGGATTTATTGGGCATAGACGTCGTCGATCAAATGTGAGCCAGCGCGTGATGTCGCAACTGCTGATCTCGAGTGATGAACTGGCTCAATGCGCTCACACCGCGCAGATTCTCGATTGTCGAGCTAAACTCGGCGATCCCGGGTGGGGGCAAATGGTCTTCGAACAAGGCCATATCGCCCAAGCTCAATATGTGAATTTGGACACTATGCTGTCCACCGCACCGAATGAACATGGACGCCACCCATTACCCACGCAAAAGCAGTGGCTAGAACAGGTGCGTGCGCTCGGGTTACGTAACGATGCGCAAATCGTTGTGTACGACGACGCTGGTGGTTGTTTTGCTGCTCGTGCTTGGTGGATGCTACGCTGGCTTGGACACGCCAACGTAGCCGTGCTCGATGGCGGTCTCCAGCAGTGGTCGCAAACCCTGCAGACCGGTTCGGCAACAGTGCCTGAACCCAGCGCCTTTACTCAGCAACGGTCGCTTACCCGCCTGTACGACAGTGACCAAGTACTCGCTGCGATCCAGCAACCAATAGCAACGCGCCCTCGACTCGTCGACGCCCGCAGCCACGAGCGGTTCGCTGGCACAGAGGAACCCATAGACGCTGTAGCAGGACATATTCCTAGCGCTGTCTGCCTACCCTTTAACGCTAACCTCGACGCAACTGGCAAATTCAAAACACCAGCGGCATTGGCCGAACAATTTGCTTCGATTTCAGCGGCCGGAGACGTAGTGTGTTACTGCGGCTCCGGGGTGACCGCCACGCACAATATTCTCGCTGCGCGCATTGCGGGCCTGCCTGAACCCGCCCTTTATGCAGATTCGTGGAGCGGCTGGATCACCGACCCCAATCGACCTTTCGAAACCCTCGACATATCGTGAACACGGAGCGCATCGAACCAGCGCTCCTAGATTGGCGTAACAACGAGCCGTTTGCAGCACGCTATAACGACATTTACTACAGTGCAGACGGTCACGAGGAATTTCAGAGGGTCTTTCTTGAACCCAGCGCGCTGATGCAACGCGACGATTTGGGCGGTTGTCTTCAGGTGGCCGAGCTAGGCTTTGGTACCGGCCTTAATTTCGTGCTCTGCGCGCAAGCTGTACTGGAAAACACACAACAGCGCTTACATTACATCGCCTTTGAAGCGCACCCACTGGCCCCAGCCGATTGGCACCGGCTCGCCGAACAGCGTCCGCTGCCGTTATTTCAAGATCTCGCCAAGGCCGCTCCACCACTGCTTAGCGGCTGGCATAGGCGAGGCTTCGCGGACGGGCGTATACAGCTGAGCATTTATCACGGCGACGCATTGAACGGCTTACGGGACCTCAACGCGCGCCAACAACAACCCATCGATGCTTGGTTTCTCGACGGCTTCGAACCGCGTAAAAACCCGGCCATGTGGGAGCCCGAGATATTCAGCGCTATTGCCGCCAGTTCGATTTCAGGCACCCGCGCATGCACCTTTACGGCGTCTGGTCAGGTACGCCGCGGTCTGGCGGAGGTGGGTTTCGAGATGCGTAAAGTGGATCAGCGACCGCGCAAGCGTGAGAGCTTGGCGGGTGTCTATACCGGCAAAAGCCAGCGCGTCCGCCCACCGGTACCGCGACACATACGAATTTTTGGTGCCGGGATCGCCGGCTGTGCGGTGGCTCGCGAACTCGCCAGTCAGGGCATTAACGTCGAACTGTTCGACCCCAACGGCATCGCTCACGGCGGTTCGCGCATGCAGGCAAGCGCATTGCATTGTCGGCTGCTCGGTGATCTGAGTGCGACAGCGGAGTTTCGGGCGCGCGCCTATCACCATGCTCGACCGAACTTAGCACGCCCTGATGTCGCCGCGCCAATAAGCGCGGCACAACTGGCGCTCAATGCTCGAGAAGTAGAAAAACAACGCCGCATTGACGAGGTTTATGGTGACTCCGAGGACCCCTGGTTGCAGTTCCTAGACGCCTATGAGGTGAGCGAACAATTTGGCCTAACGGCACGTTCAGCATTGTTACTTAAAGATTCGGCGATTATCAACTTGCCACAGCTGTGCACCAAATTAGTGGCGCATCCACGGATTCACTTTGTCCGTTCTGCGGGGGTCGGTCAGCCGGACGTTATCGCATGCGCGAGCAAGAGTCGACAATTCGCTCCAGCCATGCCTCTAGAGATCGGCGATGTATTCGGACAACTGGAATGGATTGCAGCGCCTATTCCGGACCAGTCACCCAGACTCAGCGTCGCCATTGTAGGTAACGGCTACGTCCTGCCCGGCGAAGCGCATTGGGTCATTGGCAGCACCTACGAGCAGTCGCCTTGGGAGGCGGCCACCGCAACAGCGCACAATATCGCCAGCAACCGCGCTTTTCTCGGCGCGGGCGAGGTCCAAACCATCCGGCATCAGCGCGCAGCGCGATGCGTTTCAAGCGATCGAGACCCGGTTATTGGCAAAGTAGACGAGCGCATATGGATAACCGCCGCCCACGGCTCTATGGGCAGCAGCAGCGCCCCGTTCGCGGCGAGCATCATCGCCAGCGAAATACTCGGCTGGATCGTCCCCGCCTCAACCCGGGCTCTCACGAGTGTCGCGCCAGATCGCTTTATCGCGCGCCAAGCCCGCCGGGGTGTGAAAAAAGTCGGCGGCTAGTTCTCGATGACCCGAACGTTGATAACACTTTCGATCTGAGCGATCGCTTCGATGAGGCCCTGATCCGGGGCCTCTGAAAGATCGATCAGGTTATAGGCGACGTCGTCGCGACTCTTGTTGATCAGGTCGATAACATTAATGTTGCGTTCGGCCAACACTGCGGTCATCTGCCCCAGCATGCCGGGCACGTTCGCATTGCTCACGGCCAACCGAAAACCTTCATGCGCCTCGGATACGACGGTCGGAAAGTTAACAGAGTTAACAATGCTGCCGCTCTCCAGAAAACGCTTTAGTTGGTCAGCGGCCATCACCGCACAGTTCTCTTCAGCCTCTTCGGTGCTTGCGCCTAAGTGCGGCGTGAGCATAACTTTGTCATGGTTCAACAACCCAGGAACCGGAAAGTCAGCCACATAACGCGCCACCTGACCGTTTTCTAGAGCCGCACTCAAAGCGCTGGAATCAACGATCGGTTGCCGCGCGAAATTCAGCAACACACTACCCGGCTTAAACGCGCGCAAACTTTCCTCGTTAATCATGCCCTCGGTGGTGGGCAACAATGGCACGTGTAACGTCACGTAATCGGCCTGTGCAAACAGCGACGGTAGATTCTGCATGCGTTCGACTTCGGCGGGTATACGCCACGCGGCATCAACAGATAACGCTGGATCATAGCCCACTACGTCCATGCCCAAGTCCAGACCTGCTCTGGCGACCATCGAGCCGATTGCACCGAGCCCAACTACCCCAAGAGTTTTGCCGACTAACTCTCGGCCCTTGAACCTCTTCTTCTCAGCTTCGACCTGCTTGTTTAGTTCTCCATCATCCTGCACAGACGCGAGCGAGCGTACGTAGTTGATCCCGCCCAACACGTCTCTGGAAGCAAGCAATAGCCCCGTCAGCACTAGCTCCTTCACTGAATTAGCATTCGCTCCTGGCGTGTTGAACACCACAATGCCTCGCTTGCTGCACTCCTCTATCGGCACATTATTGGTCCCCGCTCCGGCCCGTGCGACTGCTCGCAGTCCCGGCGATAACTCTTCAACACCCAGTTTATGACTACGTAACAACACCGCGTCAGCTGCATCGACGTCAGCACCCACGGCATATTGGTCTCTAGAAAAGCGCTCTAGGCCTACCGGCGCAATGGCGTTATAAGTTTTAATTTTGTACATGGGCGAGTTGATGTGTTGTAAAGAGCCGGCGACGTTAGGACTCGGTCGCAAGGATGTCAAGAACACGCGTTACCGCATGATGCGAATTCAAGTCAGCGCCTCAATTTCGTCAACTAGAAGATCAACGGTTGGCAGCCGTCGAAACTCGGCCAGTCGCTGTAGATGTTGCGCTCTGTTTTTTTCCAGGCCACTAAGCGCCTCGCACAGACTCTGCGCATTCAACGCGGATTCCAGCAAAACCTGACTATAGCCTTGGGATCGAGCGTAGTCTGCGTTAGCCACCTGGTCGCCGCGTGAGGCCTTAGCCGACAGCGGCACCAGCAAGTTCAATTTAGCCAAAGTAAGCAGTTCGAACAGGGCGTTAGCACCCGCCCGCGACAGTACGACATCTGCCGCACCGAGCAGATCACCCCAACCTTCGGATACATACTCAAATTCCAAGTAACCGGTCCGTGCTTCGCCGCTGACTTTGCCCTCACCACAGACATGAATCACCACATATTCCTGCAGTAACGTCGGCAACGCCTCGCGGACAACTTGATTGAGCCTGTCCGCGCCAAGGCTACCACCGGTCACCAAAAGAATTTTCTTATCTCCCAATGCCAGCGCAATACGGCCCTTATCGCCATCGCCAGCCAATAGCTCGGGCCTAATCGGTGTGCCCGTATGCACGATCCGACCTCGGAATCTTGACACTACAGTCTCGGCAAAGCTGATACAAAATGTCCTCACAAACGGCGCAGCCAGACGATTCGCCAACCCGGGTGTCAGATCAGATTCGTGAGCAACAACCGGCACCCGCAACAACCAAGCGGCAAATACCAGCGGCAATGAAACGAAGCCACCTTTCGAAAAAACAACTTTCGGCCTGATTCGCCGCAGTAACACCAGCGACTCGACTACGGCCCAAGCAATGCGCCCTAAATCGGTGAGGTTTCGCCAATCCAAATAGCGTCGCAACTTACCTGCGGCGATACCGTGAAAGGTCACGTTACGGCCACGCAGCAGCTTTTCTTCAAAGCCGCTTCGGGTGCCAATAAAATGCACCGTCCACTGCTTTATTAGTAGCTGATCAACCAGTGGCAAAGCAGGCACTACATGGCCGGCACTGCCTCCACCCACCAGTGCAATAACACGGGAGTCGTTTTGCTTAGGCATAGGCTCGGCAACCATTTCAATACCCCAGCACTTGCTTAAGCAACGGCACAGTAAGCAGTCGTTGGTGGGTAAGAGTGGCCTCGTCAAGCCGTTCAAGATCGCGGACTAACGTCGATAAATCTCTAGGCCCTCGCCGCAACCAATACTCTAGGACTGCGTCCGGCAGATCATAACCTTTTGCTCGCGCACGCCGACTTAACACCTCGGCCTTGCCGTGATCCTGCAGCGGTACGAGCGAAAAGTGCGCGAACCCACGCATGCGCGAATTCAAATCGGGTAGATCAAACTCAACCCCTAAGGCAGACTGATCATGGCTAACCAACATTTCACCTTCCAGCGCATGCAGCGTTTGATAGATCGACATCACCGCCTCCTCATGCTGTTGGCGGCCCTTCAATTGGCCTAGGTTATCTATTGCCACGAGCGCGTTGCGCGCCGAGGACAACTCCGCGGCGCGCAGAACCTGGGCACTCCACTCAGATTCCGGCCCTCCACAGTCTAGGTAAATGGCCTGACGGCCCGATTGCAGAGCCGCGCTGCTGCACGCTCGCAACAAATGACTGCGGCCGCTGGCCCGCGCGCCACTGACCCAAATACCTCTAAAGCCAACGTGCGAGGTTCGCAAAAACGCCATCAACTCGACGTTTTCGCCGATAACAAAGTTGTCCATAGTCGGACGATACTCTTCGTCTATCGGTAACGTAATCTGAGTGCTCAAGAGTCGCTACTGCCTTCCCGAGCGATGACTTCAGCTTGTTTTCGGCGTGTCAGTTCGCGCCGCGCGCGCGCCCCCCAGACCACCACGTAATGCGCACCTGAGACAGCTCCGAGCATGGCCAGCAACCACAAGCAATAGGGATCAACCCATTGCTCAGTACTGCCTCCCAAATACTCGCCCAACTGCGCCAATAACGGCAGTTGCACGGAGGCGCTGGGCAATAGATACAACATTATCAGAATCAAAGTGACCACTTGCATGGCTGTGTTTGCTTTGCTGATCAAGCTCGGTTTGATCTCAAAAGGGCCAAAAAAGATCCGGTACAAAGTACCGCCAAAGAGAATGATCAGATCACGGCCGATCGTCAAAACCGCGAGCCACAAAGGAATGTAACCCTGAAAAGTAAAGACGATAAACGTGGCAGCGACCAAGATTTTATCCGCTAAGGGGTCAAGGATAGACCCCAAGTGCGTTTGCCAGTTGTAGTGGCGCGCCAGAGCGCCATCGACGCCGTCGGATATGCCGGCAACGGCCATCAAGCCCAACGCCAAAGCGATTTCACCGTGCCATAGAAACAGGCTTGTTGGGACCACCAACAGCATGCGCAAGATCGACAGCACATTAGGCAGGTAACGCATCAGTCACGCCACAACAAACGAGTCAGCGCAGCTTGGCCCTGAGAAGCCTCCGCTGCCAGTCGGCCGTCGCGCGTCAATAACGACAACAACAACTTTTCGCTAGCCGCAGTACGAATCTTCAACGTCATTTCGCCGTCAGCGATCGATCTCACACTGACCTCTTCAACAAATTCGAATTGACGAAAGTAATTCATCATTCGAGCGTATTGCCCTATTTCTCTGATCTCACCGACATGCAAGGTATGGTCAAACTGATCGCCAGAGAAGACGGTCATAGCTGGGGCAAAATAGGTGGTCGCCAGTTGCATGGCGATCTTAACTGCTTGCCTTGCACTCAACCCGGAGAAGTTACTCGTTACCGGTGCGAGATCTTCAGCGAATGCAACCTGCCAATCGCCACTGTAGAGCGTCTGATCGCCGTTACGTTGAGCACGCATTCGGCCGACTATAAGTTGATTAACGCCGTAACGGTCGGACGCACTGGTAAGCGTCGGTAGAAAGTTCCCCCACACAATACCCGGCGACACCAGCAAGTTATCCTGCAGGTCAAGCAGCGGCAACGCCACGGGCAGCCCGCGCTGGCGGGCTTGGCGTTTGAACGCGCGCGCAAGCTCAAGCTGGCTGCCGTCGCGCAGCAACGACCTTTGACCATCCTGCTCTACCACCATCCACGCCATAGTTAACGGTCGACCAGACCACCAGATCGGCAGCCGCGCTTCGCGAACCAAATCCAGTACCGCTTTTTCCTGGAATCTGACTTTGAGTTCCAGAGCCCCTGTGCGACCCTGGGAATCCGCCTCGTCAGCCCGCACGAAAACGTATTCGCTATAAAAACGATCCGGTCGCGCTAACGCCTCACTGACCCGCTGATGGCGTGGAATCGTGCTCAATCCAGTGACTCGGGATAACACTTGCAACAAACCCTGCCGTGCTGCTTCCCGACGATTGGCGTCGCTCTGATCCACAACCGGCTGCTGTACGGTATAAAGGTCGTCGGCGTCTATTTCGGCAACCGCCAACATCGGCGCACACAGCAACGGCACCATCACTAGGGCGCGAAAGGCACCCTTAGCGGCAATACTGCGGGCGAGATGGGTCATAAGCTCTACGTCTTTTGACTGGTGAACGCTCAGTGTAGCTAATTCCAACCAGCATTGAGAACACCGTCTGACATACACACAAAGCGGTGCGTATTCCCGCACCGCGCTGGCGCCTGTACAATGCGTAGCAAAATCATCGGGATCAACGGGTGTCCGAGTCTAATCCACCTACAGGCTTGACCTATAAACAGGCAGGCGTCGACACCGAGGCCGGTGCCGATTTAATTCGTCGTATCGCTCCAGCAGCGAAAGCCACGAAGCGCCCAGAACTGCTCGGTGGTCTTGGTGGATTCGCCGCCATGGCCGAATTACCCAGCGGCTACACCCACCCCATATTAGTAACCGGCACAGACGGTGTGGGTACCAAACTAAAACTCGCAATCGATTACTCACGCCATGACGGAGTTGGCCAGGATCTTGTCGCCATGTGTGCGAACGATGTTTTGGTAACAGGCGCTGAAGCGTTCCTATTTCTCGACTACTACGCTACCGGCAAACTCGACGTAGACATTGCAGAGCGCGTGATCAAGGGCATCGCTAAGGGCTGCGAAATAGCAGGCTGCGCGCTTGCCGGCGGCGAGACCGCAGAAATGCCCGGTTTTTACAGTGACGGTGAATACGACCTCGCTGGGTTTTGCATTGGCGTAGTTGAGAAAAGCAAAATTATCGACGGCCAGCGCATAGCAGTGGGCGACCAGATCATCGGCCTACCCAGCAGCGGTCCGCATAGCAATGGTTATTCATTGATTCGCAAAGTTTTAGAACATCAAGCCGTTATCCCCAGCGAACCGTTGCTCGACGATTTGCTGGCACCGACACGGATATACGTGAAACCCGTGCGCGAATTACTCAACCATGTCGAAGTGAACGGCATGATTCACATAACCGGGGGCGGCTTTTACGAGAACATTCCCAGAGTCTTTTCCGATCCGTCGCACGCTGCGCGCATTGAACTGGACAGTTGGCAACGACCCGAGGTTTTCAACTGGTTACAACAGGCGGGCAACATCAGCGACGAGGAAATGCTCAGCACCTTCAACTGCGGCATCGGTCTCTTGTTAGTCGTCCGCGCAGAGGACAGCTCGGCTGCAGTAGCACATCTGCAAGCACATGGCGAACATCCGAGCATTGTCGGCGAGATTGTCTCAAGCGGCACCGCGGCCGCCTCTGGCCAAGTGGTGATCGCTTAAACTCGGCGAACGCGCTTGCGGCATACGCATCACTTATTGCCGATCAGGTTTTCGGCAGGGTTACGCCGGTCTGTCCCTGATACTTGCCGCCGCGATCTTTGTAACTGACCTGACAGCGTTCGTCAGACTGGAAAAACAGCATCTGCGCGACACCTTCGTTGGCATAAATCTTCGCCGGTAACGTCGTAGTGTTGGAAAACTCCAAGGTAACGTGTCCTTCCCATTCGGGCTCGAGCGGCGTGACATTAACAATGATGCCGCAGCGCGCGTAGGTGGACTTACCCAAGCAAATCGTCAGCACGTCTTCGGGAATACGGAAATATTCAACCGTGCTCGCCAGCGCAAATGAGTTCGGCGGAATGATACAAACGTCATCTTCGATATCGACAAAGCTGTTCGCATCGAACGCCTTGGGATCGACCGTTGCCGAGTGAATGTTCGTAAATACCTTAAACTGGGGACCGCAACGGACATCATAGCCATAACTCGACGTACCATACGAAATAACCTTATTACCGTCTTGGTGACGCACCTGTCCGGATTCAAACGGCTCGATCATACCGGCCTGGGCTTGTTCAATAATCCAACGGTCAGACTTAATGGTCATAGTGTGCTCTCTAGCTCTTGATTCGTATTACGCGCAGCGATCCCGCGGCCGTTAATCATCAACCATGCGAATAGTTGGTGCAGCTTGATCCCGTGTCCACAGGCGCGCGGCTAGATGCCGCGCCGCGTCCCTATACAGCTCGCTCGCTGCCGATTCCGGGGCAGCGCGAACCGTTGGGATGCCACCATCCGCGTGCTGTCGAATATGCATCGACAAGGGCAACTGCCCTAACAGAGGCACGCCGAGATCAGCGGAAATTTTTGCGCCCCCGCCGGTGCCGAAGGGGTGACTGATGTGACCGCAATTCTCGCACTGATGCACGCTCATATTCTCGAGAATGCCTAACACTGGAATGTCCACTTTGCCAAACATCTCGACGCCCTTAATGGCGTCCAGCAGCGCAATGTCCTGAGGGGTTGTTACGATCACAGCACCGGCAACCGGAGCCTTTTGCGACAGCGTCAGCTGGATATCGCCGGTACCTGGGGGCATATCCACAATCAAATAATCCAGATCACCCCATTGGGTCTGCCCAAGAATCTGCTGCAATGCGCCGCTGGCCATGGGGCCACGCCAGACCATCGGCGTTTTTTCTGTGATCATAAAGCTCATAGACATGGCTTTCAGCCCGTGAGCGCGGATGGGTTCGAAGTACTTACCGTCTTTTATATCGGGGCGTTGACCCTCCTCAACACCCAGCATTACGCCCTGGCTTGGACCGTAGATGTCCGCATCGAGCAACCCTACTTTTGCGCCTTCCGCGTCTAGGGCTAGCGC
>MDTA01056375.1_pt1 | contig 13424 bp, 11 predicted proteins | sample 811151 | NCBI WGS metagenome assembly MDTA01 (sample SAMN05326648, study PRJNA326480) | marine metagenome | isolation source: seawater | place: Indian Ocean: South | collected 2010 | reverse complement strand
TAAACAAATTAAAATTAGTAAAGACCAAAATACTTTTTTTATTAAATCAAATTCATTCATAAATCCTGACTGAAATTACTTTAAAAGACAATTACTCATAAATTTTTTTTGATTCTTTAATAATGTCACTCTCTGAATGTTAAACCAATCATCATAGAAATCAAGTGGCTTGTTTATGTCTTCAAATAGATTGCGGGACTTATTACAGATCACAGAAAAAATTTGTTATGTATCGAATGTGTGTGGTAACTTTTATTCAGGACAATTAATTTTTTTAGCGAGTTCATTTGCACTCAAAAATGCACCCTCAACTCTGCTATTAATAAACCAATCACCACATGCCGCAACTTTCTCTTTATGATCGATAAAATAATTTTCTTTTGGAGAACATTTTGCCTCAACATACCTCCATTTATGAATTTTTATCATATTTGATTTCGATAAATCATAATTTATAAACTCACTAGATATATTTAATAAATGTTTTAGAACTTTGTCTTTAGAGGTATTAATATTTTTCGAAGCATATTCATACGAAGAATTAATTAGCAAACAATAATTATTCATTCGAAAAGGTTTTGAATTATTTACAGCAAACCAAGCAATGTCCTCGTTCTCGATTAGCGCTGCGTCATAGTCTAAATTCAAGGGCTCACTCATTCCGACCATTAAAGAAAAACATCCCTTCATTTTGATCTTCTCAATTAAAGGATAAAAGGAAACTTTTTTAGTAATTAATTTAAGCGATTGTTGAGCTGGAAGGCTCAATACAACCAAATCATATGAGCCATAAGATTTTTTATTTTGGTCATAAAGATTCCATTTATCATTTTCGTTTATAATTCTTTCGATTTTTGTATTTAAAATTACATTACATTTTTTAGAGAGATGTTTGACAATAGAGTTCATATTTGGAACGCCAACATAAAATTTATCCTCATCTTTAATAAATTTAATTTTTCTTAAATTTTGTCCATCAAAATAGGCAAGTCTAAAGTTCCATGGTTGAATTATTTGTTGAGAAAATGATTCTGAAAGATAGTTTTTAAAATCAGGTGTCTTAATTTTAAAAAATTGAGCTCCATGATCGAAAATAAATGAAGTTTCTTTTCTAGTTGACATTCTTCCACCAACCCCTCTTGATTTTTCAAAGATTTTTACATCAAATTTTTCATTCATCTTGGAGGCAAAAGTTGTTCCTGCTAAACCAGCACCAATTACTGCAATATTTTTTATCATTTCAATCTTTAGTTTATTTGAAAAATACATCTCATAAAAGAGAAAAACTTTTATGGTACCTCTATTATGACTTGAGTGGACATGAACAAAAGTTCAACGGATTTTAAATTCGTGATATTCGTCCTGAAAGACAATGATATAATTTAATAAATTCAATATTTTTTAATTATTTTTTGTATTTGACTTAAAAAATCTATTAAAAGTACAATTAAAATTGTGTAAACTGGCATCAAATACCTTGGAGTTGAGACGTTGGTAAGACAGATTAATATCAAATAACTTTGAATTAAAAAAATAATTGAAAAAATTTGAAAGTCTAATTTTGTTTTTACAAGTCCTAGGAGTGATAAGCAAAAAATTAAACTATAAAACGTCAAAATAAAAAGTAATATTAGAAAAAAGTACTGAGACAATTCGATTAACTTTAGATCAGGAAGATTCATTTGGCCCGATGAAAGTTTTAGCTCCTCATACTTTGGAATTTCGTTATTATTTTTTTCTAAAAATCTTACTTTTGCCCCTATAGACCAACTACCAAGATAATGAGAGAAAGATAATTTCAAATAATCAGAAAGATTATTTTTCATTACTTGAAAAAAAATAATCAATGAATTGTCAAAAATAATCTGTCTATCAAAATTAATTTTTTTTACTGATTCAAAATTAAATGTCTGATACTGAGCTACAACCTCGTAATCTGATAGTAATTCAGATCTTAAGAAAATATTATCAATTTTAGCTAAATATTGATGAACGGTTTTAAATTCTGTTTTTGAAGCAAGTAACAATTCACGAAGGTTTTCGGGATAATTGTTAATTTCAAAAGAATCTTTCCCAGACAAAATAAAAAGTTTTCCAGCAACTGAATGCTTAAAAACTGTTTCCCTTTTGCTAAAATTACTGTAAAAAAAAACATTCTCTACAATATTTGGAATCAAAAAAAAAATTGAAATTAAAAAGAATTGATTGATTTTTTTAATTTGAATAAGTCCTATTATTATTAAAATTAACGCTACTGGAACACCAATTGGTTTTAAAGCTGAAATCATTCCGCAGCACAACGCAAAAGAAATTAAATTAAATTTTTTTTTTAAATCAAATACAAAAAATATCGCCAAATTAATAAAGCTGAAAAAAAAAGCCTCGGTCAAAATTGTTTTTGAGAAGGACGTGTAATAAACGTTTGAAATAATTATTAAATAAGCAGAAATAGAAAAAAAAATATTAGTTTTTTTTTTTATTAAATAGAAAAGTGCTGTAATACTTATACTTAAAAATAATTTCTGAAAAAAAATCAAATCTATCTTTAGAAATTCTAATAATTGAATTAAAATATAATATGTTGTTTGTCGTTTTGGATGAAAATTTAGATAATCAGTACTGTCTGGTTGAATTTTAGTTAATAAAAAGGGAGAGAAATCTATTATTAAAAATGTAACTAAAAACGAAAAAAGAATTTTAACTAAATCTAAAGACTTCATAAACTAAAATAATGTTGGTAATTCTTATATTGAAAAATTTATTGTCTTAGTAATTTTTAAAGAGATTTATAATGTCGTTAATAATTTTTCAAATTATAGAATTAGTTATTCATAACACGACTGGTCTAAAGATGCATCAAAAAGTTATTAGCTTACCTGGAAACGTTAAACAGAAAATCAAGACTTGAATAATAATTAAAAATTGTTATTAATTTTGTTAGGATAAATTAATTCAAAAATTAAGTTTGTAAATAAAATTTTTAATATGCCCTTTATGTAATTAAATCTGTAAATCTAAATGAATGACTAGAAAAATTTATCCTGTAATCCTCTCTGGTGGAGTTGGCTCCAGGCTTTGGCCTCTTTCAAGAGAGAAATTTCCAAAACAGTTTATTCTAACATCAAAAAACCAAACCTTTTTAAATTCAACAATAGAAAGATTTAAGTCAGATAATTTTAACAAAATCACTGTTGTGGGAAATTTTGAACATAGATTTTTAATCTATGATTCTATAGTTACAACAAAAATTAAGCCAGAGGCCGTCTTGTTGGAACCTGAAAGCAAAAATACCCTAGCTGCTATAACTTTAAGTGCTTTACATATTCATAAAAAAGATCCAGAAGCAATTCTACTAGTAGCACCTTCTGATCATTTAATTGAAAATAAGTCGAAATTTAACAATTATATAAAAAAAATTTCCCAAAATTTTCTTGAAGATTTTATTTATGTATTTGGTATCAAACCAAAGAAGCCAAGCTCATCGTTTGGTTACATAAAAATTGGGAGAAAAAAAAATAAATTAGTCTTTAATGTTGACAAATTTGTTGAAAAACCCGATTCAAAAAAAGCTGAAAAATTTTTCAGTGACAAAAATTTTTATTGGAATTCAGGAATGTTTTTGTTATCTGCGAAAACATTACTTCGTGAAATGAATTTGCATTCTAAAAAAAATTTGAAGATTTGTGAGAAGTTAATTAAAAAAAGCTATATGCATTTTGAGTTTAATGTTTTTCCTAAAAAACTTTTTAAATCTTTAGAAAACGTTTCGTTTGATAAAGCTTTAATGGAAAAAACATCAAATGTGGTTGTCTCTCCTATAAACTTTGATTGGTTTGATGTGGGTTCATGGGTTGGTTATTGGGATGCTTTAAAAAAAAATAAAGATGGAAATATATTAGATAAAAACGTTTTCTCTGAGGATTTAAAAAATTCTCTTGTCAAAATTAATGATGGATCGACAGCAGTTGTCATGGGATTAAAAAATATTTCTATTGTCAAAGAGAAAGATGCTCTTTTAGTAATGAACAATGAATATTCAGAAAAATTTAAAGAAACTTTAAAAAAACTTAAAAGCAAAAAAAATAAAACAGTTGATTTGCATAATATTGAATACAGACCTTGGGGAAGTTTTGAGAATATTGTACATGGAGAAGGGTTTTTGGTTAAAATTCTTAAAATTAAACCGAAATCTAAAATTTCATTACAATATCATGAAAAAAGGTCTGAGCATTGGGTTGTAACAAAGGGAGAGGCAACAATTTTTTTGGAAAACAAAGAAATTAAATTAAAAAAAAGCGAATCAGTTTATGTTAAAGTTGGTCAAAAACATAGAATCTCTAATAACACAAATTCGATGTTAGAATTAGTTGAAGTTCAAATTGGTGAAATTTTATCTGAAAAAGATATTGTTAGAATTGATGATATTTATGGAAGAACTTAGAAAGAAGTTTAATTTAGAAAATAAAAAAATTTGGATTGCTGGAGAAACCGGTATGGTAGGCAAAGCTATCTTAAAACAACTTAAAAAAAAAAAACCAAATAATAAGTTCTTGAATTCAAAGCATCTTGATCTCAGGCGACAAGTAGATGTAGAAGATTGGATGAAAAAAAATAAACCTAATATTATTTTCCTTGCAGCAGCAAAGGTTGGTGGAATTCTGGCTAATAATAATTATCCAGTCAATTTTATTGAAGATAACCTTTTGATTTCCTTAAATGTTATTAGAAGTTCTTATTTGAATAAAATAGAAAAATTAATATACCTAGGTTCTTCTTGTATTTATCCTAAAGGGATAGAGAAACCAATTACTGAAGATTTAATTCTTAGTGGTCCGCTAGAATCAACTAACCAATGGTATTCTATTGCAAAAATTTCTGGAATGAAAGTTTGTCAGGCATATAGAAAACAATATAGTTGTGATTTTATAACACTCCTTCCCTCAAATCTTTACGGTCCTGGTGATAACTTTAGTAAAAAAAATAGTCATGTACCTGCTGCGTTAATTGATAGATTTCACTGTGCAAAACAAAAGAAAAATAAAAATGTGACAGTTTGGGGAAGTGGTAAACCGTTAAGAGAATTTCTTTTTGTTGATGACATGGCCGAAGCATGTGTATTCCTAGCAGAAAATTATAGCTCAATCTATCCAATAAATATCGGCACGGGTAAAGAAATTTCAATTAAGGAGTTTGCAAAATTGATACAAAAAACTGTTAACTATAATGGAAAAATAGTTTTTGATAAAACTAAACCAGATGGAGTCTATAGAAAATTGTTAAACGTAAAAAAAATTAATAAATTAGGTTGGTTTGCAAAGACTTCTCTAGAAATGGGATTAAAAAAATATTATAAGTGGTATTTGGATAATCTTGATAACATTAGAAGATAGGGAGATAGCTTAGTGAAAAAAATTGCTTTAATTACTGGTGTTACCGGACAAGATGGAGCGTATTTAGCTGAATTCTTACTTTCAAAAAATTATCAAGTACATGGTATCAAAAGAAGGTCTTCGTCCTTTAACACTGGAAGGATTGATCATTTATATGAAGATCCACATGAAAGCGATACAAATTTTTTCCTTCACTACGGGGATATGACAGATGCAACAAATTTAATAAGATTGATTCAAAAAATTAAACCCAATGAAATCTATAATCTTGCAGCACAAAGTCATGTTATGGTAAGTTTTGAGACTGCTGAGTATACAGCAAATGCTGATGCACTTGGTACATTAAGAATATTGGAGGCAATAAGAATATTAGGTTTAGAAAAAAAAATAAGATATTATCAAGCCTCAACTTCCGAATTATACGGAAAGATTCAAGAGAATCCGCAAAATGAAAAAACACCTTTTTATCCCAGAAGTCCATATGCTGTTGCAAAATTATATGCATTCTGGATAACAGTTAATTATAGAGAAGCTTATAAAATTCATGCTTCAAACGGTATTTTGTTCAATCACGAAAGTCCTGTAAGAGGTGAAACTTTTGTTACAAGAAAAATTGTAAAAAGTGCAGTAGACATACATAAAAAAAAACAAAAATGTCTTTATCTTGGAAATCTTAATGCATCAAGGGATTGGGGCCATGCAAAAGATTATGTTAGAGGAATGTGGTTAATGCTTCAGCAAAAATCACCCGATGACTATGTTTTTGCGACAGGAAAAACTTTTACAGTTAGATATTTTGTTGAAAAAACATTTTCAGAGTTAGGAGTAAAAATTATTTGGAGAGGTGAGGGTTTAGATGAAAGAGGAATTAATGAAAAAACCGGAGAAACACTGGTAAAAATTAATGCAAGGTATTTTAGACCTACCGAAGTTGATTTATTAATAGGAGATGCAACAAAGGCAAAAAAAAAACTAGGCTGGGTTCCAAAGGTCACTCTTGATGATCTAGTTAAAGAGATGGTTAACGAAGAAATGAAAAATTAATAGATTCTTTTAGTATTGAGTTTTATTTATATAAATGTACTCAAAAATTTTTCTAAACATCATTTTGTTTTTAAGAGTCTGCCTAAAGTTGTTTTCTTTTAGAAAATTATGAATGTCAGAAAATTTATAGTTTTTAATTAGCGAACTGTCGAAATGATGTTCGAATAAAATAACATCCACTTTATTTAAATGATTTTTCAATCCCTTTAAAACGTTAAGTTCATATCCTTCGGTATCAATTTTTAAAAGTTCAATTTTTTTAATTTTATTTTTTCTACAAAAGGATTCTAATGTTATCATGTCAACTTTTTTTTCTGTTATTGTCTTGTTTGTTGAATAAATAAAGTTAATTAACCTTTTTTTAAATTTTGAGTATTTCGACTTTTCATTGAAATCATTGAATGAACTGATTGCTGAAAAATTACTCTGATTGAAGATCTTTTTTCCATTTTTTTCTCCAACACCTTTAAAAATAAAAGTTGTATTAGGAATTTTTTTATCTTTAAGATTCAGATCTTTATTCGCTTCAAAAGCATAAATCCTTTTTATTTTAAAATGTTTATTAAAAAGGTTTATTGATTCACATTTATGAGCTCCCACATCAAAAAAAATGTCTATTTCTTTTCCTAAAATTTTTTTAATGAAAGCTATGTTTTTTTTTTGTGTCAAATTATCTAGACATAGTGTAATAAATTCAAATAACTTTTGTTTCATAGATATTTCTATTTTATAATCTTTCTTTAAGATAAATATGAGTGATCATTTAAAATCAACAAATTACTTTTTTTTTTTAAGAATACTAATTTATCTGAATCCTCTTTTGTTTGCAGGTGTTGTTTATTTTTTTGATTATGTTGATTTTAATGGAATTTTCGAAACAGGAAAATATACAAAGGTAGCAAAGAACTGGCTTGGTGAATCTAACATATATAATGTTCCTGAAAGACTTCCAGTATATCCTTTATTTATTTTTTTTGTATTCAAAATTTTTGGCACAGACAATTTAAATGCATTACTATTTTTTCAAGCCATTATTGGATCTGCTACACTATATTACTTATTGAAGATTCTTGACGAATTAGGCTTTTCAAAGAGTATATTTGTTTTAATTTCTGTTTTCTTTAACATAAGTCTATATTTCAGGTTTTCTTTATTTTTGCCAAATTTTATTTTTATTTTTTTTATAACTCTATTTATCTATTGTTTAACAAAGTTTTATTTTAAAAAAAGTACAAAGCATTTTTATTTTTTTTGTTTTTTTTATTTTTTATTAATGCTTACAAGACCAATTTTTTCTCTTTCTATAATACTAGTTGTCCCATTTATTATTAAAATGATAACTGACCTTAATAAGAATAAAAGTTTTAAAATTTTCCTTGTATCACTTCTGTTATTTTCTTACTTTTCATCTGTCTTTGTTCAATCTTTAAGGTATTATAACTATAATAAAAGCTTTGCTTATACTACTCAATCTGGTCATCATTTATTATTTTTTGTAATCCCTTGTTTAGCCAAAAAATATGCATGTGGTACAGTTGATAATAGCGTTTCTGATGAACTAATGAGGAGATATAAAAATGAAAGTTTGAATAATCCAGATATATCTATAAATGAAAAAAATAAAATAAAACTTAAAATTGGAATCAATTATATTGTTCATGAAATGGATTACTCTAAAATATTTATTTCTTCAATTTTTTCTTACTTAAAAACATTATTTCATTCATCGATAATTGAAATATATGAGAGTTTTGAAATTAAAAAAACACAAAAAGAGTCACAAGAATTTAAAAGTCCAATTGACAGAATTAATTACCTTTTAAATAATTTTTATAAAGATATAACTGTGTTTATCTGGCTAGTTTCATTGTTCGGTGTGTTTATTATGAGATTTTTTCAATTATGTGGTATTCTGATGTGCTTAAAAAAAGGACCAATGCAACTCTATATTATAACTATTACAATGTCATTTTTTAGTTTGATTCTCCCAACTGTTGGAATAGGGAACCCAAGATATAGAAGTGAATCGGAGATTTTACTTGTAATTTTGGGAGCATTTGGATTTTTTATTATAAAGAATCTCAAAAACCTACGTAAAAAAAATGGAATTAAAATATGAGTAAACAAAAAATCAATACAAAAGAAATTAAAAATTTTTTCGATTTAATTTCTGATAAAAGAGATAGATGGATTAAAAAATCAAGATATTTTCATTTTGAAGATCTGTTAATGCTCAAAGAAATAATTCCTGAGAATAGCAATGTGCTTGAAGTTGGATGTGGTAACGGTCAATTAATAGGAAGACTTAATGTTGAAGGAGTAGGCATTGATTTGAGTGAAAAGTTGATAAAAAAAGCAAAAGATTCTTTTCCACACTTAAAATTTTATGTAGGCGATATCAATGATTCTGATAAATTATTAAAGAATGAAAAGAAATTTGACTATATAATTATTTCCGACACCATTGGCTATTTCCAAAATGTTCAAGAAACGCTAGAACTACTTCATTCCCATTGTAGTGAAGAAACAAGAATAATCATTTCCTATTTTTCTCCTTTATGGCAGCCCATACTTTCATTAGCAACATTTTTAAAATTAAAAATGCCAGATTTGAAGCCTCCTTTATTTGGATTGTCTGATTTAAAAAATTTTTTAGAAATTTCAAATTTTCAGACAATAAAAGTTGAAAAAAAAATTATATGGCCATATTATTTTTTGGGTTTAGGTAGATTTTTAAATAGATTTGTTGCAAATTTTCCATTAATAAATGATCTTTGTTTGAGACAATATCTGATTTCTAGGTCTTTAAAAGTAGTGAAGAAATCCAATTTTAATTCTGCAAGTATTATTGTTCCATGTAAAAACGAATTTGGAAATATTAAAAACTGTTTAGAGAGAATACCCAAGTTTTGTGAAAAAATAGAAGTAATTTTCGTTGAGGGAAACTCAACTGATAATACTTGGGAAGAAATAAAAAAAGTGAAAAAAGATAAAAAATTAAATAAAAATAAATTTAAAATTAAGGGTTACAAACAAGATGGTACAGGAAAGAAAAATGCTGTATTTAAAGGTTTTGATAATGCTGAAAATGAAATTTTAATGATTTTAGATTGTGATTTAACTGTTCCACCAGAGGAATTAAAAAAATTCTGGATAAAGATGAATTCAGGTGAAGCTGAATTTGTTAATGGGACGCGTTTAATTTATCCATTGAATGACAATGCAATGAGATTTTTAAATTACTTAGCTAATAAATGTTTTTCATACTTATTTAGTTGGATCCTAGGACAAAGATATACAGATACTCTTTGTGGAACAAAAATAATTTCAAGAAAAAATTATCACAGAGCAAAAAATTTTACTAAAGATCTCGATAAACTAGATCCCTTCGGTGATTTTTTCTTAATTTTCTCTTCATTGAGATTAAATTTAAAAATGTTAGAGATTCCAATAAGATATGAAGCAAGAAGCTATGGAGAAACTCAAATATCAAGATTTAGAGATGGGTACAAACTTATAAAAATGTTTTTTATAACTCTTCTAAAATTTAAAGCGTTTTAAAATTTAATTAACTAGATTTGTTTTTATGAAATTTTCAAGTACAGAAATTATATTTCTAGGTAGATTTGATAGTTGCTGTTAATTTGTAAATTACCATAGATAAACCTCTAGTAGTTAAATGTGAGCCTGAAAAAGAAGAAACATAATTAGCAAGATAAATTGCTAGCCCTTAAAGTTTTTCAATATTTGAATGGAATGTATAATACACAGCAAAAGCTCAATTGGGTTCATATGAATACGAAGATTCAATAATGATAAAACTTAGATGTAGGATATTTAAAAATGGATAATCCACAAAAGCCCCTGTAGGTGTCGGTTCTAGATTTAGTTATAAAGGCTATTATTTGAAAATTAAAAATATTTAGAATAAATTTTTTCTTCTTTCATATTAAAATAATTTATCTTTGAATCTTACTATTTATATGTAAAGTTTTAAGAGTGGTTGATTTTGAAGTTACAGTAATTGGGGCTGGTGTGGTTGGTTTATCAATCGCAAGAGAACTCTCTATATCAGGAAAAAAAGTTCTCGTAATTGATAAGAATAGTTCTTTTGGTCAGGAAAATAGCTCTAGAAATAGCGGTGTAATTCATGCTGGAATTTATTATCCTCGTAATAGTTTTAAGAATAAGTTTTGTACAGCTGGAAATGTACGCTTGTATTCATATGCAAAAGAGAGAGGTATTGGATTTTCAAATTGTGGTAAAATTATTATTGCAACAAGAAAACAGGAAGAAATTAAACTAAACCAGATTATTTTTAATGCTGAAAGAAATGGTTTAACTTTGGAAAAACTTGAGAAAAAGCAACTGAAAGAGCTTGAACCTGAATTGGTTGGCGAAATAGGTTTGCTATCAAGAACAACAGGTATTATCGACATTCATGATTTAATGCTCAATTTTGTAATTGATATTGAAAATAATGGTGGTTTAGTAAGTTTTAATTCAGAGTTTTCACATAGTATTAATAAATCAAATTATATTTCTTTTTTTTTAAAAAAAGATGGCAAAGAAGAAGTAAAAACAAAATCAATTATCAACTCCGCAGGTTTGTATAGTCATCTAGTTGCTAAAAAAATTGATGGAATTAGTTTTGATGACATACCGTTTATTAGATATGTAAAAGGAAATTATTTATCTTTATCAGGGAAGTCGCCTTTCAAAAGATTAATTTATCCGCTACCTGAAAAGAACGGTTTAGGTATCCATTCAACCATTAATCTTGATGGTGTAACGATTTTTGGTCCTGACACAGTGAGAGTGAATGAAATTGATTTTAAGGTAACCAAAAATTTAAAAAAAAAGTTTTTAAATTCGATATCTAAATATTGGCCGGAAGTGATAAATAGAAATTTAAACTATGACTATTGTGGTATAAGACCAAAAAACATAAATAATGACTTTTCATTTTTTACTAAAAAACTTAAGAAAGATTCTTTTATCATTAGTTTATTTGGAATTGAATCACCTGGTTTAACTTCATCTATTCAAATAGGAAGATATGTTTTAAATATTTTTAAAAATAAGAAAATTACGTGATTTTTTTTTTTTAATAATGACCTCCCTAGTCCGACTCCAACGGACATGAACCAAAGGTCAACGGTTTTTGAATTATTTGCTTTTTTGTAAATAATTGATTTAAATACATAAGTTTTTTATCTAACTTTTTTTCAAAATGTTAATTTATATGTTTGATATTGTCTTTTTTAAAAAAAAACTCATTAGAAGGTTTAAAAAGCTTTCTTGAAATTTTAACTCCATAAGTATCGATTGTAAAAAAATTTATAAAAAAAGGAAGTTCAAAATCATCTATAATTAATTTATTTATCCTTGTATCAAAGCATTTTGAGAAATCTTCTAATTCAATATAATTTAATAATAGTTGATTATTTTTAGTATGAAATTTTGACCAATTTTTTTGGAATTCTTTCTTACCTGTATAGTCAAAATAATTCCATCCTCTACTTTTTTTGCTTAGACACACCCTATAGTTTTTAAAATTATTCAACATATTATCTGAATGATCCCAGCCAATATTAAGTTTACCATTTTTTATAAAAATTTTACTGACAGTAGGAGGGACTAAGGTACTTACATTTTTTTTATTCTCAATTATAAAGAATTCCTCAACTTTAGCACTTAACCATCCGTAATATTTGTCTGATAAATTACTATTTTTATTTTTAGTAACCTGTCTTTTAATTCCTTTATGACATAAATACTCACTGCCCCAGTAAAAATCCGTGTGTGGTTTTTTGGAAATAATAATCTGAATAGGATATTCATCAAAAATTTTTGGGTTTTTGCAAATTTCCTTAAATGATGGAATGGTAGTATTGGAGTAAAGCTTATGATTTTCAGCAAATGAATGAGGCTCAACTATATGCCACCTTCCTTTGTGATAAATTTCTCCTGTTTCGTGCTTTCCCGTCAAAATAACTCGTCCTACTAAGTCTAAGGTGGCAAATAAATCTAAAAAAAGTCTTACAGAATTTCCACATGAAGATTCTCCTAATTCGAGAAGAATAAGTGGGTCAAAAACGCCAGTATTGTTTGAAAATCTAGGGTTAATCTGGGGATTCAAGGAATTCTCAATAAATCTGAGAACTTTTAAATGGTTTTTTTTATTATATTCAAATATATTCAGTTGAGACATTATAGTCTTAAGAACTTTCTCTCTTTTGATACCTAATAAATCAACTGTGGTTTTATAAATTTTATCCGAATAAAGATGGAATTTATAATTTTTATTAATAATCCTATCTCTGTTAACTTTAAAATAATCGATATCAAACAGTGATTTTTTAGAATAATTCAAATAATGGAAATTCTTAAGAAATTTTTCTGTTTTTTTATGACTATTTACTTCAATTATTTTAATATTTCTTAAATATATACTGTGCAAATTTGATTGAATAAGATTAAAATTAATTTCCATTTTTGAGATATTTTTTAATGGAATAACTATGTGATTTTTTTTTGTAATAGGTTCATGAATATCATCATATTTTTTAAACTTTATGTTCATTTGACCTAAAATATCAAAGTTTTCATGATCGGATTTAATTACTAATTCTGCCAAAAAAAAACTTTGAAAATTTTGATTTAATTTTTTATTTATGGAGCCTGATAAATCAATTTTAAAACTTGTTTTAGGTGAAAATGACATATTTCTAAATGATTTTATTTTCTCGAAACTATTTTCTTCTATGGTGTCTAAAATTAGTTCGTTAGAATAAGTGTTAAAATAAAATGCCGTAAAAAATATTAAGAAAAAAAAACTCATATATATTATCTATCATAATTTCAAATTCTTTAAAGAATTTGTGCGCGCATTACGTAATTTACATGAGTTAAAAATTTTATTTAATTAAAACCTTTGTTTAATGACATTTCAAATAATGGTACCCCTAGTCCGACTCGAACGGACAT
>MDTA01158093.1_pt1 | contig 13425 bp, 15 predicted proteins | sample 811151 | NCBI WGS metagenome assembly MDTA01 (sample SAMN05326648, study PRJNA326480) | marine metagenome | isolation source: seawater | place: Indian Ocean: South | collected 2010 | reverse complement strand
TAGTACTTTTTCTAAAGCATTTCTATTTTTAAAATTTTTCTTTCTTAAAATTAGTGGAAAAGCATAGTTGGAATTACCTTTTAAATCAAAATCAGTAAAATAGTATTTAGAATTCAAATTTTTTAAGAAAAATTCAAAATTTGAAATTCTTATTTTTATATTTTTATCTAATCTTTTTAATTGGTTGATGCCGATTAAAGCACCTATTTCATTATTTCTAAAATTGAAACCTTCATACATAAATATAAACTTGGGTGACAAACTTGGATATTTTTTTATTATTTTTCTTTCCTCAATTGAATTTCCAATTTCTCTTGCCATCCCATGAGATCTCAAAATTCTAACTATTTCGTAAAATTTTTTATTATTTGTACAAACCATGCCTCCTTCTATAGTTGACATATGGTGAGCATAATAAAATGAAAAATTTGATGAAAGTCCAAAAGTACCTAATTTTTTATTTTTAAAAGTAGCTCCATGTGACTCACATACATCTTCTATTAGGTATATTTTTTTTTTATTTAAAATATTTATTAATTGTGAAGATAATCCGTTAAAACCTTGGGCATGAGTTAAAAATAAAGCTATTGTATTATTAGAAATATTCTTAATTATTTGATCCTCATCAGCGCATAAGTTTTTTAAGTTTATGTCAACAAACTTTGGGGTAAAACCATTCTTAATAATGGCAATTATATCAGATATCCATGTAAAACTTGGTACAATAATCTCTTTACCTTTTTTTTTATTAAAAATTTTAAGAGCAGCTAAAGTAATTAGATTAGCAGAAGAGCCAGAGTTAACAAAAACACTATATTTTACACCTAGCCAATTGGACCATTTTTTCTCAAATAATTTAACATTTTTGTTTTGGGTTAAAATAGGATTTTTTTTTTTTAAAAGTGTTAATATTTTTGTGAAATCTGATTTAACAAAATTACTAGTCATTAATGGATGTTTAAACATAGTAATTATAGTTTATAGTTGCTTTTGGCAGCATCTATAAAAAAATTTTTAACAGTTTCTAAAGAATACTTTTCTAATTTTTTTCCAAAAAATTTTTTTTTTTTTATTAAATCGACTGATAGAGTAATTATATCGCAATTTATTTTTTCAGCTTGTTTTAAATCATATATCATTCTTGGACTTGCCCATAAAACTAAACACTTTGATTTTTTATGAACAATTTTACATATTTTTGACATTATTTTGTTTGCATCTACTCCTGTATCATAAATTCTTCCTGCAAATACTGATAAAATTGTTTTTGAGTTTTTTACAATCGGTAATATTTCTTTAATTTGTTTAATAGTAAATATTGCAGTTATATTTAAATTGATATTAAGTTTTGTTAGTTTTTTAATCACTTTTTTTGTAGATTTTCCATTGGTATAAGTAATTGGAATTTTTACATATATGTTTTTACCAAGTTTACTTAATTTTATAGCTTGATTAATCATATTTGTTTCATCATCAGCAAATACTTCTAATGATATAGATTTATTTTTTTTTATTTTTTTTGAAAGTATTTTTGAAAATAATAAATAATTTTTAACTCCTAATTTTCTAAATAAAGATGGGTTAAAAGTATACCCTTGTACTAATTTATCAATTTGATTGATTTCTTTTAGACTAGCACCATCTGCATAAATTTTGGTTTTATTTAGTTTCATAACTGTCCAGTTGTTCACAAATATAATGAATTATTGCAATATGAGCTTCTTGAATATGTGATGTAGCAAATGAATCAACTTTAATGGAAATATTTGAGATCTTATGTAATTCTCCACCTGTTTTACCAACAAGTGAAATTATTTTAATTTTTTTTTTTTTGGCAAGTTTTGCTGCTCTTACCAAGTTCATTGAATATCCTTTTTTTAAATCTCCACCTCCTGTTGATAGTAAAAATAAAACATCACCTTTTTTTCCATATGCTTTAATTTGTCTCTCATAATAACTATCAAAACCAAAATCATTGGCCCAAGCGGTTACTGCTGCTGTATTACTAGATAGAGAAATTGCATTAAAAGATCTTCTTTTTGGATTATTGTAAGTACACGTCATTTCTCCAGCGAAATGTTCTGCATCTGCAGAAGATCCACCATTACCTGCTATCAATAATTTTCCACCTTTTTTCTGGCTGTTAAAAATTTCTTTTGTTGCAGAATTTATTAGTCTTATATGACTGTTTAAGGTTTTTAATACATTTGAAGAAGTTGTAAAATATTCAGTATTTGTCATTATTATAATAAATTAATTATAGAATTTAATAGTTCTTATCAAGCCCTCTTCTATTCCTATTTTCGGTCTCCAGCCAGATACTTTTTTAATTTTTTTTATTGAAGAGACTTGCTTTTTTGATCCAAATGTATTTTTGCTATTTAAATCTCTGACTTTTTTATCAAAATAATTTGCAATATAATTCGCTAAATTAATAAGTTTTGCTGGCCTTCCACTTCCAACATTAAAAGGACCACCTATGATATTTTTTTTTTTCATCAAAATAAAAATTAACTCAATTAAGTTTTCAACATAGTTAAAGTCTCTAATTATTGATCCATTTAATATTTCTAAATATTTGCCTTTTTTTTTACACTTTTTGATCCATGAAGGTATTAGAAATTCACTGTCTTGATAAGGTCCATAAGTGTTAAATAATCTAAAAATTATTATTCTCATTTTATTATATTTAATATAATCGCTACATATATTTTCTCCTGATCTTTTAGTAAAACAGTATGTATTTTGATACGGTTTAATTGGATGTTTTTCATCTATTGGTAGATACTTCGGTTTGCTATCATACAAAGCACCTCCTGAAAAAAAAAATACTTTTGCATTTTTTGAAAAACTATGGACAAAGTCTAATAAATTTTTTGTTCCTATAATGTTTGTTTCGTATGCAGATTTAGGAAATTTTTCTGCTTTGGATGGTTTTGAAAATGCAGCACAATGTAGAATAAAATCAAACTTTTTTTTTTTTAATACACTAAATTCATTTTTTTTACTTATATCAATTTTAAAAAAAATTATTTTCTTACTAAATTTTATTTTTGGTTTTACTTTGTCTATACATGTTATTTCAAAATTTTTGTTTTCACAGGCTTTTAGAAAATTTAATGCAATAAATCCAGAGCTTCCAGTAATTAAAATTTTTTTTTTTTTCATTTTTTAATATTTAATATTATTTTTGAACCGGTATTAACAAATTTAAAATCAACAGATTTAACGTTAATATTTTGAAAAACATCCTTGATTTTTAAAATACTTTTAATTTCACTAAATACTGCTAGAAAACCACCAGAGCCAGCTCCAATAATTTTTCCTCCCTGAGATCCATTTTTCTTTGCCAAGTTGTACCATAAATCAATTTTTTTAGATGTAATTTTATATCCATATTTTTTTTTAAATTCCCAGTGACTGTGAAGACTTTTACCAAAACTGTCAAGATTTCCTTTTTTTAAATTTCTAAGATTGCTCTGAGCAAGTTTCTTAATATGAATAAGATTTATAATTTTGTTGTTATTTTTTTTTATTCCTTCATAAGTTTTCTTATGAACATATTTTGAATATCTAAATATATTTGTTTCAAAAATAATTAATCTTTTATTAATTTCTTGTTTAATTCTTTTCTTCAATGTAAAATTTTTGATTGATACTCTTCCTTTAGTATTAATTGAAATTTTTTTTATGCCACCATAACTAGCTATGTATTGATCTTGTACACCCCCATCTTCCTTGAGTATAATTCTTTCAATAAAGTATGCCTCTTTAGCAAGCTTTTCAGGAGTGACTTTTATATTTTTGAATTTGTAAAGAGCATTTAATAATCCAACAGTGAAGCTACTTGAGCCGCCTAAACCAGAATTCCCTGGTAGGTCAGATAATGATATTATTTCTAAATTATTAATATCTTTAAAAGGATTTATATTCTGAAGAACTGCCTTAATAACCTTGTGTTTTAAATTAGAAGATTGTGTAACAATTTCTTTATTGTAATAACCTGTAAATCTTATGCCTCCTTTTCTATTCTCTTTTATAATTACATACACAAATTTATTTATCGCAGCAGTCAGGACTAAACCGCCATATTTTTTTGAAAAAATTGGTAAATCTGTACCTCCACCGAGCAAGGGAATTCTTAGAGGTGTTTGAGAAATAATCATTTTTTAAGATAATTTTTAAAATCTTTAATACCTTTATAAGAGCCAATTTCAAAGAATTTTTTGGTTGTTTTGAAACAATAAAGTTTTTTTTTTTGAATTAATTGAATATAAATATTATCCATCATTTGATAATTTGTATTTTGAATTGCGTTCAAAAAATCTTTTCTATTAAATATTTGAATTCCATAATCGATATAATTTGAATTATTTTTTAGGTTTTTTTCGTAATAAACAATATTTTTTTTAAAGATTTTTATATTTGATTGAAGATATTTTTTATCATTTTTTCTCACTACTACTGTACTGATTTTTTTATTTTTTATATAAAAAGAATATAATTTTTTTAAATTTATCAAAGGAAATGTATCCCCATTAATTAAAATAAAGTCTTTATATAAAAATTTTTTTGCATTTAATACAGCACCCGCTGTTCCCCTTAAATTTTTTCCATCTCGAACAAAAGTAATTTTAAGGTTTTTATATTTGTCTTTTAAAATTTTTTTTATTTCTGTTTCTAAATATCCAGTAAGCAAAACAACATTCTTGATACCATTTTTATTAATCCATTCTAGTTGGAAAAATAAAAAAGGAATGTTATTAAATTTTAATAACGACTTTGGTAATTTTTTTGTTAATTTTTTTATTCTAGTCGATAATCCACCACAAAGTATTAATATTTGTTGATTATCCATGATGCACATCCATAAAATTATTTTTGAATTTAAATACAATAGGTCTCAAGTAATAACAATTTGAAATTAATTGAATATCCTCAATACCAGTAGCATCTAATAAAATGCATCCATATTTTCTGATTTCGTATTTTTTTTTATTAAATTTTAATGTAACTATGCTATTTGTGGGATTAGATAAAAATAACTCAACTGAATGATAATTTTTTTTTTTAAAGTTGTCTTGCACTCTATAGACTTGATTTGTAAATAACGAGTTTGAAATTATACTTGTCCTTATAGTATTTGAATTATTTTTTTTTGAATAAACTGGTAAATTTCCATGAACAAATGAAGGAATATTATTGTTTAATTTAAAACCAGTATAACAACTGTTTCTTATAGAAGAGACATTTGTATATTTTAGTTTTAATTTATGAAAAATATTAAATGTTCCATACTCTGATGGATAATTTGACATAATTGCACTTATATCAATCTAATTAAATTTATTTAAATTTTTATATTCAATTTTTTTTATATTTTCACCAAATTGATTATAAAAGTTTAATTCCACATCAGATTCTTCAATGCTAAAAAATTGTTTATATAAATCAGAATATCTGAAGATAGTTTTTATGTTTTTATCATTTCGCCATACAAAAGAGTCTGAAATAGAGTGCCCATTTTCAATTTTGAACGTGTCGATTAGAACTGGTCTTATATTAAGATAATTCCTGATTTTATAAAAAAGCGGTTTTCTAATTATTTTTTTCAAAAATTTCATTTAAAAGATTTTCCTTAATATCTTTTGTTATCTTAAATTTATCTTTACCAAAAAGATATAAGTGTGGAGGATGAGTATGTTCCAAGCTCAAGTGATTTTTTTTGCAAGAAAAAAAAATTGGAACTCCTAAATAGTCTTTTGTAAAAATATAATTATTCTCATTTATTAATTTTTTTTCTATTATAATTTCATTGGTATAATTTGTTTTACACTCATAACTTTTTAATATTCTTTTAGATTTAGTATCAATTATATAGAGTTTAAAATTTTCAAATAGTGGTTTAAAAAAAATATTTCTAAAGTAAATTCTGTTAATTTCTGCATTTACATTCAAAAGAGTTGATATTGGACTTAAAACACTTCCTCTTCTACATATCATATCATATGGATATTCTGATTGATAAGACGATATACCTCCTGAAATATTTTCCACCTCTAAATTTGCCCTAAATGCTGGATCTGTATCAGTAATAAGGTTCAAATTTATTAATTTTTCACCTTTATTATAATTTAATGTTTTAATTTCCTCGTCATTAGCAAGAAAAAATATTTGATGGTTATCGTTCTCTTCATTGATATAAAAGAAATTGCTATCACTCTCTACAATAGCCTCAGATATAATCCAACGATCATTTGATATTGTCGCACTATACAATTTACAATTTAGATTTAATCTATTTCTATTTTGAAATTTTGGTACTGTTAAAGTAGATTTAAAATCACTACTGTTTATGGAAAAGAAAAAGTTCATTTTATGGTTTTTTTACCACCCTGAAGATAAATTTTTAACTATCTTATCAACAGTTCTTTTTGATACCTTTATATGAACAGGCAAAGAAATTTTGTTTTTTTCAAAGAAATTTAAATTTGGCAAATTTGAATTTTTAAATTTAAAAAAAATTTTATGTTTATCAATTCTATGATTAACTATACTGCAAGGTATATCCAAAGATTTAATTTTTTTCACAAAATTATTTCTACCTTCAACCAAAAACTGAAAAAACCAAAAGGAATGCTCTCTATTTTTTTTGTAATTCATTAATGAGATACCATTTATCTGAGAAAATGTTTCCATATAATATTTTCCAATTTTTCTATGATGATCTAGTAAGTTTTTCATTAACCTCAAATTCGAAAGTCCTAAAGATGCAGAAAAATCATTTAAGTGGTACTTAAAACCTACTTGATCAAGTACATATTCCCTGTCTCCAAGTTTCCCTATCTTATTTTTATTCTTATCTATTCCAAAAAATCTAAGCTTATACAAATTTGTATAATCTGATTTATTTTTACAAGCTATCATTCCACCATCTCCTGTAGTCAAATGTTTGGTTGCTTGAAAAGAAAAACATGTAAAGTCAGCAATATTGCCTATTGATTTTTTTTTGTATTTTGCGCCAAATGCATGAGCTGCATCCTCTATTAATTTAATCTTTTTATTTCGACAAATACGGATTAATTCATCATAATCACATGGGTACCCGCTCCAATCTACAGATATGATGGCTTTTGTTTTTTTTGTAATTAATTTTCTAACAGAGTCAGTGCAAATATTACCTGTTTTTGTTTGTACATCTGCAAAAACAGGTATGGCTTTTAAATATAAAATTGCTAATCCAGTTGAAATAAATGTTTGGGGAGACAATATAACTTCATCACCTTGCTGAATTCCTGCAGCAACAAGAGATAGATGTAGTGCTGAAGTTCCACTATTTACTGTAACACAATATTTAATTTCTAAAAATTTTTTTAATTCTTTTTCAAATGTTTGATTAACTTTTCCTTCACTAATATAAGTACTTTTTAAAACATTCTTTATTTTTTTGAAATCTTTAGAAATAGTTGGAAAATAGAAAGGAATCATAATTTAAGACAATTTAGTATTTTGTTTTTATATGTTTCATTAAAAAATTAAACTCTTTATTATTCATAAAGGAATCGCTGTTTAAAAACTCCTCAGTATATTTGTAACGCTTGATCCCTAAATATTTATATAAAATAAATTTTATTTTAGACTTTATATTTTTGTCAAATAATTTAAGTAAAAATAAATAAATAAAATTATTATTATCTGACTTTTTTTGATCCAAAATATTAAAAGAATTGCTCAAAAGAAATCTTAAATTTTTACTTATTTCTAGATAGTCCAATTTATCTTTTTCAGAAACTTTTTTTGATAAAATTTCAATAAATTCATCAAAAGTATTTTTCCAATCAAGATTTTTTGAAATAAGTTTTATTTCAGGATTAATTATTCTTCTATTGTGAATTTGTCTAATTACAAATAAATCTTCAAATATTTTAATCTTTCCCTGTGCACAAATTAGATAGCAAGGTATCTCCTCTGTTCCTAGACTTTTATCGTAATAGTCTTTTTGCTTTGAGAATCTTTCCTTAAAATCTGCAGTCCTTGCAACAGTATAATTAGTTACAAAATAATTATTTATTAAATTTTTTACTCGATCGTAACTAGAATTATGCTCTATTGACTCTATTGGATTTTTAAAAAAATTGAGAATTTCTTGATTATCATTTAAAATACATGACAGATTAAGACCGCCTACAGCGCTATAATCTAAATTTTTACTTAAAAATTTAATAGATTTATTTAAAGTTTTGTAAACAATTAAATCATCATCACAAATATACATCGAGAAGGGAAATTTTATTTCCTTCAATAGCTCCCTAATGCATTGAAATGGGTAAAAGTTTGGATATAATTTATGAACTATATCAAATTTAATTTTTCTTTTTGAAATAAAATCTTGAGTTTTAATAAAATGGCTCTTATTACTAGAGTCGCCAATAAGTAACTGACCATCAAAATTTTGTTCTTCTAAGCAGTTTATATATCTAATTACAAAATCTGAACGATTAATTGTTGGTATAACAAGACTAATCAGTTTTTTATATTCTCCAAATAATAATTAATAGTTTTCATAATTGACAGATCTATGTTGGTATATTTTAATTTTCTAAAATATTTTTTATATCTTTTACTTTGTTTGTCCATTTTTTTTATCATATCTCCATCTATATAATTTTTATCGTTTAAAATTTTTCCTTTAAAATTAAGAATTTTTGAAGTTTTTAAAGCAATATCTTTTACAGGTACTGAATAATTGTTTGTTATATTAATTGGATTAATTATTTCGTCTTTAATATTCATTGCTATTTCAATAGCTTTGACAGCATCATCTATGTAAATCCATTCTCTTACAGGTTTTCCTGAACCATAGATATAAAATTTTTTTTGTTTTTTTTTAAAGGCTTTAACTAATCTAAATATTATTCCATCAAATGCATGAAGTCTGTCGTCTTTTAAATGATCACCTGGACCAAAAAAACCTCCAAAAATTAAATTAATTGATTTAATATTAAATTGTTCGCTCCATGCTCTTGAAATTACATATCTTAACCTATGAATATTTCCAGTAGTATAAACACTATCATGAACTTTTCCTTCATCCCATTTACCCTCATTTTGAAATTTCATATTTCCTGTATAAACGCAATTACAAATTGTATTAATAATTTTTGGTTTTTTTTTTAATTTTGATGCTGCTTTATAAATGTTTAAGTACATAGAAATATTCTCATTTAAAATTGCTGCAGGATGTTTTGCAACATAATGAACACTACCACCTGAGCCAGCACAATTAATAATTACATCCGGCATAATTTTTTTAAATTTTTTTAAAGTAAGTCTAAAATCTGTTAAATCTAGATTTTGAGATTTTGATATGCCAAATATATTTAATGCCTTCTTTTTTTTAAGCTTATTTATTATTGCTTTTCCAAAAAAACCTGATGATCCTAAAATTATAATTTTTTTTTTCATTTTGATAAAAGATTATATAAATTTATTTTTAGAGCTTTTATACTATAAATAGTATTAAAAAAGTAATATTTAATTTTAAATTATATTTTTCTTAAAGGGTATTTTAATTTTAATAACTTTTTTATCCTTACTTTGAAAATAAGGGCCATATGGGTAATAAGCCGTACTTCTATAAATCCTTTCAGCTTTTTTTTTACTATCATTATATTTAATCATATTTATTAAACTTAAATCCTTAATTTTATATGCTTTTCTTTTCCATTTAATACTTGAGGCACTTATTTTATTGTTTTTTAATTTTATAATTAAATCCAATAATAGCTCAATTGAAAATATAAAAGTTTTGAATTTTAAACTTTCTATGGTTTCTTTTTTTTCAATTTTAAATTTTATTTCTTTTATTATTGGACCAGTATCAACTTTTCTTTTCATAAAATGTGCAACAACACCATATTTTTTTTCTCCTTTGTAAATGGCCCAACTATAACAACCTCGACCTGGAAATTTTGAGGAACCTGGATGTATATTAATGCTATAAATACTTTTTTTTAAAAGTGTTTCAGGAACTATGAATGGACTATAATAATTAATTAAAATAATATTTTCGTATTTCTTGAAATTTTTATTTAGATTACTTTGATAATTTTTTGTTAAAATTATGCAGTTTTTCTTATTTAAAATTTTCTCACACAATTTTGTTACTAATTTATGGAATCTATTTTCCGTACTCAAAATTAAAAACATTTTTAGTAATTATTAATATAGTTTTTCTTTGATTTAGAAAATATTTGAATTAATTCCTTAATGCCCTGATCTAATGATACAGAACACTTAAATCCAGTTTTTTCTATTTTTTTATTACTAACAAAATAATCTCTTTGGTCTGGATCTTTAATATTTGTCACATATTTAATACTAATTTTTTGATTAATTTGTTTTTTAATTTTTGTAGCCAATTCTGATTTAGTTAAATTAGCCGAGGACAAACCTAGATTATAGATTTGACTTTTCATTTTTTTGAAATTTTTTATAGAAAATATTATAGCATCTACGACATCATCTATATGTATAAAATTTCTTCGAAAATGAGGTTCATATATTAAAATTTTTTTATTTTTAACTAATTGATATGTAAAATTATTTACCAATAAGTCTGTTCTCATTCTAAATGAGAATCCAAACACAGTTGCCAATCTTAAACAAATTGAGTTTTGGAAATTTGATACTACTTTCTCAGCATTAACTTTGGTCCTGCCATATAAAGAAATTGGATTGAGAGGTGAATTTTCATCACAAAACTTATTCTTTTTTCCAATTCCATAACCTGAGTTACTATTAAGATAAATTATTTTTTGTTTTTTTTTTAAATTCTTAACTATATAATTTATCATTTCAAAATTTATTAGCTTTGCTTGCTTTTTATTTCTCTCACATAGTGGAGCACCAACATAACCAGCTAAAGGTATAACAATGTCGTATTTATATAAAATTTTTTTAAGAAAATGCTTATTAGAAATATCATTATTAATAAATTTAAAATTCTTTTTAATATATAGGTGATCTAGCGAGCTTTTATCAAACATCATATTATCTATAACTGTCACATTATAATTTTTTTCGATTAATTTTGTGACTAATTTAGAACCTATATACCCAGCTCCACCTGTGACCAATATGTTTATCAATTTCATTTTATTTTAAATTAATTTTCTAAATATTTTTTTTGTCCAGTTTTTATCGAAACCGTAAGCTTTATCGTCAACAAAAAGATCATAAGAAGGCTTGCACATTATAAGTTTATGGTGCAATACACCCCACTTTTTTAATTGTTTCTTAGTTAACTCTAAATATGCCTTCTTTACTAAAGAGGTTTTTCCATTAAATTTTCCCATTCCTCTGGCTGTAAATATTTTTATCATATGACCATCTTTATATAGTTTATTTATGACCTTTATCGCATTGAGGTTTGGCTTAGATCTACTGTACTGTTTTTTTTTATTAGTAAAACAAATTACATTATCTAAGTCGAAGCATAAAATTTTCTTCATTTGTATTTAGTCCTTTTTTAATAAATAACAAAATCCATCGTTTATTTTTTCATTTCCAATATTTAAAACTAAATATCTCACAGAATTTGCTTCCGCAAAACATTTCCAATATTTACTTGTTGATCTGTTTTTAAATCTTTTAATCATATTAATAGATTTGTTTTTTAAAAATTTTCGATTTTTGACATATTTATCATCAATATTTTTAACAATTTCGTCGTTATATGAACTAATATTATTGAGCGAAGGTATGAATATATATCCATTATTAACATCTTCTATAGATTTTATATACTTAATTTTTAATTTTTTTAAAAAAACTTTTTTGATTAAGTATAAAAAGGGTTCGTTAAGTAATGTGTTATAAGTATAAATTAAATTTATCCGTTTATTTTTCATTTCTTTAGAAATTTTATACAAGTAGTTTGATGATTCAATTGTATCAAAGATTATAATGTATAGATTCCAGAAAATATAAATTAATATTAAAATATTTATCATCAAAATATTTTCATGATAAATTGGGGTTATTAAATATCCACATAAAAAAATGAATGGAATAAAATTCATAAATATTGTTGGCGCAACTTTTGGGCCATTGGTTAATTCTCCAAAAATTATTGGTGAGAAACAAAATATAGTAAAAAATAAAAAATAAATATAAAAATTGAAATCATTATTAACAATTATATTTAAAACTAAAATAAAAATAAAAAATATTGTTTTTGGTAAATAAAACCTTAATAAAAAATTAATATACCATTTAATTTTACTATGATTAATAATTTTTTTATCTTTGCTGAGCAAGAGATTATTTATATTCTTTGAACTCACTGTCCAGTAATCATAATAAAATTTTAAATTATATATAAAATTTGGTCCTAACAAATATATTAGAGATAATATAATGCCTAGTATAAATGCAATTATATAACTAAAATTTAATAAATTTAAATTATGTGTAAATATTAAAAAAATTGAAAATGTAATTAGAAAAAATAAAAAAAAAATAAATATTTTACTGATTAATTTATTTAAATTAAATCTTATTGATTTAATTTTTTTTTTTTTGAAATTTTCACTAACTTTTTTATTGCTATAATTTTTTTTGTAAAAAAATATAGAGATTTCTTTTAATTTTAGTTTAGTATATAAAAAAGTTAAAAAGAATAAAAAAAAAGTTATTAAAATTAATATAATTCTATCACTAAAGAGAAATTCATAGTTATTAAAATCTAACTCTAAATGGTTTTTATTATAAAAAAAAAATATGAATACAGATAAATAAATAAAAACTAATTTTCTAGCTGAAGCAGATGTAAAATTTGATAAACAAAAAAATACACCAGAAAAGAAATATAATAATAAATTTAATAAGTAATAATCATTAACAAGTGTTAATAAAAATATAGAACTCAAATAAAATAAATTACATGTAAGCTGGAATCCGCCATAAGCAATCATCATTGATGGCCAAAAAGACAACGAATATAGAATAAATAGTAAAAAAGAAACTTCTATTTCAAAAAATGAGTTAGAAACTTTAAAAATTAAAATACCACCTATAACATGTGAAATAATACCCAAAAAAACAAAAGGTAAGTATTTATTTTTAGATAAATTTATTAAATTAAATATTTTTAAAAATAAAACTCCCACATCTTTCATTCCACATTTTCCTTGCCCATGAAGATGCATTTTTGAAGGCCAATCATTAAAAGAAATTTTATTTGCAGCTCTTAATTGTTTGAATTGATCTGATTCTAGTCCATCAAAATAAAAATCTTTAAAAGACATAAACATTATTAATAAAATTAATAATGATAATAGATATACAATTTGAGTGTAATCTAACATTGTTTATAATTTAGATACTAAGATTTATAAATTATACTTGAACCTTCATTTGTTA
>MDTA01033507.1_pt1 | contig 13429 bp, 8 predicted proteins | sample 811151 | NCBI WGS metagenome assembly MDTA01 (sample SAMN05326648, study PRJNA326480) | marine metagenome | isolation source: seawater | place: Indian Ocean: South | collected 2010 | reverse complement strand
TTATTAGAACTTCAACGTAGAACGCAAGTACAGCAAGCACACATGCAAGGTGATGTGATGCAAATAAATACTCGTTACCAAGGACAGTCTCAGCTACAACAAGTTCGAAGTCAAATGAAAGCGCAGGAAGTGCAAGCTACTCTTCAAGAAGAAATGCAGAGAAAACAGCAACAAAAACAGCAGGCGCAAATGCAAGCACAGACAAACCAAGCGCAACAACCAGGAGCAACACCTAATGGCGCTATGACAGGGGACTCCGTTGCGCCAGGGTTCCCTGCTGGGGCTACTGCGTATGCTAAAAATGGAAATAGAAAACCTCAGACGGGATTACCTCCGTGGTTACCAAACAATGATAGTGCGGTGACTGGTAATAGTAATCTTGACCTCAGTTATGTAGCTAAGAGAGCGGCAGCATTTATAAAAGGTCTTCCAGAAGAACGCCAGCAACAAGCGTTGACAAGAATGCGTCAAGCGAATCCAACATTGTATAATATGGTAGAGAACATTCTAAGAGCTAAAAAAGGAGATCAGTCAGATCCACTTAATCCTATGACTAATCCCTTAAGTCAACAAAAGCCATCAAGAGCGCAAGGAGGTAGACGCGTAGCTAAGTGAGTATATTAACAATATCTTTAGTGCATTCGTTACATATCCTTAATGTGTGGCCGTGTTTTTTTGAATACGCTACAGGAGAACATTCAAGCGTATTTATATACTCTGAGTTATAGTATCCATAGTTGCGAAATTGGGTATCCGAAAATCCGTATGCCTTTACAGACATTACTCTAATTTTTTCTTTTGTAGGCATTAAGCACACTACACAACAATTTTTAGGTGTGTACTTTTCTTTTTCTTTTAAAGACTCAAATTGTTCATTAAAACAGTAGCCACATATATGCTCCTTGTTTTCATTATCGCTATCTAGCACAAATACCTTTGCCTCCCCGGACATGTGTTCTTCTCCAAGGTCAGGAAAATAATTATATAGGTTAATACCGAAGCTGTACGCCCCTCCGTTATAATGATAAATTTCTAGTGCAGCTTCGTACTCGTTAGAGCCGCAGCAGGCACACGTTGCAAAAACGTCAGTTGTTTTGTTCATTAGATACCTTTTTTATTAAAAAGGATAAGAATATTTCCCTATTACAGCGAGTGCATGTATCTCCGTAATAGGGAAGTACCTTATCGGTTAATTGTAAACATTCTAAGCAAACAAACTCGCCACTTAGATGTATACATTCTTGACAAACAGGTGCTCCGCACCAATTTGTAATAGACTTACTGCAAGGGACTCCTGGTATCCTCTCTCCTGTTTCCTTCGGGGGACGCACCTTCTTGTTCTTGACGTTTAAGTGCTCTAAGTCTTTGAATCTTTTTTTGGCGCTCTTTTTGAACTTCCGCACGCTGTACCTCCGTTGTGACAATGTAACTTAACGCTCCCAGGAATCCAGCGGCAACTGAATATAAAAAATTATGCATAATAATTCCTTTCTTTAATTACGCTTAATTTATTATCCCTAATTTAATCGTTTAAATGACACCTTAGATAAACACTATTATAAAGGTTAATCTTATATTATAATAAATTTGGAATGACTCAACGCGGAGACTTTTTATGTCGGTTACAGAAAAATACAATCCTTTAAAAGATTTTAATGATATGAAGGCAAAGATCGTGTCTGCTGCTACAGATATACTGTCAATAGAATCCGGACACCGTATATTACAAGTAGATAGCATAGAGTTTGCAGATAAGGGAATGTCACCGACAGCTTTTGCCGACCAGCAAAAAGTTAAAGAGCAAGGTTCTGGGTATGTTATAAAAATCAAAGCGAATCTGCGCCTCATTGATAAGAAAACAAATAAGCTTATAGATAAGAAAAAGGTAGTTGTTTCAAATCTTCCTATGATGACACAGCGATTGACTTATATATTAGGTGGTCGTGAATACCAGGTACCTCATCAATTTAGAAGAATGTCAGGAGTATACACAAGAATTGCAGATAACGGTGAAATAGAAGCAGTGGCAGCCCACGAAAGAAAAGGGCAATTAAAGATGAGATTTGATACAAATAGCTATCAAATACTAATAAAGCCTGTACGCGGTAGTGACACAACTGTTTCACTTTACGACTTACTTTCTGTAGCAGGTAAGTCTGATGCTGAAATATCTAAAAAATGGGGCAAGGGATTAGTCGAAAAAAACAAGCAAGTGCGTCAACCGCAAGCTCGAAATAAAAGAGTGTTGGCTGTGGCAAAAAAGATGGTTAAAGATAATACTGTTATTACGAATGCTAAAGACGCAGCCGTTTTTATATTTAAGAATTTGCAGGAATATACCATGGACCCAAGAGTAACTTCTGACGTATTGGGTAGAGCGCACACAACCTTATCTGCAGATTGCCTGCTCGACGCGGGTGAAAAGCTAATTAATATTAGTAAGGGTACGGAGAAGCCTTCTTCTTATAATAATATAGGGCATAAAAAACTCTTAAGTCCTGGCGAGCTTTTGTATGATTATATCTCTAGGAATAAAGTGGATATACAGACGAGAATAAAGAACAGAATGGGAGCTAAGTCGACAGACGTAAAGTCTATTGCTCAGAACAGTCTGAACAAACATGTTACTAATTTTTTTAGACAGGGTGGTGAAACACAACTTGTTTCCGAAGCGGATATGACCAACCCATTGGCTACATTGACAGGTCACCGCTTTACTACAGTAAAAGGTATGGGCGGTATTTCGATGGGACCTGGTATGCAGTTGGGAAGTGCGCAGCAAGCTCACTCTTCTCACGTAGGGTTTTTAGATCCTATTGATACAGGTGAAAAGTCTACCACAGGTCTCGGATTGTATATGAGCCTAGGTAGTCAAAAAGTAGGAGATCGACTCCACACCGAAGTTTTTAACATAAAGACTCAAAAAGTAGAATTAGTAGATCCATTAACTTTAGACCAAAGCATTGTTGCGTTTCCTGATGATATTGAATACAAAAACGGTAAGGTTAAAGCATTAAAACCTCTTGTACGTACAATTCAAAAAAGTGGAAAAGGAGGTAAGTTACCTCTTGAAAAATGTGATTATGCATATACTTCCGCACAAAAACAGTTTGGCATAGGCACGAACTTAATACCTTTTACAGGTAACAATAATGGTAATCGTGTTATGATCGGCGCTAAAATGGCAACGCAAGCCGTTTCCCTAGTTAAAAGAGAAGCACCCTTAGTTCAGATACATGATGAAGACACAAACGACACTTTAGAGAATAAGGTAGGTAAGTTAAATTCCTTACCTTGTCCTGTAAACGGCGTCGTTGTTAAAGTCACAAAGAAAGAGATACATATACAGGGAGCTGATAAGAAAATCACGGTCATACAAAAATATGATGACTACCCCACAAATGATCCTAAAACTATGTTGAACCACGAAGTTGTTGTAAACGTGGGAGATACAGTTAAAAAAGGTCAGTTACTCGCGGATAGTAATTATACACGCAATGGTACTCTCGCTTTAGGAACCAACCTAAATGTAGGATACATGCCTATGAAGGGGTACAACTTTGAAGATGGTGTTGTTATCTCAAGGAGTGCTTCCGAAAAACTCTCATCTGAGCATTTATACACGTTTGAAAGAGATTGTGCTGTACAAATAGGCACGTCTATTACAGCTAAAGTTGCTAATGAACAAGAAGACAATGCTGTAATTGTAAATAAAGAATTTTATGCTACTATGTGTCCCAGATCTGTTAGAGAGTATGAAAACTTTTTCAGATTAGATGATGACGGAGTAATTAAAAAAGGTACTAAGGTAGAGAAGGGGTACATACTCATCGCAGCCTGTAGGCGTACCAATAATGATCCGACAAGAGCTACCTTAGCTAAGTCCTCCAGAATAAAGAGTCCTTGGCGTCCAGCAGAGATAGAGTGGGATAAGGAAAACCTTGGTGTTGTTTCTAAGGTAATTAAGACAGGTAAGCTTGTTAAGGTGTATGTTAAAACCCAAGAACCTATGAAGATTGGTGACAAGCTTGTGGGTCGCTATGGTAATAAGGGAATTGTGACTAAGGTTTTAGAAAACCACGAAATGCCTTTTACAGATACAGACAAGGACGGTAATAGAAAGCACTTAGAAGTAGCGCTGCATCCAGCGGGTATGCCTGGTAGAATAAATATAGGACAGTTAATGGAAACGGCTGCTTCTAAAATAGCAGAAAAAACAGGCAAGCCTTACATAGTTAAAAATTTTGATAATAAATCAAAAGATAAAATGCGTGAGTTAATCGCTGAACTTAAAAAGCATGGTCTTTCGGATCAAGAAATCGCAAGAGATCCTAAGTCTGGTAAAGTATTGGGATCTATTATTGCAGGCAAACAATATATACAAAAACTTACACACTCAGTAGATAAAAAACTAACCAGTAGGCCTGGCGGTGTTCTTCCGGGTATCAGTGGTTACAAGTATGACATAAACCACCAACCAAAATCGGGGGCCCCCGCTGGAGGTCAAGCAATGGGTGCTCTCGGTCTATACAGTTTACTGGGACATAACGCACGTGCCTGGATACGAGACTTACAAACTCATCACTCTACATATGAGACCGCCGAAAAATACGGCGAATACGATAGCGATGAATATTGGAACAGTATTATGCAAGGATTGCCTTTGCCTAACGCGAAACAAACTTTCACAGCTACAAAGTTTTTAGGTTACTTAAAAGCTATGGGTGTGAACCCTGTTAGAAATGGTGATGACTACCAACTTGTTCCTATGACTGACGCTGACGTATTAAAGAATTGTCCGCATGAAGTAAAAAAGCCTAATCGAATGGTTAGAGGTAAGGACGCGCAAATAGAAAAGGGTGGTCTTTTCAACTTCCCAGACGGAGATACCCACAGTAAGCAATGGGGGCATATAAAGCTTTCTAACAGAGTAATTAACCCTGTCTTCGAAAAGCCCGCAGCTCTACTGCTAGGAATACCTGTAAGTCAGTCGGCTGATGTTATGCGTGGTAAGTTGAATACTCCGATAGGTACCGGGATAGCTGATATGATCAAGGGGCTGAAAAAGATTGATGTTAATAAGAGACTTAAAGAATTAGAAACGTCAGTTAGTGGTCTTAGAAAGACTGAGCGTGATATTGCTTATAAGCAGATAAAATTATTGAAGGCGCTTAAGAAAAATAACTTAAACCCACATGATGCATACACTATGAAGTATGTGCCAGTGCTTCCCCCCAAAATGCGCCCGATATCCTTATCTGCTGAAGTAGGTGCTCAGGGTGATATAGACACAGTTGATATTAACCAAATGTATAAGTCCATAGGTATAGCGAACGACTTGGTTAAGTCTATGCCTAAAGAGGAGCTTCCAGAGGATAAGATGGAAGCTTTGTATAAGCTTTATGAGAAGGTAAAGGGAACCTTTGTAGAAGGTGCTTTAGATAATAAAGGTGCTCCTATAAATAGTTTGCTACAGTCTGCTGTGCAGCCTAAAGACGGGAGTAGTGGACATAAGCAGGCTAAGGAAGGTTTCTTCCAGTCAAAAATTATAAAAAGACGTTCTGAACTTTCAGGTAGATCAGTAATTACACCAGAGCCCGATCTTAAGTTAGACCAAGTAGGTATACCTAGAAAGATGGCGATGAATATTTATCGTCCTTTTATAATACGAGAAATAAAGTCTCAGGGGTACTCTACTTTAGCTGCTGTGCGTAAGTATAAGGAAGATCCAACCTCGGCTACCGTAAAATCTGCATTGGAAACAGCAGTAGCCAACCGTCCGCTTATTATGAAAAGAGACCCATCTTTGCATAAACATAACGTATTAGCATTCTATCCAAAGATTGTAGAGGGTAAAAGTATTCAAATACATCCCCTTGTCTGCGGTGGTTTTAATGCTGACTTTGACGGTGATACTATGGGTGTTTGGGTACCAAGTTCTGATGACGCTAGAGATGAAGCAAAGAACATGCTGCCATCTAAGAACCTTTTTGGCACCAAAGGCTACTCAATAATGAATTCTCCTGAGTGGGGAGCTGCTTACGGTATTTGGCAACTAACTGAGTTAGGTAAGAAGGTTAAAGTTAAAATAAATACACCAGTAGAAGCTTTTAAATTGTTAAAAGCAGACAAATTAGATGTCTCAGATGTATTCAGCTACAAAGGTAAGGAAACTACAGCAGGGAGATTGCTATTAGTAGAAAAGTTACCTAGCTTTTTTAAGAATCATCCAATATATGATGAAGTTTTATACGGACCCGAATTAAACAAGTCCAAAATGAAAACTATTTTAACGCGCATTGCTAAAGAAAAACCTGAATTATACCCAGAAATAGTAGATGACTGGAAAGATCTAGGGAATAAATCTTCGTACGATAAAGTTTGGAGTTTTGGTTTAGATGACTTTGTATCACATAAAGATATACGAGATAAGCATTTAGCGGATGCTGACAAAAGATTATCCAAGTTAAAGAATGTAACTGACGCAGACAAGGTGAGAGAGTATGGTGTTGCTTCTGCAAACATTACATCAGAAGTGACTAAACGATTGAAAAAAAATCCAAATAGAGCTTGGAGAATGACTAAACAATCTGGGGCTATGGGATCTAAGTATAATCAAACACAGCAATTAATAGTTTCACCTTTACAGGTTGTAACATCCGATGGGGACGTTGTGCCTGACCCAGTTAGGAAATCATACTCAGAGGGACTGTCTGTGTCAGACTATTGGGATGCTGTACCTGGTGTACGTGCAGGTACCTTATCACGTGTTAAAGGAACATCTGAACCTGGAGCTAAAAACAAAGATCTGGTTAATCTAAATATCAGTACAATTGTATCCTCAGAAGATTGTGGGACAAGCAAGGGAGTAACTATAAGTACGTCAGACGTAGATGCAGAGGCACGTTTTTTAGCTAAGCCTGTAGAGGCTGGTAGTAAGAAGTATTCAAAGAATACTCTAGTTGATACAAATGTATTAAAGTCTTTGCGTAGACATGTTAAAACTGTAGAGGTTAGGAGCGCTTTACATTGTAAAAACATTAGGGGTGTCTGCAAGATGTGTGCTGGTATAAACGAATCTGGCAAACAGTATAATATTGGGGAAAATGCGGGAGTAAACTCTGCACAAAGCTTATCTGAACCTTTAACGCAAATGGCTATGAACGCTTTCCATACAGGTGGTTCGGCTTCTGGTGCGGGTGCGGGCGTGGGAGATCATTTTGAGCATTTAGCTAAAGTTATGAATGCACCTAAAACATTAAAGGATAAGGCAACAATTGCACACAAAGAAGGTGTTATTGAGAAGATAAAAAAGGACACTATTGCTGGAGGTTATATTGTTACATTAGAGGGTAAGGATCTTAGAGTTCCTGCGAGTAAGGAGCTTCTTGTAAAAGCCGGTCAAAAAGTAGAGGCTGGGCAAGCATTGTCCACTGGTATGGTTGATGCACATGAGTTACTTAAGTATGCAGGTATGCCTAAAGTTAGAACGCATATGATAAGAGAACTTCGTAAAGTATATGACAATTATGGTGTGCGACAAAGACACGCAGAAATGTTGGTTAAAAATTTAACTAGCGTAGTCAAAGTGGTTAAAGATCCATTACATGATCACGCCCCAGACGACCTACTTAGCTCTGGCCAACTTAAGTCTCTTAATGCTGAAAGAAAAGAAAATAACCAGCCTACGATTGATACAAAACCTGTTTTACTGGGGATTAACCAAGCCGTGCGAGTTTTGACAGAAGGGGACTTCATGGCACAGCTAAACTACCAACATGTAAGAAAGTCCTTATTAGATGGAATGGCACACGGAGCTAAATCTAAGCTACATGGACATAATCCTATACCTGGTATGGCTATGGGTGCTACATTTGGTCAGACTAGTACAACTGGAGAATACTAATGGATACTAAGGGTGTTGACCATTTAATAAGAACCCCTAATTTGCTGAGCGGTATCGTAGACCGCGTTAATCAGCCAGCAGGTACGGTAGATGTAAAAATCGATGAGCCAGACGGACGTTACTTAAAAGGTTGTATGTACATCTCTCCTGTACAATCTGGGAACATTGCGGGAATTGACTTCGCGCCTGTACGTGGATCTAGTTGTATTGTAATCGAAAATCTCTCTACTGATTCTCCTGGATCTCTAGGAGGTACGCCCCTTGTATTTGGGTTTAGATCACGTTCCTACTTATCCTTATTAAATAGAGGTAAGTTAGTAGAAGGTGATATCGAAGTACGCAGCGAAAGAGGCAACAGCGTATTCTTGAAAAGAAATGGTGACATATACATTGTTTCAGATGATCAAAATTATCTTACCTTTTTGTCTACGCAACAACTTGTAAAGGCGAGATCCACAAGTTATATACACGAACTTGCTGGGGGTGTTTTTAACTGGTCTGTTCAGGCTGATGCAAGCGGTGGACCCATCTCTTGTTTTGCTGAGGTTAAACGGTTTTCTACAGACACCAAACCTTACTTTACTGTAAAAGCTGGTACTGCTGCGGACGGCGGGTTAGACATAACCTTACATAAAATAGGAAGTGCTCCATCTGATGAAGCGAACCCCTTGTTTAATAATATGGTACAAGAAAGCGCAGGCTTTAGGTTTAAGGTTAGTTCGGAGGGCAGTACAGAATTTAGTTCTCAAAACCTTTCAGTGGAAACTGCTGAGTATACAGCGATCATGAGCAATGGCTCTGTAAATATTACAGCTCCAGGCGTAGTTATAAACTCTGGTGAGTCTAGTATAAGTTTTAAGGCAGGCCAACCACTAAAGATTAGTGCCCCTAGTGGTTTAATCTTAGATGCTCCGTCAATACAAGTTGCTAGTGTTGGTGCAGAGACCTTCTCATCAGATACTACAGACGACTCTAAAAGAGTCTTAACTATGGATCTTCTAAAATGGTTAAATAATCATATTCACTTGGTAGACACGACTCCCATAATAGAGGAATTACTTTTATGGGTATCAAATCATCAGCACGTAGATTTAAATAGTCCAGCTGTGATGAACCCAGATCCTCCCGAGATCACGGTTACGGGAATAACTACATGCCCTGTAGGCTCAGAGGAAACTACAACAGACCTTACCAGTACACAAAAAAGAGATGCTATTAAGGGTAAAATTACAACTTTGGCGGATACTGGTAATGCACAAGGTCAAACGTATCAACAAGAAATTATAAGAATGGAGCAAGGATTTAATGTAGAATCTTTAGATGATGTTTGTTCTATTAAAACAAAAGTGAGGTAAGTACAGATGTTAGACACTTTATTATTCAAGCCTAGACCAAAATTCGAAAAAGTTGCCGTTGTTGTTAAGTTGCCCGACGATACATCAAAATGGGCACCTCAAGTTTTGTCGGAGTTACATAGACAAGCTCCAGCAATGCGCGATTTCCATAGCGAAATTGTTCTCGATAGAACAGATCCGAACAAAGGGGCCGGTTTTGGTTATGTTATTGCGATGCCTAAGACTACAAATCCTTTGGCAGCTGAAGCAGTACCTAAAATTAAAATACCTGTCTTTATAAAAAATTGGCACTTAAGCCCAATTGATATATTCTTTTCATCTGAGGGTAGGGGTTATTATCTAAACGAGCGTCGTATACGAGAGGTGCTGGCAAGACCTGCGGTCGTTAATGGCAGTGTATCTAAGGATGACTCAGTATCTAATGATATTAGAACAATGCTAACTCCTCCTTGGGAAAATGTTGGACAGTTTTATCGTGGAGTGAATAGCCAGGTCAGTCAGAGTGGACAAGTTAAAACGTCTTCCTTGCTGAGTAACTTAGACGGCACTGTTAGCGAGGATCACATTGTAAAACTCGCACATTGGTTACGTAGTTCTGAAGGTGCTGAGTCTATGTGGGGACGTTCTGAGCTTGCTCCTGTATTTAGGAAAGCAATAACCTTACAACAAGGAAGTGCCCTTGATGGCATTAAAGTCGCCTCAGCTATGGAATCTCCTGTTAAATTGTACCGATGGGATGGAGGTCCTACCGTTGAGGTAAAGACAGCAAGCCCTGACGCCTTTTATCCGACTATCGAAAAAATTGCTGTAGAACAGGCTCAACAACAAACTAATCCTGCGCAACAAGAACAGTTAGCCAATCAAGGTCAAGCTACTCAAGCTGAGGAGCCTTCTGTTATGACTCCTGAAGAAATGGATGGAGATGACTTTAAGGTTGCAGAGACCTTTGGTATTCATAAAGTAATTACTGTAAATAATGAGCAATTGTTGGGATGGGTATTCCCCTTTATACTCTCATTTAAGATGGAAAAACATCCAATGCAATTGTTTACTGATGGTAGTAACTTTATTACTCAAAATAGTATCGCAGGTGTACATATTACAACAAATGCGAATCTGCCTAATGAAAAACCTCAAGGTAGGGGATTTTTCTATTTAATACGTAATGGTAGAGCTTTTGCGTTCGCACCCTTAGAGATACAAGGAGAGCAACAACAGCCAGATGGTAATGTGATGTTTATAGCTAATACGTTGCTTGGAGGTAACCAAGTACAATTAATGAAGATAGAGCAAATGAAGTCTGCGTCAGAAATGGGTGAAAACCAATTTGCAATTCCTGGCGATGTTCGTTGGTGTGGCTTTAAACAGCAAACTAATCCTCTGATAGAAGAACCCACTCTAGCTACTCAAAGAGCAGGAGCCTATACATTAGGAAAGTTACAACAGCAAGCTCAAATGCAACAACAGGCCCAAGAGCAGCAACAGCAAAAAGGTAAGAAGCAAGAAAAAAAGGCTTCTGTCCAGGATATACGTAATTATTCATCCCGCAGTTCTGCAACTATTTCGGATAAACTTTTCGAGTATAATAGTAAGCGTTTAAATAAGGTAGCTTCACGCAGACATGTGCCATTGTTTGCAGTGGTTAAAGCGACACAAGATAATACATATACATTGTCTGGCGATGCCTTTAATAAGTTAGCATCTAAATACACACACTTCTTAGATAAGGGTGATACTGAATGGATGCTTGCCCTTGCTGGAATATCTCCAGAGTATACGCAACAAAAGCTTGCATCTATCCATGTTAAAAATGGTGGTTTATTACGAATGCCTGTAGTTAGAGCCGTGACGCCACCTAAAACTTATGAAGTTAAAACAGCATCACTGACTAAGGTAAGTAATGCTTTACGTAAGTTTATGGCTAAGCACGCAGCAGAAATAAAAGATCCACAAATTGCGGATTCTTTGCTGGCTTTAAACTTCTTAAACCCCAGAAACGTTACTATGTTTATTTCTTATCTACCTCACTTTGAGATGGTATCTTCTCAACTTGCAAATCTACTTGTGGCATCACGCCTAGGTGAATCAACTATAGATGAAGGCGCGATTAAAGAATCACTTCGTAATATGGAAGACGTAATTATGGGGCTTCGTATGCTTTCAATGACAAGAGAGACTGTATGAGACATCCCAGCGAGTTATTTATAAAAAGCTTACTTACAGGCGGTAAGGGCGATGCAGAGATTAACGAGATCTTATTAGAGTATGGACTTCCTTGTATATTAGAAGCTCACACGGAATATTTATCAAATCTCCGCAATGAGGTTCTATCTAATATACCTAAATTGTTTACAGGAAGTAATTCTAAGGATAGAGCTTTTCTAAAGCATCATAATATTGATGGTCTTTGGCACCCGGACGATGTGGTATTAGCTGCGATTAGATTACTTGCAAACCCTTTTTTGAGAAGAGATATCTTTATAGGATTGCTTGGCCGTGTAGGGCTCCTAAAACTTGCGGTGCATTTATCGCAAAAACACGATAAGATTATAAAAGAAGAGGATCTTAGTGCAATAGCACACTATTATTACAACGTAGAAATAGTGAGCCATGAGGAGTGGATGAGGCTTTTTGAGGAGATGCCCACAGACGCGGAAGTCTTTTCTTCCTGTATCTATGGCGGTAGTATCGTTGCCGCTTACAAATTAGGTATGGAAAGAAATGTTACGATAAAGGAAGCAGTAAAGGAAGTTGTCAGCGGGCTTTACTCTCAAATTCAGGAAGTAAAAGAGTGGCCAGCATCGGCGGCAAAAATGAAAATTTACTCAGATACAATGTCTTCCTTAGCAAGAGCTCATTCGATTGTTAATACATCAGACCAAGAACTTGCAGCGATTGCAGGAGAGCTTAAGAAGTTTAAATTGGCGAAAACAGTTGAAAAACCAGTACCACTTACTTTATTAACTAAGGGTAACTATAGTAACAGTGGAAAAGAGGCTGCAAGTTGAACGTATCAAAAGAATCCTTTAATAAGAAAACTTATAACCAGTACTATGTACCAGAAGAAGTTTCCCTCACAACCGCTACGGCTAAGATGTTTAACTGTGACTTCGTTATTCGTAAAGATAAAACGCAGTTTCACTTTTACCCAAAGATTAAGCCATTAAACGCAACAGAGCACACTGCTCTATTTACTCAATATAGAAAGTTAATCTCAGAAGGATTAAACGAAATTATTGGTGAGAATACGCACAAGCGGTCTATTATTATTGTCGACGATGGGATTGTTGATTCTAATATTTATGTAGGCGTTGAGGGATTTGGTTCTGATAACGATTTAAGCAGACCACTTGTAGAGAAATTAATAACGTACGTGCATGAAAAGACCGCTTAATCTTCTGGCTTATATGCTGGTTCCCTAAGTCTTTTTTTATAGACACTCATTGTGAGCATTCTATTATCAAAAGATATTTTACCTATCCACACATTAGATTTTAAGACTGTTTTCTTAATTGTTTTTCTTAAAAAAGTGTGTAATTCTTTCTGTATATCCGCATTTAATCGGCAATATACGATCTTTTTTAATGGGTCTGCTGTACTTTCGTATTTTAGTGACGTAGGGTCACATGTATCGATAGTTACTAAGTTAATGAGTCTGATTATTTTAAGTACTTCTTGTTCCATAGGGATCTATCCGTGCCAGTAGTAAAGAATAATTTAAAAGCTAAGCGAGTTATTAACAACACTTCTCAGATGAAAGCCTCCGATAACAATGAATTAAATTCTATTCTTTTAAAAGAGGCAACGGCAAACGAAGATAAGTTTGATGACAGAGTGGCGATAAAGCCTACGGATTTTGTTGAGTTCGCAGTAGTTATCCCTGACCAGGAAACAAAGATACTTCTTCCCTTTTCTTTTGAGAAAAGAAGATACCTAAAACCTATGTATAATACTACATCTCCGAGAGTTCTCTTAAAGTGTGGTAGGCAGGTAGAGAAGAGTACGTATCTAGGTAATCGCTTATTGTCGATGACCTGCATACAGCCTAACTTTACCTCTTTATACGTTAGCCCTACAAATCAACAAACCAAGACGTTTTCTAACGACAGAATTTCAGAGCCTTTAAGTATAAGTGCTAAGCTAAAAGTGTGGACGGACCCACATCTTG
>MDTA01221704.1_pt1 | contig 13431 bp, 16 predicted proteins | sample 811151 | NCBI WGS metagenome assembly MDTA01 (sample SAMN05326648, study PRJNA326480) | marine metagenome | isolation source: seawater | place: Indian Ocean: South | collected 2010 | reverse complement strand
TTCATGTTAAAAGAGAAACTGCGCGCGAAAACGGTTTAATATTCAAGGGAAATTTTCCCACTCCCGTAATCATGTATCGAGTAAGTCTCTGTGGGTTGTTGGGTGATCCCGATCCAAAGAAAGGAAAAGTAACTATAAAGTTGCGACCGACGGTGGAATCAAAGAGAATAATACTTGAAAAGGCAATAGACGTAATTATGACAGTAAGAACAATTCGTCAGAAAGGTATTCCAGAGCACACTGCACAATCCATCGTCTCTATGTCAGGTAGTCAGAGGAGACGTGGTAAGCAAACGAGACGTAGCAAACAGACGAGACGTAGCAAACAGACGAGACGTAGCAAACAGACGAGACGTAGCAAACAAAGGAGACGCAGTAAAATACGTAGGAGAAAAAGTCGGCGTCGATCATCGGCGTAGACACACCAATAGGGAAGGTGCCGATAGGGAAGGCGACGACACGCAATGCAACACGATCCAAGACGTCGACTACCAGGGTTCAATGTGCGGGATTCTAGCTAAATGGGTGCGGAGGGTATTTTTTGCCGCAGAAAGCGCGAGTGGTGATCATTTTTGCGGAAATTACCCGAGGGTTACGCTGTGAGGTAAGCACAGGTAATTTTTTTCGGAAAATACCAGAGGATCACCCAGTGCGCGGAGTTGTAGTTGCGGAGTAGTTGTGGGATAATATGGGGGGGTTTTCCAGTTGTGTTTAGAAAGAGGAGTGGTGTATCTGTAGGCTACCATGACGTATGGAGAGGAGGAGTCGGTTGCGGTGGGTGCAGTATGACGAGATGTCTCCTGTAAAGCATCTCTTAATATTGCCTCAGGGTAATCATACTTCTTCTTTCTGTGCGTCATTGCGTAGCGCGGATACACCGGTCTTTGAGCGCCCACCAAAGCCACGGGTCGACTTCAATCGACCATATAACAACACAGGGTGTTGGTTATCCCTGTTCCCACCCACTTTTCTTCATTCTGGTTGTGCCAGCACATGATCTTCGGACTCCCATAGTTTGGACGAACTTCATTATTATTTTCTCCCATGATACAAATGAATGATGAAGAGAAGAGAAAAGAGAAAAATGTAATGATAATCGCGGGTATTATTATAGTAGTATGCTTTTTTGCGTTGGCTTGGTTCTTTATAGGTACCCTTCTTAGCGACCGTGCACATATGAAGAAACACCGAGCATGGAAAGCTATGGCGAATTTAAAGTATCGACCACCTAAGCCTGTAACACCAGAGCCTATAATATACCCCGTGAAAACATACCCACGTGGAACCTTATTCAACGGTGTGAGAGTACGTGGTGAACTTATTTAGTAGTTGTATAAATTTAAAATGACGCTTGCCACATATCCGTTTCGATACACTTGTGAACGAGACACAAATCGGTGATAAACTGATGACAATTCTAATTTAGTCGCACCTTTGTATAGCGGTATTCATTTCATTTTCGTTGAAAGCTAGCTGCATTCCATTCATTTTCTCTGTAAGCTAGCATCTTTTGACGTCCGTACACACTCACGTTTTCCGTGGCGCGAGACGCGTAGACCCCACGGAAAGTGAACTGCTCCATAGACCGCTGCCTTATATTGCATGGGGAAATGATTATGGTCGGTCATCAGATTTTATCTGGGGAGGCGGTTGGACGCATATGGAACCTCCCTTTCCTCGGAGGGAAGTCTACTGGAGCAGTTCACCTTTGCTTGTGAATGTGTGTTAGACGTCAAAAGAGTGGCAACGCTAGCATTGAATTTAGTTTCATTTTCTCGTTTGATCTGGACCCTCCACCGGAAGTTGGTAGTAGGCCGGGTTGGGTACCAGCACCAAAGATAATCCACAAAAGAAGAAAAAAGAAATCGTCGAGAGAAACAAAGAAGAATGGGGCGACGGCGACGCCTGGCATCGGAACAAGCAGAAAGGAAAGTGCCACGGTGCCGGCACATGAAGTCAGTCTGTCTGTCTGTCCGAGTGCAATATTGTATCAAAGTTAAAATCTTTTCCATTTCAAATGCTTTCAACTCCATCAGTGTCTCCCGACATTAATTACCCATTACGACGTGCGCTCGTATCTTTTCTTGTGTATGCTATATTTTACCAGCTTGCATGTGAACTTTTCATGTTGTTTTGGAACGAAGCAATGGTTGGGGGAATTTTGAAGAAGATCGCTACGGCTGTAGTAGAAACAGAAACTTCACAAGAATTAGTCGGTTTCGAATCGAAGCAAACTGGTCGTGCAGCTCTAACTCTGGAGAAGATTGATATATATCAATCATATTTGATAGTATTGGTTTTTCTCTGCGTGTATACTCCATATGCCGGGTATGGGGTCGAGTATATTCTGTCACTTGCACGATATATGGTATCAGGGAAGTTTTGATGTCCTTCTTTCCAACTTCATTTTTCATTTAGTATACGTTTTCGTATCACACTGGATTGTGCCATTTTCTGTTAGGGTGGCGAGCCCCCGGCACACTCGAAAGGTCCAGTGTTTCGTATTGTCTGCCGGATTCATTGCCACCGGGCGATAATCCTTGATGCGTCGCGCACGACCCCAATAGATTACAAGCACTATAAATTAAAATGTTTCCCAGTAGAAATGTCTGCATTAGCGAAAGTTACGGCACTCATTGGAGCGTCTGCATCAGTGATCACGAGAGCATATATAACAAGTGGTATATTAAACATATGGGTATTCTTAATTGCACTTTTTATGTGGGGTATTATGTATTTGAATGCAGCACTTATTTTATATCACGCGTTCAATCTTTTTGCAGAGTCAAGAGAAAAGCCAATGAAAAAGATCGATCTTGTAACGGCTTATTACATGACTTCATTCATTATGTTCTTCATCGAATGGCCTAATATTTCAAATAGTATAGCAGAGTTAATATGTCTCGTATTTCGTTCTATGTTAGGTTACAATCTAGCGATATGCACAGTGTAAGGATCGAAGTATTTGTGTTATTTTTTTCGGCACAGTGATTACATGAAGGAGATTCACATTGGACACATCAACGATCAGTACAATCGTTCCGGTTGCCCGTACTGTCGAAGTGGACTTAGTGCCAAGAGCAATTACTGCACACACTGTGGTAAGTTCCTGTTAAAGAAAGACATGACGATCATCGTAGGAAAGACACAAAAGAGACCACTGTTTTCGAAAGAGGCGAATGACAGCGAAACACGAACACAATCCATTCCTCAGTCTGGGAGTTCGCCTGTGCTCGAATGATGTTCGCTACCTCGCCGTCGACCGTGGAGATTCCGCGCGCTTCAGTGACGTACCGTGAGTATGGCGCTCTTGCCGTCTCTATTCACGATGGGTTGGTCGATTGCAAGAGTCGCGGTCTGAAGCGTTCGGCTGAAACGATGATGTCCGCTGCAGTGACGTACCGTGAGTATGGCGCTCTTGCCGTCTCTAGTCACGATGGCTCCATCGATTGCATGAATGCAGAGGAAAAAGAGATGCAAGAAGTGGTGTACATGCAGTGGGGTTCGCGAAGGAACGCGACGCCTCCATCGTTCATCTGCCCCGACACCGAAGAGCACCGCAGCACATGTCAGTGCACCGAGTGTGTCTTCTTCTGGGGAAATGAAAGGAACGTGCCTATGTTTAAGTTCCTCAAACATTCGTACGTTCATTTCTTCCCCTCGGACATTTGCACCAGCAACGTGGAAAAGCTTCCGGCTGACGTGATCTACTTGGATACGTATCGGAAGTCGTCGCATGAGTTCACGAAAGCGCTTATGAACGATCCGCAGCTCGAGTCTTGCCGTGATGCACTCGATCTGGCAGGTCACGACTGGTTCCTCGAATCGGGTGCGAAGGTATTCGTGCGACCTGACCAGTGGGATTCGGTGATGGAAGCAACTGCCACGCGGAAATTGTGTACCAGGGATGTCATTGTCGCAGAAGAGTTCGCGGATATCGTCGACGAGATCATCGCGCGGACCTCGCTCGGACCGTCAACATGCTTCCCCATCACGCGGATCCGCTTGAAGACGCAATGTCTTTAGCTACGTATATTCAAAACAATTATTTAGAGAGTTCACCGAAATAATCCTGTAGACTCTTTTTCAACGCATCTGATCCCAGTATCATCACAATCGCTAGCATATCAGGATCCAGAATCTTAAACTGAAAATTGTCTAACGTTTTCACGAAACCTTTCCAAAATGGAAAATGATTACCAAGATAACGCAAAAGTCCAGACAGAAAATAAGACGTTACTATCAAAATGAACATGTGACAGACGTCAATGAGTACCTTTTTAAGTAATCGGGGGAGACTGCGCAGAAGAGGTATTTTAGGGATAGTTCTAGATGCCCATTGTCTCCAGGATGAGTCCAACACATTCAGATATGAGATATTCCTTGATATGACAAGGAAAAAAAGCATATAGTGGGCAATTTTGCGAGAAATTTCATGTGCATATTTGAACAATTCCTTTTTGTCAGTGAAGTCAATCATATACACACGTTTAGATTTTATTTGGCGTCGACGTCAATAGTTTCGGGGTAACCAAGTATAATTTACAGATTTATATACAGTCACGTGACGTGTATCTGGTGTTTTTTTTTAAAAGAATAGAATATAGTATTTGTGGTGAGTTTGTCTGTATTTATTGTTTGGTGAACAGTAACTATATTGAGATGATCAGTGGTTGGGCTCCAGTGCCAGACTCTCTGGTGCTATGGATTCGCGTATAAGGCTGCGAACCGCGTACGAATGGGACAGGCTTGGCATCCGTGGAAAGAAGCCTCGCACCTACGTCGCACCTGACCAATGGGAAAGGTTTGAGGAGCTTATGGAGCTGTCAACTGACACCTGTTCCCTGGGGAATCATGAGGGATACACCTCTAGCAACGTCCGCAAGATCACTCTGCTCGAGTTCCTGGACATCCGGGACAAAGTGAATGTACTCGAAGCGCAGCAAGTACCTCCGACTCGGTCCAATTCCACCTACGACGTGCTCACGCTTCGCAAATTCGAGATGGAACGCATGGACTGCGAACGTATGCTCGACATGTCGGTCAAACGTCCAGCGCTCGACACCAGAGAAAGCAAGCGAGCACGACTTCAGGACAACACGACAGTCTTCGTGGATGGTGGCGAAATAAAGGCGCCGAATAACTCCATCATGTGCTTCAGGGCTGGTCAACCTGTCAAGGTCAACCTCATTGGATTCGTATGCTGGCCGATGGGGGATTATCGTTCCAGTTGGATGGATAAACCGATGTTCTACAGGGTGCGGATCTACGATACGGACGGGAAATTCGTCGAGACGAATGTGAAGCAGCTTCTCATGGACCCAACGGAGCAACTCGAAAGCGAACAGGAGGCGATTCTGCAGACGTCGCGCCATCTTCTGCAGTCACTGCGTTCGCTTGATTGCATTGCTCTCAAGAAGCTTGGCTTCAAGGATTTCACCAAGGACAGGATTCTGGTCGACTTGGCTAATTTGTTCAAGCGTGCCCTCATGACAAACGACTCGAAGGCTTTCGATCTCGTGGTCAAGGCAATCAATCAGTTCTACATTTTGCACAGTCGGGACTGTGTGCTTGATGATTCTGATATCAACACAGCCAAGGAAAACGCCATCAGCATGTGGAAATCCTGCGCGGTTCACACGTCGTTCACCGGTCTATCGGATTCGAAGCAGCGATTGGTGCGGCTATCCTCGAAGGCTATAAAGGCACCGGAAGTTGTTTCGTCGCGTGCGGAAATAACGCCGGAGATGGTTGCGCTGAAAACGAAGGAATGGGATGCACAGCTTGAGACGCAGAAGAAGACACTTATGGGATTGGTTAAGTGGAAACCCTCTAAAGATCCGGATATTTTCTGCAGAGAAAAGTGGCCATTCCTCGACAAGAAGTGGACGAAGTGGACCAAGAGCACGTTGCCAATCTACATTGCGGACAGACTGCATGGAAACATGAGAGGAGCGACGAAGACCGAATTGCAAAGAGCGCAGATGGCAGTCGTCGAAGAAAACTTGACGTCTATCCAGGAGTTCTACAAGCACGCAATTTGGACGGACCAGAATGTTCCCGACGGATTTCGAATGTCACAAGTCTCGGCGCGGCTGGTCATCGATGAGGTCACGTTTGCTTACATGATGCCTCTTCAGATGCGGAAGAACACTGGCAAAGTCCCGAAACACCAACTGGATTTGGAACGTCTGCCTGAGAGACGCCGGTGCTGGCGGCGGGTGCATACCAAAGTAGATCTCTCTGCGTCGGTTATCGCGTTCGGAATTAACATCCTGGAGTTCCTTGGCGTGACGACTGTATACATGATCTCATTCGTGCAGATTCTCTACAAGGAGCTCACGATGTACGGGATGCAGGTGGCTGGATGCATGGACTTCGAGCGAAAGATGATCAAGGACGACAAAAAAGTGAGATCGGTGTATTGGCAGAAGGAGCGGACGAAGATCGATAAGATCAATTCGCATAGGGCAATGACCCAGATCACGACACAGGTGTTGATGCTCGGTAAAGATGACGAGGATCACTTGTGGCAGCATCACATGTGTACCGGCTGGACGAGAGTGCTGGATAGCTTCAAGCCACTGGGGACGCATAAAGACTTCAGAGACAACCTCCTTACCAGAGGAGATATTCTGATCGTCCGAGATGTCGACTGCGGGGAATTCTTCTTCAGCGTTGCGGTCGTCGACGAGGTTAAGGCTGGTGCAGTTTGGTTGTTCCCCTTTGATTGCTCGAAGACAGAGGTCAAGCATTATGACATGAGCGACTCCGTCTGGTGTGTCAGGTTCAAGTTGGAGGAAGCGGGAGGTATCAAACTGGGGCGCAAGATGCATGGGAAAATCCGCGTGAAGTACACTGACGCCGGTTACGCCCATTACGCGCACTGGCAGAGCCCATGGTCGACGATCTACGTGCGTGTGCCTAACTCCGCGACACTGTGGATGCAAGAACAGTGCTGGGGGCTATGACTCATTGTTCACTGCGTCGCTGTCTGTTTTCCGAACATAGTTTCTGATCTTTCTTGGACGATAACACGCCATCCGTGGTCCTGTGTGACAACGTGAGTCTTGGGCGTCTTTCATATCGAAGTATTTTTCTAGTATGTTGCTATCCATAGTCCCGTGTGACAATGTGAGTTTTTGCAGCATTCAAATCGTGCGTGGTGACTCCAACTTTTCTCTTTTCAGAATACCACATATATACTAGCATGACAGCAGTTTTCAGACGGATTACGACAGCTCCTTGGAATCTGAAGTACGTGGCGGTTTCCCAGAGTAAAAGAAAAGAGATGAATTATAGTGGAAATGCAAATAATAATCGAGAGTTATCCAAGAAGTTATCACTAAACTTGTGATCACAGATATTTGTAACGTGTTTGTCATTCGCACTAGTTTCGAGATGCTAATACCGATAGCTACCACTACTGATCTAGCAAGCGTTAGCTTTAGAACTTCATACAATGACCCTTTGCCTTGCACAAAGTCAGATATTGCATATGATGATTTCGGTTCTTTCGACATATACGTTTAATCAGATTTTTTTGATTCGAACTACGTGCAACACAGGTCCGCTTGAGAATGTGCTGTAGACGCCGGACGCGCCATGCGCGGGAAGCTCCACGAGTCGTGAGCCTTTCGTTGTTGGACTTGACAACCTGGCTGTCGCAGTCTCCTGCGAACGTCTACGTCGGTGGTCCCATAAGGGGACAACACCCTGGATCAATTTTGGACAATTGGATAACTTTTCGGATGAGTAAGTCTGAACTTCCGGTAGGTGCTTCATATGTCGAAATATGGGAGCATAGTTTACGTGAGTTCCGAAGCATCTGTGTAGTTGACTCGGATATCATGACGGAAATCAGCAACCTAGAAAACAAGACGATCGGTTGTTTTTGCACAGCAGAAATGCAGAGAGCGCGTCTGTGTCACGCAACGGTTCTGCGCGACATTTTCATCGAATATTTTCAAAAGCCACACCAGGACTGATTTTTTCATTTTCGCTTACGTTTCCTATGCGACTTCGATCTGCGTTTGTGGAAGTGGGATGAACCTACCAGATACATCTGAGCTGCCAGATACATCACTAAGAGCACAATAAAAAGATACACATAGCGTGCGTCTTGAGCATCTTCCATTTCATGGTGTCTCTGTAACTCTTCAAGTGCTTCACCATCGACGACATTATGGCCTGCCTCTCTGAGCTTGTCCTTAAATCTCTTCCGATAATTGTCTTGGTACATCTTTGATAGAGACAGATTTTATATTACGTGACACTGGCTACAAGTCTGGTTGCAGCGCTGATGCAAGCACCTGTTCCGTTGCCACATTCGCTCGTCCGCTTGGCGTATCGAGAGAGGAAGATGGTTCACCTCGACCGCGGGCGCCCCCTTCATCGCATTCGTCAACGCTCGCGCAGCCGTTCCGCTGACACGGTTCCCGATGTGTCGCCGGCGCGTTCGCATTCCGATGAGGGTTATTCGCCGACGCGGTATACGAAGAGGACGCGCTCTGCAGAGAATCGACGAGGTGGGGAGCTTCCTATTTACCTGCTTTTTTATTTTCAGAAAGCGACTTTTGTTGCATGAGAACGGTCATAACTATAAAAGCTAGCGACACCGTGAACATAATCGCAAATATAAAGAAAAAAAAACCCACTATGTATTTTTGAAAATGGATCATTTCTCTGTATTCTTCGATTGAAAGTTCTGGGTGAAGTGGTGTGAGCAAAAGCGTCATGTTTGATTACACTTAGATTATTATTTCAGGCCGAAAGTCGAAGATGCGAATAAAACGCCTTGAACTCTGTATCAACAACGTTAACATAGTCACAAGTATAAAGAAAAAAATACCCACTAAGTGTTTTTCAAAACGGTTAATTTCTCTGTATTCCTCGATTGAAAGTTCTGGATGAAGTGGTGTGAGCAAAAGCGGCATGTCTACATACACTAAGATTATTATAACAGGTCACGCGTCTACATTCAAGATCAGCGGGGACACGATGGTGAAGGAGTACAAGAAGCCGTGCGAGCCGATCTCTCCTCCCAACAAGAATGGGTGGGGCTGTCAGGAGTGCCTTAACACCGCGACGATCATGTACAACATTGACAAGCGGGAGTTCATCGAGAAGAGTCTTATCAACGACATGACGCGTCCCTTGTCGTGGAAAAATGACTCCACCACGGTGCTCTGCCGCAGGCACTTCAATGAGGACGCGAGCGTCGAGGACCTCTTCAAGCCGGATGAGATCATGCGCACGCGTAAGCCGTACAAGTTCATGGAGACAGAGACAGCCGAGCCGTGGTGGGAAGCCGAGTTTGTCCAGGAACCGAAGAGGACTGACGACGAGGAACGCATCTTCTACCGGGTTCCGTACGCGAACGGTAGGATGGATCGGGTCGGTCTCGTGGGTAGCAGCGACACCGCTTACTACTACCAGGACTAGCAATTGAACCGTTAGTGTGGTTGCTGTCTGGCGCGAATAAAGGCATGTGTATCTTTTTCTGGACGGTTTGTACATCGCGAAGCACTTGGCATCGTTCTCACCATTCTGGGGGTACGTTCATTCTCTGTCCATGTGTGACTTTCTACGATTCTATATATAGGTTCGGGTGTTTGCGACCGGACCCTTTGCATTTGATAAGAAACATATTTTATTGGACAGCAAAGAATCATCGTGTGTTCATATTTCAGTTCATTTTTTTCTTCTGTTGACCGCGGGAGTTCATATGCTGGATGTTCGTTCTACACGACTTTTCTATTTCATTTTTTCGAAGAACAGTTTCATTTTTTGAGATGCGACTGGAAGAGACGACGGAACGGGCGAGTTTCCAAGGGCCAGAGATAATCCTACAGAGAGAGCACCAGCAGTGGTTACGTTGCTCAGGACAGCTGTTTTCTTGAAAGTCTGAGTGAAGGGATTAGCGTAGAACAGTAACGTGACACAGATGGTAAAGGCGATTAAGTAAGCATATGCATACACACTACTTTGCCTGTTTAGTTTCCCATCGTATACTAGATCACTCAGTATTACAAGACTCGCAACAATTTCTGTTGCCCCGGCGATAAATATCAGAATTGACGCGACGCTAGAGTTCAGTGGAAATGGAACGGCTTTTGTAAGTCTCTCGACGCTCGATGACGGTCCAATGACATGCATCACACCGGATATCAAAAACATGACGAGAGAAGCAAACACGCCAAATCTTTCAAAGTATACTTTCATCCTACTATTACTTCACATTTTTTTACCCAAGTCCGCGCCTGCCAGCGAATTCAGCCATGACCGAGTGGATGACGATGTCGGAAACTCTGCGCAACGTGTACGGCAACGCGGCGGTGGACGCTCACTACGCAGCAATCCATGCGATCCATCTCGAGCACGACACCTTCGGCGAGAAGCAGGTCACGTATCGGAAGAACAAGTATGGGTATGACCCGCTCGATCCTACGTGTACCTCGCCATTTGAATCCATTCGCAACCAAGCAAACCTCGACTGTGCGTTTCACAGTGTCCTGGCTACCGAGAAGTTCAAAGCAATCGAGGATGCACTCAAGCTCGAAAAGCAAGCCAAGGACGACGATGAAGAAACCTTTCTGGTTATGGTTACGCTCAACGGCGTGATGAAGAAAGTCTCCACAAAAGAATTCGCCAGCATCAAAAGAAACGGGAAGAGAGCGATTGCTTTAGACGAAGGCGACAAGTTGAAGCAAGTTCTTGTCGCTAGAAACGGTGATTCCGTTTTAGTCGGTGCGACGGATGGTATGCTGATTCGTTTTGACGTTGATTCGGTGCGAACGTTAAGGAGAATGTCGAGAGGTGTCCGCGCAATCAATTTGAAGAAAGCGTCGAAAGCTAAGGACGTAGAGGAGCAGGAGGAGGAGGAGGAAGATGGTGACGACGATTTCATTATACAAGCTGAAGACGACGAAGACGAAGACGAAGACGAAGACGACACAAAAGGAAAGCGGTTGTTTCTTACTCCATTAAAAAAAAAGTTCCACACAAACAGTTTGGGAATATCTTTTTTTTTGGAGTTTTTTTGACATTCTTTTTTGAGTCCTTTTTTTTCGACATTTTTTTTGTTCGTAAAAAACGTTGAAAAAAATCCAAAAAATTGGAACGCACCATCATCATCATCATCACTTTGTGGAGATCTTCAAAAAGCGCTTTGTTCACGAGACCGCACGGAGAGACGAAGAGAGAGAGAGAGAATGATCGCGGCAAGGACGACGACGACGACGACAAAAAGCAGCGCGACTTTTTCGCGTTTGTCGATTTCGAAGGGTTGCGGGACGAACAACGATCGATATCGGAATCGTCTTGCCGCCACGAGGTGTCGGAATCGACGCCGACGAGGATCGTCGTTTTTTTCGTCGTCGTCGTCGGGAAGAACGTTTCGCGCGGTGGCGGCAGCCGCGAAGGAGGAGGAGGAGGAGGGAGTCGACGACGACGACGACGACGATGACGCGTACTATGCCCAAGAAAAGTACGATTGGGAAGTCGGAGGACCAAACGATGTTCCGATCCCTCACTTGATGAACATATATAAAGGCGACAAACCGTTGGAACCGTTGCAAACGTCCTTTTGCGCTCCGCATTCCAAGACGTGTTTGCCGAGAAATAATACAACTAGGAGGTATTTTAGCACCGATAAGAAATCAAACGTGAGATTTTTCGTGGATCCAGGAGATCGAGTTGTTTTGCACTCGTTGGCGTTCGCGACGTCGTTGTCGCCAGACTCGACGTGCGAAGCGCCGACAGAAGCGGATGAAAGCACGCAACCTTCGTACATGAAGTCGTCAGCGAGTTGTAGGTTTACGCCTCAGTGGGTCATTCGCGCCGGGCCGAGAGAGAAGGTGTATTTTGCCCCAGAAGAAGTGCACGCTGCCATTGTTACTTGTGGTGGGTTGTGTCCAGGGATTAACGATGTCATTCGATCGATCGTGGGGACTTTAGAGGAAGGCTATGGGGTCTCAAAGATTTCAGGCATTCGATACGGGTTCAGCGGGTTTTGGGAGGATGGTTTCGAAAATATGGAGTTATCGAAGAAAGTGGTTAAAAAAGCGCACAAGCAAGGAGGGAGTATCTTAGGGACAGCTCGGGGTGGTGGTGACGTCGATAAGATTGTCGATAGCATTTTAAGACAAGGGATAAATATGTTGTTTGTAATCGGCGGGAACGGGTCGCATGCTGGAGCAAACGCCATCTCCGCCGAATGCGCGAGGAGAGGAAGTTTAGTCTCCGTTGTTGGTGTCCCAAAAACTATTGATAACGATATTTTGCTTTTGGATAAAACGTTCGGCTTTGATACCGCGGTTGAAGAAGCACAAAAAGCAATTCAAGCAGCTACAATTGAAGCTCAATCGGCATTGAGAGGAGTTGGAGTTGTGAAACTCATGGGCAGACAATCCGGATTTATTTCAATGTACGCCACGTTAGCTTCCGGTGATGTGGACATTTGTTTAATCCCAGAGGTAGACTTTGACGTTCACGGAGAAAATGGCGTCATTGAGCACGTGAAGGATCTTTTAGACGAGCAAGGCCACTGCATCCTCGTCATTGCCGAAGGCGCCGGGCAAGAATTTGTGAAAGTCTCAGGCACGGATGCCGGCGGAAACCCGCTTCTTGGTGATATTGGACCTTGGTTGTGCAAAGAAATCAAGAAATCAACAAAATGTGATGTGAAATATATCGATCCAACGTACATGGTTCGTGGATGCGTCGCCAACGCACACGATGCCATCATGTGTAATGTCTTGGGTCAAAACGCTGTCCACGGCGCATTCGCTGGTTTTACCGGAATCAGCATTGGTTACGTCAACACGCACTGCGTTTTCCTTCCCATCCCAATGATTATCGAGAAAGAGCGATTGGTCGACCCTAAAGGAAGAATGTGGCACAGAATGTTGACGAGTACGGGGCAACCGGATTTCAAGGAGTATGAAGAAGAAGAAGAAGAACAAGAAGAAGACAAAGAGGACGAAACGGAGCTGAACATACCGGACAAGGAAATATTCGAACCCATGCGTTAAAATAATTCGTTTTTAACCAGCCTATTGTTATCATGTAACTATGCAGAGAAAATAGCATCCAAATATCTTACTTGCATTAAGCTTCTCCTTCGCGCGGGCTTTTCCTTGTTTTTCTACTCGTATTTCTCTCTCCCACTCCTCACAACAAAGAAAAAAGAAAAAGAGGTGTGTTCCGCAGAAAACGAACACTCTCATACATAACACGCATAATGGCCGACGCATCTGCACCAGCGCCTGAACTCAAGGAGTACCCGGAGTTCCCCGGGCAGAAGCTCTCCAAGAGGTACGTTTGTTTACGTGCTTTTGTTGTTTACGAGCAAACATCGCTTCTTTTTCCATCATCGCTTTGCGGTATTTATTTACGAATAATCAACAATACTCACGCGCACTTTCTCTC
>MDTA01224926.1_pt1 | contig 13432 bp, 14 predicted proteins | sample 811151 | NCBI WGS metagenome assembly MDTA01 (sample SAMN05326648, study PRJNA326480) | marine metagenome | isolation source: seawater | place: Indian Ocean: South | collected 2010 | reverse complement strand
GAGCTCTCGATGATTTTGTCAGCCAGGCCGTATTCGATAGCCTCTTCCGCTGTCATGTAAAAATCGCGATCCGTATCTTCCTCTATTTTCTTCAGCGGTTGGCCAGATGCGTCAGAAAGAATTTTGTTCAGCCTCGTTCTTAGTTGCTCAAGGTACTGAGCATGGATATGGATATCCACCGCGGGGCCTCGCAATTGCCCCGCGATTAATGGTTGGTGGATCATGACATAGGAATGCGGATACAAATACCGATTTCCCTTTTCCGCAGCGGAAAGCAATATGGATCCCATAGAAGCGGCCATTCCGGTTACGATTACGGTGACGTCGGACGAAATCATCTTTATCGTATCGTAAATAGCCATACCAGCAGTGATGGACCCGCCAGGAGTGTTGATGTAGAATGAGATTGGCTTATCCGGGGCGTCGGCCTCCAAGTAGAGCAGCTTCTCAGTAATATCTTTAGCTGACTCGTCCGATACTTCTCCCCACAGGAAGATTTTCCGCTCTTCCAGGAATTTCTTTTGGATAATCGCTCCTACGGGAGGGTCGTTTTGCTTTTCTTCGTTCTCAGGCATGGAAATTGATTAGAATATTTTTCTTTCGCTAACTAAAAGTGCGGTTTGACAGAGAATTCAACGTGAAACTGCTCCCGATTGGGAGAGCCCCAAGTTATACACGAATTTCAAAAACTATGGATTGCGGCAGAATCCTCAGTAGCAGGAAGATTTCGGACTAGACGAGGCCGAGAATCATCCGGCCTTCTTCGCTAATCATACTTTGATCCCATGCCGGTTCCCAGGTGAGATTCACTTCTGCCTCATCGATTCCAGGCACGAGCATCACTTTGCTTTTGGCGTCTTCAGCTATTGCTGGACCCATGCCGCATCCAGGAGCGGTCAAGGTCATTTGAACGATGACTTTATACAGATTGGTGTTTTCCTCCGTCGGTTCTACGGTCATTGAGTATACCAGACCAAGGTCGACGATATTGACCGGTATTTCCGGGTCATAAACATTCCTAAGCTGCTGCCAAATCGCCTCTTCATCTGGCGCGTCTCCATCGGCAAGCGGTTCGCTATGTCTTTGCTCAGACGCAGATGATTGCTCTTCGGCTATGTCAAGTCCCAGAGCATCCGCCTGAGCTCCATCTATGCGGGCGAGCCCATAGGGCGTCATGACCGTATAGCTACCCCCGAGCTGCTGGGTGATACGCACCTTGGTTAGGGCAGGAAGCTCGATGGGTTCACCGCTAGGAATTTGCACGGCTTCGACTTCGCGAGTCAGGCTGCGTTCTTTCGTTTCTTCCGACATCAAATTCAAAGTTTCTTAAGTTTTAATGATGAAATTTACTTCGAATCATCTGGCGAGCGCTTTCAGCGAGCGTATCATCGACGATCCTGTCTAGAACCTCTTCGAAGAAACCGTAGACGACCAGTTCCTGGGCGACTGGCTTTGGGATCCCTCGGGCGAGCATGTAGAAAATTTCTTCTTCATCGATTTCGCTAGTCGTCGCTCCGTGGCTGCATTTGACATCGTTTGCTTCGATTTCCAGTCCGGGAAGGGAGTTAGCTTCAGCAGTGCGATTTAACAGGAGATTGCGATTGGTTTGGTAGGCGTCCGTTTGTTGGGCTTTGTCGTCTACCTTGATTAGACCGGAAAAGATGGTCTTCGATTCGCCCATCAATGCGTTCTTGAAGAGCAGATTTGAGGTCGCGTTTGGAGCCGCGTGCGTTTGCAGCGTTCGTTGATCGATCTCTTGATTGGCCTCGGTCAATGCCATGGACCGCATGTCGACATGAGCTCGAGCTCCCTTTACCTGTCCATGCGTTTCAGAACGATACTGTTGGCAGCCGAGTATAACGCTGTGCATGTCGATCTGGGAATCGCGACCTGCCACGTTTGAATTAATCTGAAACCCGAGCGTCTGCTCGTTGAAATTTTGAACGAGCGTATAGTCGATCTTGGAGCCGACGCCGGCGAAAAGGTGGGTAACGCCGCACGATAGGGCTGGGTTCTCGCCAATCGATCCGTGAAACTCCACGAGGCTGGCTTTGGAGTTTTCTTCCGCTATGACGAGCGTGTGTGGAAAGATAGTTCCATTGGAAAGGCTACTCCAGTTGAAGACCGCGAACGGATTCTCGATTTCCACCCCTTTCGGGATGTAGAGCAAAGCTCCGCTCTTAACGAAGGCAGCATGCAGTTGGGCGAACTTCTCTGAGCCCAAATCAGCTGCCTGCTTCATGAAGTAATCTTTCAGTAAGTCGCCGTGGGATTGGATCGCTTCAGCTAGAGGGAGCCAAATTACGCCCGCTTGAAGAAAATCCTCGGGTAGTGGTGAAGCCTCTGCCAATTGGTCATCGACAAAAGTGAGGGCAGCGGTTTCGCTCGATGCGATATTCGACCATTCTGAGTATTTGTGGGAAATCGTTGCCGAATGGGAGTCATCGAATGAAAACCCCTCGATCGTTTCGAGCCGGCTGCGATCGGAAAAACGCCAATGCTCGTCGCGGCGTGTTGGCATAGGCATATTGGCATAGACTTCAAACGATTGACGTTTGAATTCCGTCCACCAAGCGGGAGCTGTATCTAAACCATCGATATGATTTTGAAATGCTTGCTCGATCGGATTCGCAAGACCGGTCTCGGTTTCCATTGAAAAGTTTTCAGTTATAGAACTCACAATTAATAAAGCAGTTTTCGCGTATGTGGATTGTATCGCGGCTCACGAGAACGGCGGCCTCAACCGACGGATCCTTCCATTTCTAGTTCAATTAAGCGTTTCAGTTCCACGCTATACTCCATGGGGAATTGGCGGGTTAGATCGTTGACGAACCCATTAACGCTTAGGCTCATAGCCTCGGCCTCGCTGAGGCCGCGTTGCTGCATGTAGAATATTTGCTCTGCGGATACCTTGCTAACGGATGCCTCGTGTTGCACGTAGTTTTCCTCGCCCCTCACTGTTATAGCAGGGTAGGTGTCCGTGCGAGAATCCGAGTTGATGAGCAAAGCGTCGCATTCGGTATTGTTTTTGCAGCCCTTCAAATGTTTGGGCATGTGGACCTGGCCTCGGTAAGTGGAGCGCCCTTTGCCAACGCTTATCGATTTCGAAATGACATTACTAGTAGTCTCGTCGGCAGCGTGGATCATCTTGGCTCCCGTATCCTGATGCTGGCCTTCGTTGGCCAAGGCTATACTCATAACTTCCCCTCTCGCTCGTCGCCCTTTCAGAACGACGCCTGGATATTTCATCGTAAGTCGCGAGCCAATATTGCAATCAATCCATTTAACTACCGCGTCCTCGTGAGCAATTGCCCGCTTGGTCACCAAGTTGAATACGTTGCTCGACCAGTTTTGTACGGTAATGTATTCGATTTTAGCTCCGGGCATGGCGACTAATTCCACGACGGCGCTGTGCAATGTAGCCGTATCGAATTTGGGAGCGGTGCAGCCTTCCATATAGGTGACCTCAGCTCCTTCATCAGCTATGATCAGCGTGCGCTCGAATTGGCCGAAATTTTCGGCGTTGATGCGAAAATAAGCCTGCAGCGGATGGCTGACTTTCACCCCAGGCGGAACATAGATGAACGATCCTCCAGAAAATACGGAGCTGTTTAAGGCAGAAAATTTGTTGTCCCCCGTAGGGATTACTTTGCCGAACCACTTCTTGAAGATTTCCGGGTGCTCCATAAGCCCTTCGGTACTTCCCATGAAGATGACACCGTCTTTGGAGACCGCTTCCTTGATATTCGAATACGCGGCTTCAGAATCGAATTGAGCTTCTACGCCAGCCAGAAATTTTCGCTCATTCTCGGGAATCCCTAAGCGTTCGAAGGTTTCCTTAACTTCGTCAGGAACATCGTCCCAGTTTTTCTTGGAGCGATTGTCACCAGAAAGATAGTACCGAATTTTAGAGAAATCGATGTTCTCGAGATCCTTGGTCGCCCAGTGTGTCGGCATGGGTTTTCCTTCGAAGACTTTCAAAGCGCGTTTCCGGAAATCCCGAATCCAATCATTTTCGCCTTTAACGTCGCAGATGTAGTCGATGGTGCCTTCGTTCAAGCCGACGCCTGCGTCGTACTTATGAGACTCCTCGTATTTAAAATCGCCCTTATCGCGATCGATTTCCAGTTGTGTGGCAGTTGCTGTCATTTTTTCTTTCTCGCTATCCTCCAAGCGTTGTTATGCGGCGGTTTCGGTGATCTCTTTGATCCAATCGTAGCCTTTGCGTTCCAGCTCCTCGGCCAGGCTTTTGTCGCCGCTTTTCACGATGCGGCCATCGTACATTACGTGAACTTGGTCGGGAATTATGTAGTTCAACAGGCGTTGGTAGTGAGTAATCACCAAGGCACCCAGGTTGCCCCCGCGAAGCGCGTTCACGCCTTCGGACACGATTTTGAGAGCATCGATATCCAATCCGGAATCGGTTTCGTCCAGAACAGCGTACTTGGGCTCGAGCATCGCCATCTGCAAAATTTCGCAACGTTTCTTTTCGCCTCCAGAGAAGCCTTCATTGACTGAGCGAGAAGTGAATTTGCGATCGATTTTCAGAGCGTCCATCTTCTCGTAAAGCTCTTTGTAGTATGCGGGAGCATTGAGGTCTTCGCCATCGGGAAGGCGGGCGTTTTTCGCCGCTCTAATGAAATTGGCGATGGTGACGCCAGGAATTTCCATTGGGTACTGAAAGGCCAGAAAAAGCCCAGCCCGCGAACGCTCGTCGACTTCCAGGTCCAGAATGGATTCGCCATCCATCAGGACTTCCCCACTGGTAATTTCGTAATCAGGATGCCCCGCAAGAGCCTTCGCCAAGGTGCTTTTCCCGGTTCCGTTAGGGCCCATGATGGCATGGACTTCCCCCTTTGGAATCGTCAGATTGAAATCCTTAATGATCCGCTTGTCGCCGATATTTACGTTCAGGTTCGTTATTTCCAATGATTGGCTCATGAGATTAAAGCGTTTGATTTAATAAGTTGTGGTTTCGGCAGGCGCTTTCTCGTTGGCGCTCTTGCCGCGAATAGTGATGTCGATCGAGTTCGGCTCGAAGTTCTGGGGCAGAAGGCTAGCGAGTTTTTCCAATACCTCGTGGTCGAGCTGCACGTCGTGCACCTCGCCAGTATTGTCGTCATGAAAATGAGCGTGCTCTGAAAGATTGGGGCAGTAGCGAGTGGATTCTCGCTCGAGGTGGACCTGCTTCACTAGTCGGCACTGGACGAGCGTATCTAGACAGTTGTAAACGATGGCCAATGAAATCGAGGGCATAGCTGATTTCACACGTGCAAAGATCTCATCAGCGGTAGGGTGATCCCGTTTTGACAAAATAGCATCGTAGACGACTTCGCGTTGTCGAGTCGATCGGAGACCCGCTTGGGCAAGTTTCCGGTTGAGGGTCTCTGTTGTAGCTTCTGCGTTCATGTCTCGGCGTTTTATGGGTCTAACTAAGAATCAATCTCAATATTAACAAGAAACTGGAATAATTCTAAATATCAAGAGCAAATTAGAACTATTCCAAATCTCAAGAAGCAGGACCGATCCAAATATTGTCCATTTGGACAATCTGGCCAGTTTGAGTAGGAACCTACCGTTTCTAGTCGGAGTCGGCCAGATAGCGTTCCGCCTCGATGGCTGCCTGGCAGCCCATTCCGGCAGCTGTAATCGCTTGTCGATATACGTGGTCCGCGCAATCTCCGGAAACATAGACTCCAGGGATCGTTGTTTTCACATGACTGCCATTTTCCGGCACAAAGTAGCCATTCTCGTCGGTCGGAATATCGTTTGAGAAGGGGCCTGTGTTGGGAATATGCCCGATAGCGATAAATACGCCTTTACACTCAATTTCCCGTAACTCTCCGGTTTTAACATTCTTCATGCGGACACCCGAAACATTTCCGGTTTCGTCAGATAGAATTTCTTCAACGACCGAGTCCCAAGCCATTTCGATCTTTTCGTGGCCAACGGTCCGATCGGCCATAATTTTTGATGCTCTCAATGCGTCCCTTCGATGAACGAGAGTGATTTTGCTGCAAAATCGGGTAAGGAATAGGGCTTCTTCACAAGCGGTATCGCCCCCACCAACGACGACGACTTCCATATCCCGGTAGAATGCTCCATCGCAAGTGGCGCAGGTCGTCACCCCTTTGCCGCCAAACATTTCTTTTTCGCCTGGAATTCCCAGCAAGCGAGGAGAGGCGCCGGTAGAAATGATGACGGACTTGGCCTTGAATTCTCCCGAGCTCGACCGGAGCGTGTAAGGCGATGTTGAAAAATCGACTGATTCAATAAGCGCCTGCTTGAAGCGAGTCCCAAATCGAGTGGCTTGCTTTCGGAGATTGTCCATGAGCATGAAACCATCCACACCCTCGGGGAATCCGGGAAAATTTTCCACTTCGCTAGTCTGAGTTAGCTGGCCGCCTGGCAGGTCGCCCTCGATTACAAGTGGATTTAGATTGGCCCGGGCTGTATAAATCGCTGCAGTGAGGCCCGAACAGCCGGTTCCGATTATGATGACGTCTTCGATTTCGTCGGACATGTTTGTTTGAAAGCGTTATATTTGTGAAGTCAGTGATGGGATGGCGATAAGCCCATGCTTTGGCAATGAGAGATTAAGAAAAAGATTAGCTTTGCCTCGGATTTCTCCTCGCGTAATCGCTTCTATGTGAATTCGATCGTAGATACGCACACGCACTTGGAAAGCTTATACAAGAAGGGTTTGTTAAGTAACGCCCTAGATGCTGCCGTGACTGCAGGGGTTACACGTATGGTAACTGTGGGTACGGATGGAGAAGACTGGGAGCTCTATGCGGGTTTAGCGGAGTCACAACCGGAAACGATCGACTACACGGTTGGGGTTCACCCGACTTCAGTGGGCGATGACTGGGAGTCTCTGTGCGATCGAATTTCTGCCTATTTTGAGCGACAGCGTCCACCGGTTGCTTTAGGCGAGATCGGATTGGATCGATTTCATTTGCCTAAAGATCCAGCCGAGTCGGAAAGGATTTTGCAGCGTCAAAAGGCCGCGTTCAGGGAGCAGTTGGAAATCGCGAAAAGTTTAGATTCTCCCGTTGTTATACACTCGCGTGGGGCCTTCGCGGAATGCGTGGAAGAAATCGATCGATCAGGTGTGGATTGGCCTCGCGTAGTATTCCACTGCTTTTCTGAAGGGCCCGGGGAAATGCAACAGCTGCTCGATCGAGGTGGCTACGGAAGCTTTACCGGAATCATAACCTTCAAGAACGCGGAGCCCATTCGCGACGCGGCTATATTGCAGGGCATCGATCGGATGATGATCGAGACGGATGCGCCTTACCTATCCCCCGTTCCTCATCGCGGCAAACCGAACGAACCGGCATACTTGCGGCATACCGCTGATTTTTGCCGAGAAATGTTTGGGATGGATGATGAAAGCTTTGCTCGTCAGACCACCGAAAACGCTTATCGAGTTTACGGATTGGATGGGTAGATTCTCCTAAGTTTGGATTTAAGGGGACAAGCTGGTCCTCTCTACAATAACTCGAGAAACCGGGCTTGCTCAGAAACCCTATTTTTCGTCGAACTTGCTGGCGAATAGGCGGGCTAGTTCTTCCAGGGCGGATTCAGCGTCGTTTCCTGAAGCTATGGCCTTCAGTTCCGTGCCTTTTCCCGCAGCGAGCATCATGAGCCCCATGATCGACTTGCCATTCACTTGCTCATTGTCCTTCTCGAAAAAGAGATCGCTCTCGAATTTATTGGCCGCTCTCACGATCATGGCTGCGGGACGGGCGTGGATTCCCATCTGGTTTTCGACCAGTAGGATCTTTTCGACGTTTTGCCCTTCAGGATGCAGATTCGCGGAGTCCATGGGGCTAGAAATAGACTTATTTCCAATAGAACAAGCGATTATTCACGAATTTGCGAGTTCACAAATCGATGAGAGCGGGTTTTAAAACTGTCTTATGATTGCTATCATCGCTCCGGCCCGACTGGCTTCGACGAGATTTCCGGAAAAGCTGCTTCACGAGATCAAGGGCAAGCCACTGATTCTCTGGGTTGCCGAGCGATTGGCGAATCAAGTCCCTGAGATACCTCGGTATTTCGCTGTGGATCACCCGCGATTGAAGGATACTTTGGAGCAAGCAGGGTTTTTGACTATCATGACTCGATCGGATCACACTTGCGGAACGGACCGCCTAGCGGAAGCCAACGAAAGCATTGGGGCGGATCTGATCATCAATGTTCAAGGCGATGAGCCGCTGGTCACTCGAGGGCAGATCAAGGCGCTGGAAACGAGATTGCAGAATGGATCAGAGATGGCGACCTTGGCGACCCCATTCGAGAAATGGGCAGACTTCCTCGATCCCAATCAGGTAAAAGTAGTCGTCGATTCCCGAGGACGAGCTTTGTACTTCTCCCGGTCAGCGATTCCCTACGTTCGAGACAGGGAAGGGGAAGCCAGCGAATCTACGATATCGAACTTCCCCGCCTATCGCCATCTTGGGTTGTACGGGTATAGTAGTGGGTTCTTGAACTTATTCTGCTCGCTTCCGAAAACGACTCTGGAGGAGACGGAAAAGCTGGAGCAGCTTCGGGCTTTGGAGAATGGATATTCGATCGATGTAGACATCACTGAAGATCCGTCGATCGGTGTGGATACCATAGAGGATGCCGATGCGTTCCAGCGTCTCGTTTGATCAAACGCATTGCTCAGTCGGTAGGTAAGTCCACCAACGGAATGGCAGGGCTGCTCGCTTGTCTCGCCGCAGTTTCGCAGGCGGATCCCCAAGCAGCCGCTCAGACCGTCGCGGCGGTTTGAGGACAAACAGCCCTACCGAGTCCAATATACGTGGAAGCGCCCACTCCTCATTCAAGAGCGCTCACTCTCAGCTAAGCCTCGCTCAGGACCATTCAAGCAGGGGTAGCTGCGTTCTCAGCCACAATATCGTAGAATTTGCTGAAATTCGGATTGGCATCGCTTGGTCCAGGTCCAGCTTCTGGATGGTATTGTACTGAAAAGACGGGTTTGCCCTTGAGCCGAATACCGGCGATAGTCTTGTCGTTGAGGTTGATCTCCGTGATCTCCGCTCCGGCTTCTTCAAGGCCCTCTTCTGAAGTGGCGAATCCGTGGTTGTGAGCCGTAATTGCGACAGAATCGTTCTCGAAATTCTTGATCGGCTGATTGCCACCGCGATGGCCGAACTTTAGCTTATAGGTCTTGGCTCCAATCGCGTGGGTGATGATTTGGTGACCGAGGCAAATTCCGAAAGTCGGGTATTCGTCGATTAATCGCCGCACCGTTTCGTGAGCATAGGTCACCGCTTCCGGATCGCCAGGTCCATTGGAAAGAAATACTCCATCGGGTTCGATAGCTCTGATTTCGTCTACGCTGGCTGTCGCTGGAAATACATGGACCTCAAATCCGTGAAAAGACAGCTCCCGGAAAATCGATTTCTTGGCTCCGAAGTCCAAGGCAGCGATTTTGAAAACACGCTTTTCTTGAGCTTGAACCCGAATCTCGGAACCTGATGGGTTGTAGGGCCAGCGGTCCTTGTCGGGCAATGAGTACACGTATTGGGAATCAGTCGTTACTTCTTTGACATAGTCTGCTCCCACAATGCCTTCCCACTCGCGAGCTCGACGCACGGCTTCGTCGTCGGAGATGTCCTCAGTGCTCAAGCAGGCTTTCATAGCTCCGTGGACTCGCAGCTTTTTGGTCAAGGCCCGAGTGTCTACGCGGTCCAGGCCAGGGATGTCATGCTTTTCCAGATAGTCGCCGAGCGATTCGCTGCTGCGCCAATTGCTGACGATCGGACTGAGCTCGCGAACGATAAACCCGCGAACCATAGGAGATTCGGCCTCATTGTCTTCTACATTCACGCCGTAGTTTCCGATCATAGGGGCGGTCATGGTCACGATCTGACCAAAGTAAGATGGATCCGTTAGAATTTCTTGGTACCCAGTCATACTTGTATTAAATACGGCTTCTCCAACTACCGTTTTCTTGCTTCCGAAGGGGCAGCCCCGGAATACCGTTCCATCCTCTAGCGCCAAAACTCCTGTTCGTAATTCGCTCATTTCGATTTTCGAGAAAACGTAGTTTATGGAATTGCGCCAATCTCTTTTTGTTGCTTCTTGAATAATTGACTCGCAGAACGCCTGGACATTCGCAGTGGCATGCAGGAGAATCGGGCGTCGAATCGTAAATGATGAGTCGGACCCATCGCTCATAACTATGCCGTATACAGAAGACCGAAACACATGGTACGAAGGCCAAGGGATTTGGAAGGACACCCCGAAGTCCGATTGGGAGGACTGGACCTGGCAGCTAAGGAATCGGATTACCTCTCTCGAGCAACTCGAGCCGCTGATCGATCTGACTGAAGGCGAGATGAAGGGCTGCCAACATGCTAACAAGAAGTTGGCAATGGCTATCACGCCCTATTTTTTCAATTTGATCGATCGAGACGATCCAGATTGTCCGATTCGCAAGCAGGTGATTCCGCGGGCTGGCGAAATGATCGCATCTGCGGAAGAGATGCTGGATCCTGTCGGGGAGGATGCCCACTCGCCTGTGCCGGGCTTGGTGCATCGCTATCCGGATAGAGTGCTTTTCCTCGTTACCGATCGCTGCGCTGCATACTGCAGGTATTGCACGCGAAGCCGATTAGTCAGCAATGCCCAAGATTATAATTTTCATCCGGAGTTCGAGCAGGGCCTCAAATATATCGAGACGCATCCAGAAGTTCGGGACGTTCTTTTAAGCGGAGGTGATCCACTGCTCCTGTCGGACAACAAGCTGGACTACCTATTAGGGCGCCTGCGGCAGATCCCGCATGTCGAATTCATTCGCATAGGCTCGCGCATACCGGTCTTCATGCCACAGCGTATCACGGAAGAGCTCTGCGAGATCTTCAGGAAGCATGGGCCCGTTTGGATGAGCATCCACGCCAATCACCCAAAGGAGTGTACGGCGGAGCTCAAAGCCGCCTGCGAACGGCTCGCTTTCGCCGGTGTTCCGCTTGGCAATCAGTCAGTTCTTCTAAACGGAATCAACGACGATGCAGATGTCATGAAGGCGTTGATACACCGATTACTGAGGATGCGGGTGCGACCTTACTACATCTATCAATGCGATTTGATCACTGGCAGCGCTCATCTTCGGGCCAGCGTATGCAAAGGTCTCGAGATTATGAAAAAGCTGCGAGGCCACACGACGGGCTATGCCGTGCCTCAATATGTAATCGACGCTCCTGGGGGTGGGGGAAAAGTGCCCATCAATCCTCAATACATCACGAAAATTGACGACGAAGCTATCCACTTCCGGAATTTCGAGGGGAAGCTGTTCCGCTATCCGCTCAAGAGTTTCACGATCGATGACGAGTGCCGCTGCCACGAGCAAGAGATCGAGTGCTAAACGGGTTTTCTAAAGGTTAGGGGGATCCGCCTTCGTCTGGCTACGGCGAGACCTTTCGTCTCTATCCTCCGTCTCAGTCTGAGTTCCTCGGCGAGGCTTTCCTTGGTCCGACTCGCTTATGAATTGTAGGAGCGGCTTCATGCCGCGATTGCGAGAATGTAGTCTCCTGCCGTGATATACCCGCAAACAAAAACGTCGCCACCCGAAAGTGACGACGCTTGGAGTTTATAAATGATGTCGCGCTACCCGATTGCTGCTTCGTAGTTCGCGTTGGCAGCTTCCCAGTTCAATACATTCCAGAAAGCGGAAATGTAGTCGGGTCGGCGATTCTGGTAATTCAAGTAGTAGGCATGTTCCCACACATCGAGACCGATCACGGGCGTACCGCCATCCATCAATGGCGAGTCCTGGTTAGGGGTCGAGCATACGCAGAGTTTCCCGTCACGAACACATAGCCAGGCCCAACCACTGCCAAAGCGAGTCGCGCCAGCTTTGGCGAAATCCGCTTTGAAAGTATCGAGGCCACCCAGTTCGGAATTGATCGCGTCGCCTAGAGCGCCTACGGGATCGCCGCCGCCATTGGGCCCCATGATTTTCCAGAACAGACTGTGATTGGCATGGCCGCCACCGTTATTGCGCACGGCTCCGCGAATGCCTTCAGGAACTGCGTCCAAATCGGAGATCAAATCTTCGACCCCTTTAGCTGCCAAGTCGTCGTGTCCCTCTAGGGCGCCGTTGACATTGTTGATGTAGGTCTGGTGGTGTTTAGTGTGATGGATCTCCATCGTCCGAGCGTCGATATGCGGTTCGAGCGCATCGTATGCGTAGTCCAAGCTTGGGAGTTCGTATGCCATAATTAGTTTTCTGTGATTAGGTTAAGACTAATAGATAAGGGTGTTATTTAAGAAAGAATATACTTTGTCAAATAGTTCTGTTGTTACGTTCGCGTTTCAGGCGGAAAAAGCTTTGCAGAAGTTCCCTGCATTCTTCTTGAAATACTCCCGACTCGATTTCGCAAGTGTGATTCATTCCTGGATACCCGTTTACGTTAAAAGCCCCGCCGAGCCCGCCCATTTTAGGATCGGGAACGGCGAACACCACGCGTTTTAATCGAGACATAATTACCGCTCCTGAGCACATGGGGCATGGTTCCTTCGTCACGTAAAGGGTGGCATTATTCAGGCGCCAATCGCTAATTGCGCGAGCGGCTTGAGTCACAGCGATCATTTCCGCATGAGCGGTAGGGTCTTTTGAGAATTCAACTTGATTGTGTCCTTTGCCTACGATTTCACCATCGCATTCAACAATCGCCCCGATCGGGACTTCGTTAGCTGTCCAAGCGTCGATTGCCTCATTGTAAGCGAGTGTCATGTAAAAAGCGTCATCCCGAATAAGTTGTGATGGATACCGTTTTTGAAACGGGCACTTGGGCGCTGTTTTGCTAGGATGATCCATCGATCTCATAAGGGGAACACGGCAGTGAAAACACTTGACTATTAGGAGGGATATGAAAAACACGAGGCTCCTTATTGCAAGTGCCGGTCGTTGCCGGTAGATTCAGAAGAAAAATATGGCTGACGATGGCATCCAAGTAGAAGGCAAAATAGTCGCAGTACTGCCAGGAACAATGTTCCGGGTGGAACTCGAAAATGGCCATACGGTTCTCGCTCATATTTCCGGTAAGCTACGCAAGCACTTCATCAAGATCACAACTGGCGATTTGGTGAAGATGGAAATGAGCCCCTACGACTTGGACAAGGGGAGGATAATCTACCGCTTGAAGAACAACGCTCAGCGCAGAAATGCCCCGATTCGTTCCTACGGTCCCCGCCGCAGATAGAACAGGCTTGTCGGTTTAGTGGGCGGGTGCAGCATAGCGATTCGTGAAGCGCCGCTTAGACGAAGCAATAGATAGCTATCTGGCTTTTGCCGCTCTTGAGAAAGGCCTCGCGGAAAATACGCTAGCTGGATACGAGCGCGATTTGAAGCAATTCGCCTCATTCGCGGTGAATAAAGCAGGTGTAGGGAAATTAAATGATATCAATGAGACGG
>MDTA01181949.1_pt1 | contig 13433 bp, 12 predicted proteins | sample 811151 | NCBI WGS metagenome assembly MDTA01 (sample SAMN05326648, study PRJNA326480) | marine metagenome | isolation source: seawater | place: Indian Ocean: South | collected 2010 | reverse complement strand
GTCTACGCAGATATGAGTATCACCTGCAAGGAGTACGAAGATCCAGATAAGTCGATGCTTGAGTTGGTGTTTGCACCAGCAGCAGACTGGATTGGCCGACCTGACGAAGAGATCATTGAAGCCACCATGGGCGAGCTGAAGAAGTTGTTCCCCATGCACTTTAGTGGTGACAACCCCGCCACACTGCGTAAATCCAAGGTTGTGAAAACACCTTTATCGGTTTACAAAACAACCCCTGGTTGTCAGCAATTGCGACCAGATCAGGCTACTCCGATCAAGAATTTCTTTTTGGCTGGGGATTACACGATGCAGCGATACCTGGCTTCGATGGAGGGTGCTGTTCTCAGCGGCAAGCTCTGCGCCAAGGCTGTAGAAACATCACCCCTCGCACAAGAGGTCTCTGGTGCTGCGGCTCCAAAGCCGGTCACGGTCTAAGCCCATGCTTAGGCAGCTTCGGCATCGATTGTTTGGTCCGGCCGAATCCCGCTCGGACCGAGTCAGTCGTCTTTCTCGGGCCTGGCTTTTGGTGGTGTCGTCAATGATTGCCGGCTCAATTGCATTCACTTTTGTGAGACTGAGGGCCCGTGTTGCTCAATATTTTGATGCACGAACCCAGCAACTTGTCAGTGCCACAGATGCCCAATTGGATTTGATTGATAATCAATATAGAAGTCTGATATCTGCAGATTTGAATCTTGCATTTCTTGCGCTTACTGAGGGTGCTACCTCTTCGAGGATGCGCAGTCTTGGCGGCAAGAAAAATTTGCTTGCTTTCTTTGGAGACCTGAATAATGATAAGAAAGAAAGAATAGAAGTTGTGCTCGATATCCTTGAGAAGGATATGGGTGCTGAGGCCACTGTTTTCGTTTTGAAAGACGGTCAATTCGTTCGTGTCGCCACGACGCTGACCGACGAAGCTGGAGCATCAATGAAAGGTTCGGTTCTGAATCCGGAAGGTGCGGTAGCACCAAAATTGCTTCGAGGAGAAACATTTTTTGGCACTGGTGATTTCCTCGGTGAGCCATACATCGCAAAAGTGCAACCCGTTAGGCAGCTGAATGGCGAAATCGTCGGAGCCTTGGCAGTTGGTTATCCGATTCGTGAGCTGAGTGATGTTGGACGTATCATTGAGTCGTCAAAGGTGGGCGAATTTGGTTTTCTTGCTTTAGCCAATAACAAAGGCCGTGTGATGTATGTCACAAGTGGCAAACAAAAAGAAGAAGTTCAGAAAATACTCGATTCTATTAGCACTCAAGGTTCTGTCAAAGATGTAAGGGTGGACGATTTTTATGTTAGTTCCTACTTTTTTGAGCCATGGGAGTACAAAATCTATGTTGGATCGAATATTCCTGAGATTAATGCTGTAACAGCTCGGATTGTTGCTGAGTCAATGTTCCCCATTGTGTTGGTTCTGCTTTCGGTGATGTTATTAACAGTGTTGTTAGAGCGCCAATTGAAAAGCACATTGCTAGAGGCTGAGAAATTACGAGTGACGGCAGAGGAGCAGAGTGAACGTGCTCATAAAGCCAAAAAAGTTGCATTTCTTGCTAGCCAAGCCAAGAGTGAGTTTCTTGCCAATATGAGTCATGAGCTGCGTACACCAATGAATGCCATCATTGGTTATAGCGAAATGCTTATTGAAGAATCTGAGGAGCTTGAGCCAGAGGACTTTGTTGTCGACCTTGAGAAAATTCTTTCCTCCGGTAAACATCTGCTTGGCTTGATCAATGGGGTTCTCGATCTCTCCAAGATTGAAGCAGGAAAAATGACTCTCTACATCGAAAATGTTTCCTTGAAAGCGCTTTTTGAAGAGGTTAGTGCAACTGCAGCGCCGTTGGCTCAGAAAAATAATAATCAATTCCTTTGTGAGATGCCTTCAGACTTCGACAGTTTTATGCGTTCTGATTCAACTAAGATCAGGCAAGCTCTGATCAATCTGATTGGCAATGCTTGCAAATTCACGGAAAATGGAACAGTTCAGCTGAAATCTGAAATTCATACAGACGACCAAGGTCTTTCCTGGGTTTGTTTTGAAGTTTCAGATACTGGTATCGGTATGACTGAAGAGCAATTAAAAAAGCTTTTCAAGGATTTCAGTCAGGCCGATGCCAGCACAACTCGTCGTTACGGAGGCACCGGTCTTGGGCTTGCGTTGAGCCGAAAGCTCAGTCGCTTAATGGGTGGCGACATCACTGTCGAAAGTTCTCCGGGCAAAGGAAGCACATTCACGATGACGTTGCCTCGTTATCCGGCATCTGAAACTGGCTCTCAGTTTGACTCTTCAGATCCTGAACAATCTTCTGAACCGGTAGTTGAGACGCAAGTTGTTGACCAACGTGGTCGCATCCTGATTATTGATGATGATGATAATTCTTTGGAGTTAATCAGAAGTTTCCTTTCGAATGCTTCATTTGAGGTTTTAACTGCTCCCGATCTTGATGGTGAATTGAATTCGCTCAAAACGCTTGATCCTGATGTTCTCGTTGTTGATATTCATTCGTCGCAACTAATGGGTTGGGACATCCTTGCCAAGGTGCGAGCGGATGAAAAGCTCAAATCTTTGCCTGTAATTGTTGTCAGCCGTGATGACGCCAAAGAGCTTTCCATGATGCTCGGAGCTGCAGGATCTTTGCAAAAGCCGATTAACTGGTCTCGCTTGGATAAAATTCTACAAAAGCTTCGCTCTGATTATCATCATCATGAACAGATCGATGTCGCTCTTCTTGAAGGCTCGGCAGAATTTAAACCGCTGATCGAAACGATGTTAGAAGAGCATCATTGGAATTTCCGGTCGTATCGATCAGGCGATGAGTTGTTGTCTGAAATCCTCGACAATCCACCGCATCTCCTCATTGTTGATCTTTCCAGCAAGACGGAGCATTCCATGAGCACAATCGAATCCCTGAGGAAGACTTATGATCCAAAGCAGCTTCCTTTGGTTGCGATCTCGGACACCACTCTCAGCTCTGAAACCCTTCAGCGCCTTGAGGCAGTAGGTTCGCGATGGTTCACGTTGACTGGCTCTGACGTGGATGTTTTGGTTGCCTCGGTCGAGGAATTGATGGCACTTTCGCTGGAGGACAGGTAAGAACGATGACAACCATTCTTCTTGTTGAAGACAATGAACTGAATCGGGACATGCTGTCCCGAAGGTTGGGCCGAAAGGGGTTCGACGTTGTGTTTGCTTTGGATGGTCAGGAAGCGGTCCAAAAGGCTAAAGAGGTGATTCCTGATTTGATATTGATGGATATTGGTTTGCCGATTATGGATGGATATGGTGCAACAAAAGCAATCAAGTCAGATGACTGCACCAAGGCAATCCCTGTCATCGCCTTGACTGCACATGCGATGGCTGAGGATCGTAAACAATGTCTCGATGCTGGGTGCGACGATTTTGATACGAAGCCGATTGATCTTTCTCGATTATTAGAAAAAATCCATGCACTGATTGGAGGTGAGGTCTGATGACTTCTTGTGCAGATTCTAATGAAAATATTGAATATAAAATTCTTCGTCACGACCTTTATAACCCTATTAATCAAATCGTTGGCTACAGCGAGCTTCTTTCGGAAGAACTAGAGGCAGGTGAGTCGATTGATCCTGAGGATTTGACAAAGATTGGAAAGTCTGCTCGGGTTCTGCTTGAGATGATCCGTAGTCGACTCACTGAATCTGAGCTCCAGAGTGAGAATCACACAAAAAAGGAAGACTCTTCTTCATCGGTGATTCAGTTGAAAACTGGAGCATCTAGTTTCGCGCCAGAGAGTCGAAGGCTTGATCATCATGGCCGCAAGGGAAGGATTCTTGTTGTCGATGATGACCCCTACAATCGGGACCTTTTAGTGCAGACACTCTCCAGGGATGGTCATATCTTGTCCACTGCTGAAAATGGAGAAGTTGCCTTAGATATGATTGCCAATCATGCATTTGATTTGGTCTTGTTAGATATACAGATGCCTGGAATTGATGGTCATGAAGTTCTCCGCTTGTTTAAGGGCTCTCAGGCAACCGCGTTGATTCCTGCCATTATGATTTCTGGTCTTGAAGATATTGATCTCGTTGTTGAGTGTATCGAGATTGGTGCTGATGATTATTTGCCAAAGCCATGCAACCTTACTTTGTTGCGTGCGCGTGTCGGTTCTTCTCTTGATAAGAAGTTTAGGTATGACGATGATTTGGCTCTTTATCAGAATCTGAAGCAGACGCAAGCAAGCATACGGTCACAGTTAATTGCGGCTCAGAAGTTGGCTTCAGAGCTGTCTTCCGATGATGACAATGAGGTCACTTTGTGTAGGTTGCGTCAACATTTTGCTTCAATGTCATCGCTTTTGTTGGAGAAAGACTCCGCTCTGCATGAGACAATTCAAAAGCTAGAGGTTAAAATCAGTCGCCAATCCGTTGCCACACAGGTTAAAGCCATCACCAGCGACCCTGCTTTTAAGACGCTTTCTGAGCGAGCACGCATGATGCGCGAGAGGCGTCAGCAGAGGGAGGCCTAGGGATGACACTGGCTTCGTCTGTGTCGACGGTGGTTGCCGAAACCGGGCTGATCCCTTTGGATGATGCCTATGAGCGTTGTCGGCTCGAAACCGAGGAATGGGCGAAGACCTTCTACCTCGGGACGATGCTCATGCCGCCTGAGAAGCGACGCGCCATTTGGGCGATCTACGTCTGGTGTCGCCGGACTGACGAAATCATGGACAGTCCCGAGGCCATGACGAAGCCGAAGGACGTTCTTCTTAGCTTGCTTGACCAGTGGGAGGTGCACACGCGTTCCATCTTTGAAGGCACGGCCGTGAACTGGTTGGATCAAGTGATGGTTGACACGATTTCAAAATTTGACCAGCCCCTTCAGCCGTATCTCGACATGATTGAGGGCATGAGGATGGATCTAACTTGGACGCGCTATTCAACTTTTGAAGATCTGAAGTTGTATTGCTATCGAGTAGCTGGCACGGTTGGCTTAATGTCTGAGCGTGTGATGGGTGTTGACCCTGGCTACACCTCTGCACCGTGGAGTACGGGTGCTGATACATCAGGAGCAGCTGTCGCACTAGGAATCGCAAATCAACTCACCAATATCCTCAGAGATGTTGGTGAAGATCGGCAAAGGGGGCGTATTTATCTGCCCTTGGAAGACCTAAAAGCTTTCAATTACAGCGAAGAAGAGTTGTTTGATGGTGTCGTTAACGATTCCTGGAAAAGCCTGATGGCTTTCCAGATCGAGCGGGCACGTGAATGGTTTCGTCAGTCCGAGGCTGGAGTTCGATTTTTAGCACCCGATGCCCGCTGGCCTGTATGGACCTCTTTGCGCTTGTATAGAGGTATTTTGTCCAGGATTGAGCAAAATCAGTACGATGTTTTCAATCGTCGTGCTTATGTTCCCAAATACAGGAAGTTGATTGATCTGCCGTTCTCTTTCCTGTTGTCTCAATCTCAATAGTGCTTTGTCTTTCGTGAACTGCTCTCGCTCTTCTTTTGCGCTTTCACTGATTTCGGCGCTTTCCTTGTTGGCACCCTTCCCAGTCGTCGCTGACGAGCCAAAACTGCCTGATGCACTTCAAATTGATGCCGTTTCCTCCAAATGGCCTTTGGAGCAAGCTCCCCCTGTTCCGCCCATACCACCAATGACGCTCCAGCGTCTTGATATGGAAACGGCTGTGCGGCTTGCTCAGGAACGTAACCCAGTGATTCAGGAAAAATATCAATCCTTCCGGGCTAGCCAGGATGATCTTGGCTCAGATTTTGCGACGTGGTGGCCCACCATCAGTTTTGATTTTAATTTTGGTAATTACAATCAGAACTCTTACTACAATTATGCAGGCGCCAATAGCGGGATTGATACATCGATCTACAGTGAATATGGTGGGGGGGATGTCCCTTTAAGTCAATTTCCTTCCTATCTGTTCGCCAGAAATTACACGAGTAGTTACCTGCAGGGGGTTCAAACTCTTGACGTTAACTGGAAGCTTTATGACCCTGCCCGTGGGCCTCTGATTTGGAAAGGAAAATATTTGGTCAAAGAAGCAGGTAGTGATTACATCATCTCTCAGCGTGATTATTCGTTGATGACCCGTCAGGCGTATGTGAAGCTTCAGCGCACCTTGGCTTCCATTGTTACTGGCCGGCAGTTGGTGGATAACGATCGATTGTTGCTGCAACTGGCTGATTCCAGAAAGCGTCTTGGTGTTGCCTCTCAATTGGATGTTGCGAAGCAGGTCACTGTGTTGCGTACAGATGAGGTGAATCTTGTCAATGCGCGTCGTGATTCATTGGTGGCTCAAGCTGAATTGGCTCGGCTGCTTAATGATCCTCGCTCCATGGAGATCAATCCCAGCGAGTCATTGAGTCCTCTGGGGTCTTGGGCTTCATCGTTGCAGGAAACGATTGATTCCGCTCTGGAATACCGGCAGGTCATTGTGAAGAACTTGTCGCGAGTGAAGCAAAATGAATTGCAGGCTGAGATCGATCTTGCGATTTATCGTCCGACGATTGAGCTTGTTAATTCACTGTATTGGACAAAGAATCTTGGTTATCCCAGCAGTGGTGCTCCTTGGATCAATACAACGGGTCGTAGTGATTTCTGGAACTCTGAATCTGTTCTTCAGATTAAATTGACAGGTTTTGATGGTGGCCGAGCGCGTATGGACGCAGCAGCTGCGAAAAAGCGAGCTGCTGCTGCGCAGCTGGCTGCACGCCAGTCGGTGAACTCCGTTATCGAAGAAGTTCGGGAATACTTCGCTCAATCCACCGATGGGCGTGAAGCGGTGCTTGTCGCCTCAGGGCGTGTTCAGGCCGCTTCGTCAGCGTTGAAGTTGCAGTCCCAGAGATTCAATGCTGGCTACGGAACAATCACGGATGTGGTGCAATCTCAGCAGGATCTCACTGAAGCCGTGAGTTCCTACATCGAACAATTGGCCGACTACAACCTTGCTTTGGTCAATCTGGCGCGTGCAAGTGGCCTGTCATACCAGAACGATCCAGCGTTGCTGTCACAGGTTGGTGATCCACTCGCTGCTGTCGGTCTAACCTCTGTGCTTCAAAAGGTTCAGGATGGTTCAGGCGACTGAATCTGACGGCAACTCTTGGTTCAATGCGGTGTTAGGTCTGATATCGAGGTAACCTGACGGCGCATTACCCACCCCTGTTGTTCTCGGGCCGGATTGACCATGACGCAGATCATTGCTGTTCATTCGTTCCGCGGTGGCACGGGTAAGTCAAATCTCACCGCCAATCTCTCCACCATGCTTGCTTTGCAGGGCAAGCGGGTGGCAATTTTAGATACTGATTTAGCATCTCCAGGCATTCACGTTCTATTTGATTTCTCGCTCCAGGAAGGAGATAAATGTTTGAATGATTATCTCCAAGAAGATGTCGGTATTCGTGATTGTGTTCACGATGTCACGCCAGGCCCTGTGAAGTCTGCAAAAGGAAAAATCTTCCTTTTGCCAGCTTCTCTTGACAGTGATCGAATTGCTCGCCTTCTTCGTGAGGGTTACCAGGTCGAAAAGCTCAATGACGCAATGTTTGCTATCGCTGATGATTTGAATTTAGACTTTGTTCTTGTTGATACGCATCCTGGGATTAACGAAGAAACGCTTCTGTCTGCGGCAATTGCTGATCACTTGATCATGGTGATGCGGCCAGACAGTCAGGATTATTTGGGAACAGCTGTGGCGATTGAAGTGGCACAGCGTCTAGATGTGATGAATATTCAGCTTGTAATGAATAAATTGCCGAGTCAATTTAGCCGCGATGAAGTGCGGCTACGTATGCAGGAAAGTTATGAGGTTTCGATCGGCTCGATCCTCCCGCTCAGTGAAGATCTGCTGACATTGGCGAGTGGTGGTTTGGCCGTTCTTGAATTCCCTAATCATGCTTGGACTGGTGGTGTTCGCGACTTGGCAACGGTGTTGCTCGAGTCACCCAGCGATTAAACGTTGTGGATGACTTGGATTTTCACGCTCTTCCGCGCATCCCGCTCACCATGGCCCTCATGGTGGAGCTTGAACCTGCCCAGCTCAGGCGATTATTGAAAAAAGGCCTACGCCGTGGGCTCAGCACGGATGCTTTGCGGGCCTGTCTTGACAGTGATTGGGGCTTCGCCCTAGAGAGCGAATCTGCTTCCGAACTCCTCTGCGCACTGCAAGAGCGACGTTGGTTTATGCAGTCCCCGGACGCAGACCTTTGGAAGACTCATCTCGGTCCCTGATCCACCTTCGTTCTCATGCAACTGATTCGTGCCTGGTACGCCGTTGAGCTTTCTTCGGCAGTTCCCGCCGGCAGCGTCCAGAAGCTCAGCTTTCATGGTGAGGTTTTTGCTGCATGGCGTTCCCCTAACGGCACGATTGCGGTGGTGCCCGATCGATGTCCTCATAAAGGCGCCAGTCTGAGTTCCGGCAATGTTGGTGATGAGGGTTTGTCGTGCCCATATCACGGTTGGTGCTTCCAGTCGGATGGGGCTTGCGTCAACATTCCGGCGCAGGGAGATGACAACCCCATTCCTCGACGCGCCACGCTCAGCGGGTTGCCCTGTCGTGAACAGTTTGGATTAATCTGGATCTGGTGGGATCCCACGGGTCAATCCTCCCGCGATGACTTGCCACCTTTGCCAAGCATTGGCCCCATCCCTGATTCAGATGACAGTGGTTGGCGCTCTTTGGAAGGAACCGTGGTGTGGCAAGCCAATTGGTTGCGTGTGCTGGAAGCATTCATGGATTTGACGCATGCCCCCTTTGTTCACAGCGGCAGCTTCGGAGCCATGGCACCCGATCAGTTGATGCCTGTCGACCAGTGGTGTCGCGACGACAGTGTTTATGAGCGAGTGATTGCACCTCGTGATCGTCATTACCGTGCTGATCAGGGTCGTGGTTTGCGTGCGTGGTTCAACCAGGCTGATGAAAAGGATATGGATCAGGAATCAGATGATGCGGGCGAACAGCACATCCAGCTCTGGTTGGCCAATGTGTCGTTGGTGAGGGTTGTGTTTGGTGACTTTCAGATCTCCTTGATGACCGCTCATGTGCCGATGGATGACGGCTCCACAAGAAATCTGTGGCGGCATTTCCGTTCTTTCCTGCGCAGTCCACTCGCTGATGGCAATGCAAGAGGTCGTGTGGATCGATTCATGGCTGAGGATCAGCGCACTGTTGAAACACTGACCCCAGCAATGCCTGATCTTGATGGCCATGGTGATCTGTTGGTCGCCAGTGATGTTTCGACCTTGGCTCTGCGTCGCATGCTTCGCCAAAAGAGAACCGAAGGGTTGTTGATCTGATCGCTGCTGCAATTTTTTCCATCACTCAATACGAATCAATGATGTCTCCTCTCCCGATTGAAGCTCTCGATCATGTTGCTCTGACGGTCAGTGACCCTGATCGTTCTATGCAGTGGTATCAAGATGTTCTTGGCTTCAAGCCCGCATCCATGGAAGGGCTGAAGCAAGGCCCTCCCTTTCTTCTGCGTGTGGCTGAAGGTAATTATCTGAACTTATTTCCTTCTGATGAAGTGCCGATGAAGTCTGTTCCCGACCACAGCACCGTGGCCATGCGTCATGTTGCATTCCGCGTGACCTATGCATCGATGGCCAGTGTTCAGAAGAAGCTCGAAGAGCAGGGCCTTGCTGTGACTGGTTTTGATTACGGACCTCGCTGTCGAGCTCTCTTTATTTCAGATCCCGATGGCCACCAAATCGAACTGATTGGTTATGCCGAAGGTGTGTTCACCTCTTGAAGGGGTGCAGGTGCCGGGAGTCTCGGCATGGAGATGAGCAGTGCGATAGCCCCAATCACGAGGTAAGCCTGAATCTGAAATGTTGCGCTGTAACCAGCTCGCTCGAACACTTGTCCGGCGAGTAAGGGCCCAACAAGCGAAGTCAGACTCACGACTGATTGGGTCAATCCTCCCAAGACACCTTGCTGATCTTCTGAAACACATAACGACATTGCTGATCGGAGCCCAGGTGTGCTGAGACCCACACCACCAGCAAAGAGAAGTTGCGTGATGTAGAGACTATTTCCTTGCTCAATGACGGAGACTCCAAACATGGCGATGGCGACAAGCGTGAGTCCAATTGTCGATAGTCGATCAGGTCGCAAGCGTTTCAGCAGACGGGGTAAGAGTGCCCCTTGAACAACAACGGCCACGACCCCGACATAGACCAGAACCAGTGAGGTTGGTTGGGGGCCCCAGTTGAAGCGGTCTTTGGCTGCAAGCACGAAGATCCCTGAAAATGCACTGAAGCCGAGATAGAAGAGAAAATAGATAGAGAGCAGCCTGCGTAGCCGTCCAGATCCAGCTGCCAACAAAGGGTTTTGTTTGTTTTGGAGTTCGTTTTTGGGTCGCGATTGCTGGTGTCGCGACTCTGGAAGATACAGGCGGATGAGCACCACGTTGATGAGGCAAAACACTGCTGCCACAGCAAATGGATAGCGTGGATTCAAGGCGCCTAGGGCTCCTCCAAGCCCTGGGCCAATGATGAATCCCAGTCCAAGCGCAGCTCCGATCGCTCCGAAACCGACCGTTCGTTGATCACGGTCGTCAACAGCATCGGCGACCATCGCTTGCGAGATCGCAAACACGCCTGAGGAAGCGCCGTTCAGTGCTGAAAACAGCAGCAACATCATCAGTGATGTTGAAAGACCCTGACCAATCAGGGCAAGGGCGCTGATGGCAACTGCGACGGTGAGGATTCCTCGACGCCCCCAGCGATCCGAGAGCCGGCCGATCACCGGGGCTCCCAAGAACTGCAGACCCGAATAAGTCGCCGTCACACTCGTGACAGCGATGGCGTTGAACGATCCTGTCAGCTGATTGACGAAGAAAGGAACGACAGGGAGAAGGAGGCCGAAGCTCGCGGCATCCACCGCAACAACCAGGCAGAGAACGAGAAGAATGCGCTTGTTCATGCGTTGTTTTCTGCGCTGTTGTTGGCTTGAGTGCTGAGCATCTTGAGCAGGATTGGATTGATTTGTTCTGGGGCTTCGTCGTGGGGGCAATGTCCAAGCCCTGGGATCGTTCTGAGCTCTTGGACACTCGCGAACTTCATCCACTCACGGGCTTGTTCAACTGGCTCCCATGGATCCGCTTCTCCCCAGATCACGCGCACAGGGGTGGTGAGCCGTTCCAACAGTTCCGGTGCAAGGTGATCCTGAAAGAGGTTGATGAAGCCACGGAAGGATTCCAGGGCTCCTGGATCTGTTGTTGCCTGATGCAGGACGGAGACCAGTTGGTCATCTACTCCGGCACCGGTGGGGTAAGCCAGTTTCAGAACGCTGCGGATAATGGATGGCCTGGCCAGACTGCGAAACAAGGGGCCGGTGATCCAGCGCTGCCGAACCAGCTGTTTCAGCAAGGGTCTGCTGAGTGCGCGAAAAGGGGGCTGTTCCGAGACACGCTTGTCATCAATGGCGCGTTGAGCGCAGTCGATTAGAACGACTCCTTCAGCGGGAGTGGCCCTTTTTTCAAGTATTTCAGCGGCTCTGAGCGCGACCACTCCACCGATGGAATTGCCAACCAGTTGAACGTTTTGAAGTTTGTAGGCCTCGAGAAAGCTCACCACCTGCTGAGCCCACAAGTCGATGCAATACAGCGTGCTCTGTTCGTCTCCCGGCTCTGATGACAGTCGCGAATGAGGCTTGTCGCTCGAGCCAAACCCAAGCAAATCGATGGCGGTCACGTTGAACTGTTCGCTCAAGGCCGCAACGTTGTGCCGCCAGTGCTCCTTGCACGCTCCAAACCCGTGGACCAGCACGACGTTATGGGAATTGTTTGTGTTGTTGGTTCTGGTAACGCTGACCCTGTGATCGCCCCAGGTCCACGTCTCCAGCCATTCCTGAGGGAAAACGGTGGAAGTTGCTGTTGATCTAGAGGCTGGCTCCGTCATGGGATTCAGTGTTGGGTTGCAGAGGTGTTCTTGGATTCATCCCAGGGATTGATGCGGCCATCCTCAATCGCCCAGATGCGATCGGCATCTTTCAGCAGCCGTAGATCGTGGGTGACAAGCAGCACGGCGCTGCCCCGATCGCGTGACAAATTGCCGAGCAGTTCGACCACATCTTGTCCAGAACGGCTGTCGAGTGATGCAGTGGGCTCGTCAGCCAAGATGAGCTCAGGCTCGGGGGCCAGGGCTCGCGCAATGGCAACACGCTGACGCTGTCCGCCAGACAATTCCTCAGGATAGTGATGGAGTCGATGACTCAGGCCAACTGCTTCCAGTAAGTCACAGGCTTTGTCGTGACGTAACTGTGGATTGGCTTCCGTGAGCTGCAGAAGAATCTGGACGTTCTGGAGAACCGTGAGCGATGAAACAAGGTTGTGGCTTTGGAAGATGAAACCGATGCGCCGTCGGGTTTGCATCAAGACCTCTTCGCTGGCTCCGTTCAGCTCTTGACCGAGAACAGAGATTGACCCTTCCTCAACGGAACGCAAGGCTCCAAGCAAGGTTAAAAGGGTGCTTTTGCCACTCCCAGAGGGCCCAACAAGCAACGTGATTTCACCGCTGTAAACCTCGAAATTAAGGTTGTGCAAAATTTCTGTTCTGAGCTCGCCTTTCCCGTAGCTATGGCAAAGGTTTTGAGTGCTGATAACCGGTTTCATTGTGATGTCGTCGTGCATGTTGTGTCAGAAGACAGAGGCTGGATCGGCATCACTGAGCTTGCGAATAGCAATGGCTGAAGCAATCGCGCAAACGCTGATGGTTAGAAATCCCACAAGAAGGGATTTGCCGGCCGTCATTTGCAGCTCGATTCCAGAAACTGCACTGAGGCCGGCGTAGAGCGCGGCGCTCAAAAGGGTGGCAGGAATGAACGCGGAAACACCGAGCAGAACAGCTTCTTGAATCACGACAATCAGAATGAATTGGCCGGAGAAACCCATGGCCTTCAAAGTTGCGTATTCCTTTAAGTGGTCACTGACATCCGTGTAAAGAACTTGGTAGACCACCACGCCTCCCACCAGGAGACCCATAATGGTGCCAAAGCCGAAGATCACTCCAAAAGACGACACATTGTTCCAGTAATCCCTTTCCTGTTGGATCAGTTGAGGTTTGGTTAGAACCTGTATTTCATCGCCGTAGAGGGCTTGAAGATCTCTCTGAACTCTGGGAGCATTTTTTGGGTCGTCGACACGGATTAATCCGAGTGATATTTCGCCTAAGTTGATTTGTCTCGAAGCAAGCTGCAATGCGGTGGCATCGCTGCCAATTAAGTTGCTGTCAGCAACAAATGTTGAGCCCAGTGAAAATAAGCCTTTGATTCTGAATGTTTTTTCAAAATCCGACGAGATCATGTCCAGAGGACCGTCAGCTTTAAAGGTTTTCCCAACCGGACCAGTCTTGATGGTTGATCCAAGAGTGTCAAAGAGGACAAAGCCAGGCGTCTTTAGCTTGTCGCTTTGATCATTGATGGCTGAAACGTTGAGGACCTTTAGGTCGG
>MDTA01011997.1_pt1 | contig 13433 bp, 18 predicted proteins | sample 811151 | NCBI WGS metagenome assembly MDTA01 (sample SAMN05326648, study PRJNA326480) | marine metagenome | isolation source: seawater | place: Indian Ocean: South | collected 2010 | reverse complement strand
CATGCTCATCCGCCTCGGCGTAGAGCATGTTGCGGAAGATCTCCGTGGTCATCACCACGATGGAGGCCTCACGATTCACGCTGAGGTCACCGGTCATCAGCCCAACGTTCTCAGCTCCGAACTGATCGCGAAAATCCCTCAACTTCTGGTTGGAGAGGGCCTTTAGAGGTGTTGTGTAGAAGACCTTCTGGCCGTGGGCCAGGGCACGATGAATGGCGTATTCCCCGATCAACGTTTTGCCAGATCCTGTTGGAGCACTCACCACGACCGAGTGACCGTGATTGAGGGCATCCATGGCCTCCAGCTGGAAATCATCCAGAGGAAAGGGAAAAATTTCTGAGGGATTCAGTGGTGCACTGACATCGACATCGGGCTCTGATGCGGGGGTGGCCGGTGTCGATTGGTTCATCCAACAATCTTAAGGAGCCTTGCTGAGCCTCTCCTAAAGGTGAGCGATAAGCCAGACCAATGCCATTAATCAGATGTGCCGACATCCTTTGACGGAACCAATCGAGATCGAGAAAATAATTTTGAGAATGCTTCGAGCCTTGGTGAGACCACCGGGGCTTTTTTTGTGTTTGACAAGCCTGAAGCGAAAGGATGACAGAGGCGCTTCGCCAGTGCCATGACAGAGGAGACCGACCGCGCTCCCTCTGTGACAACAACCCAGCTCACCAAGCCTCGACCGGCTGAAGACACCTTGATCGATGCTCTGCGGGGGTGCCGTGACATCAGGGAGCTGAAGGCCCTCGAACATCGTCTGGCATCCACCACCGATGCTCCCCCACTCTTCACTTGGATCTGTGATCTACTCGTGGCACGGCGCATTTCCCGTGGGCTCGCCGCACGCCTGCTGTTTGAACTACACGATGGGAGCTCGATCTAGGTCGACCGCCGTCGAGAAGACGTGGGCCGCCGCCTCCAGAGGGCGGCAAGAGCACTCCCGATCAAACAGTGCACAACCGCGGAAATGGCACCAGGTAATGCCGTGAGGGGACTCGCGAAGCCTCCACTGCGAGCGAGCACCACCGCCAATCCCGAGTTCTGCATTCCCACCTCGATGCTGATCGTCCTCTGGACCTGGACGTTTTGGCCGATCAATCGCGGAATCAGCCAGCCCAGCAGGAAGCCTCCGCCATGCAACAACAGGCAAGCCAGGATCAATACGGGACCCTGTTGACGCAACACAGCGGTCTGACTGCCGACGATGCTTGACACGATCATCACGATGGCGATCACGGCCAAGGGGGGCATCACCGGCTCAATCCGCTGGGCCAGGCTGGGGAGCCCACGCTTGAGCACCACACCAATGGTGACTGGAAGCAGCACCACCTGGAGCACGGTCAAGAACAGCGCCCAACCATCCACTGGCACGTATTGACTGGCCAGAACCTGGGTGAGACGAGGGGTCAGGACAACGGCAGCAAGGGTGCTGATCGTTGTCATCACCACCGACAGCGCCACATCGGCACGGCCGATCAACGCCACCACATTGCTGGCTGTGCCCCCCGGGCAACAGCCAACGAGGATCAAACCCACCGCCAATGGCGCGGGCAGTTGCAGGCCCGCAGCAATCACTGCAGCCAGGGCAGGCATCACAACAAACTGGGCCAGCACCCCCAGCAACATCACTCGAGGTCGCCTGCCAACACGCAGGAAATCCGCCGGGGTCAGCCCCAGTCCCATGCCAAGCATGATGACGCCAAGGCCAAGCGCGATCAGCGGCCCTCGGAACCAGATAAACAGCGGTGGATGAATGAGAGCCAACAGAGCTCCCAGCAACGTCCAAAGCGGAAACAGCAGCGTGAAACGCTCCCAGGTCATGACCAACAGAGAACTGAGACCATCCTTGAACGGGGTGGATCCCAGACTGTTGTGATGCGGGACCACGCTTCTCCCATCGATCCGGCGCGCCGCCGTCGCCTGCGGAGCTGGGACTCCGGCGAGGAGCCCTGGCAGCTCTGGGATCCATCAGCGAAGCAGCAGCTCCTTGATCTGGCGAGCAACGACTACCTCGGCCTCAGCCGCCATCCCACCCTTCTTGCCGCGGCCACGGAAGCCATGGCCTCCAATGGGGTCGGAGCCGGGGGATCGCGGCTGATCACCGGCACTCGACCACGCCATCTGGAGCTGGAGGAAGCCCTCGCCACATGGCTAGGTCGCGATCGGGTGCTGCTGTTTCCCAGCGGATTTCAGGCCAACATCGCCGCCGTGGCAGCCCTAAGTCAGCGGCACACCACAGTGCTGGTGGACCGACTGATTCACCACTCACTGCTGGCCGGCGTCCGCACCAGCGGGGCTCGATTGCAGCGCTTTGCCCACAACGATCTTCAGGATCTCGACCAGCGGCTGCAGCGGCTCCAGGCAGCACCGACTCCCCCGTTGGTGATCACTGAAAGCCTGTTCAGCATGGAAGGCACCAGCCCCGACCTGATTGGCATGGCCGACCTGTGCGCGCACCACGGAGCGCAGCTGCTGGTGGACGAAGCCCACGGGTTGGGCGTACTGGGGCCAGGAGGCAGAGGGCTTTGCCATGGGCTGCGCAAGCCTGTCGACTTGCTCAGCGGCACCTTCGGGAAAGCCTTCGGCAGCGGAGGAGCCTTTCTGGCAGGAGATCACGACACGATGGAACGGCTGCTGCAAACCAGCGGGGCCTTCCGTTACACCACGGCATTGGCACCACCGCTGGTGGCTGGAGCGCAAGCCGCCTTATCCCTGATCCAGGCCCATTCGAACTGGGGAACCGAGCTGCTTCAGCGGGCTGAAAACTGGAGAACAGCCCTAGCGTCCAAGGGATGGACAAAGCCCCGGGGACGAGGTCCGATTCTTCCCCTCGTGGTCGGTGGTGACCAGGAGTCGCTGGATCTCCAACAACGCCTTGAGCAGGCCGGTCTGCTGTCGGTGGCGATCCGACCGCCGACGGTGCCGGAGGGAACCGCCCGGTTGCGCCTGGTGCTGCGCAGGGACCTGCCCGAAAACACCTTGGAGCAGCTGCTTGCAGCCCTCTGCACTCCATGACGCAAATCCTGGCGATGCATGGTTGGGCAGGCCACGCCGCAGCCTGGTCCCACTGGCGCAAGCGATTCGAACAGGGGGGATCAACATGGCAGGCCGGAGACCGGGGTTACGGCGGAGACGCACCCTGTGCACCGCGATGGACCTCAGCCCCAGGACCACATGTGCTGATCGCTCACTCCTTGGGCCTCCATCTGCTGCCGGCACCTGTGCTGGATCAGGCCACAGCGGTGGTGCTGCTGGGCAGCTTCACCGCATTTGTGCCTGAAGGGCGAGCAGGGCGAGCTGTCGCGACAGCCCTGAAGGGCATGCAAGCGGCCCTCGGCACAGACCAGGAACTCCAGATGCTGGAACGCTTCCTCGATAAAGCTGCTTCACCCCATGCCCGCAGCGCCCTGCCCCCCGCGCCGCTGTTGCGAGGCCTCACCGCCCAGGGGCGCCAGCGTTTGCAACAGGATCTCGACCTTCTGGCGAGCTGCCGGACTCTGCCGACGGGGTGGCCTGGCAATGTTCCCGTTCTGGTGGTGCAGGGCGAACAGGATGCGGTGGTGCCTGCAGCGTCTGCACAACAACTAATCGATGAGCTGGAGCATCAACCGCTGGCCCTCCATCGCGACCCGGATTGGGGTCATGCTTTGATCACGCCAACGGTTCTCTCGGTCGTGCAGCAATGGCTGGAGGCCCTGTGATTCGTTCCGACCATGTTCTGGAGCGATTCAGTCGCGCAGCTCCGACCTACGAGAACGACGCAGTGCTGCAACAGGCCATGGCCTGGCGCTTGGCCCAGCTCACTTGCCGTTTACCGATTCCCCCCGGCCTCTGGGCTGACCTGGGCAGCGGCACCGGTCATCTCGCCGCGGCCTTGGAAGCGTGTCACCCCGGCCAACAGGTCATGCGCGTCGATGGGAGTGCCTCCATGCTGGAACGACATCCCAGCGGGGCTCGCACCCTGCGGCATGACCTGAGCAGCGGATTGCCGGACTGGCCAGTGCCACCCCAACTGCTGGCCTCGAGCTTTGTTCTGCACTGGTTGCCGGATCCACCGCAACAGCTGCGGAGCTGGGTGGAAGCCCTGCCAGACCAGGGCTGGCTTGCCCTGGCCGTGCCCATTGCCGGCAGTTTTCCGCAATGGCACCAGGCAGCACACGATGCCAAACAGCCCTGCACCGCACTCACCATGCCGGCACGGGATCAACTGATCGCGACTCTCCCCGATGGAATCATTCAGCTGGAGCAGTGCCTGAGCTTCACCCAACGCGCCCTCAATCCACTACAACTGCTGCGACCCATGAGCAGCATTGGCGCTTCCGTGACAAACGGCGGCAGGCTCTCCCCAGGCCAGTGGAAAGCCATCTTGCGGGCTTGGCCCAAATCGAACCATCAGAGGCGATTCGCACTGACCTGGAGGATGTTGATCTTGATGGTGCAGCGATGAGCAGCAACGTGACTCGACTGGTGGTTTGCGGGACTGACACGGATGTCGGCAAGACCGTGGTGAGTGCATGGCTGGTGCAGGGGCTTCAGGCCAGCTACTGGAAACCGGTGCAGAGCGGACTGGACGGCGGGGGGGACCGGGAACGGGTGCGCCAGTTGCTGGACCTGCCGCCGGAACGGATGCTGCCCGAGGCCTATGCCTTCCGTGAGCCGGTCTCCCCCCACTGGGCAGCCGAACTGGACTCGACGGTTCTCGACCCGACCGAGCTCCAGATTCCCAACCATCAGGGGGCTCTGGTGGTGGAGACAGCGGGAGGTCTGATGGTCCCCCTCACCCGAACCTGGCTCCAGATCGATCAATTGGCGCAGTGGCAGTTACCAATCGTTCTGGTCGCCCGCAGTGGGCTTGGCACCCTGAATCACACCCTGCTCAGCTTGGAAGCATTAAAAGCACGCCAGCTCACGGTGCTGGGACTGATCCTGAATGGCCCCCTTCATGCGGACAATCCCCGCACCCTCGAACAGTTCGGCGATGTTCCAGTACTGGCGCAACTTCCACCGCAACAATCGCTCTCAGCAACAGTTCTGGAGCAGCTTTGGCATGAGCAGGATCTCAGCACTACATTCCGACAGGTGCTGAACCGAACTTCCCCGTGACTTCACGTCAAACCCTGGCGACCCTTGCTGTTTCAGCACTTTGTGTCGGCATTCTGGTGTTGTTCACCGACATCGAAGTGCAACTGGTGCGCTGGGTGAACTGTGGTGCCATCGCCACAGAGGCGGAAAAAAACAGTGATGTTTGCCGCTGAGCAGATCATCCCAGGGATTTCGAACCCGTGGGGCAGGTTCCCAAGCGAATTGCAGCGTGGCGGACGGCAATCCGAAGCGGCCAGCCCTGCCTGAGCTCAGCCTGGATTTCATCGAGCTGACATGACGACCAACCCCGCAGCTCGAGATCACTCCGAATCGACTGCCAATCGCCCTCAGGGCAGACAAGTCGTCGCTGCGTAGGGCGACTCGATCCCAACGGCTCGGGGCGGCTGGGGGGAACAAAACGCTTCGACTGACGACGGGTGCGTGTGGCAGCCATCCAAGACATCAGCAACAGCTCCAGATCCAATATGGCAAAAGCTGCAGCTGCTGCCATGGGGTCGATCCGACATCCGAATCTGTGGCCTCCATTCACCCAGATGGCCAGCGCAGCCAGGTCCCAACGGGTGGACTCCGGAGACGGTGCCCTGCTGATCCGCCAGGAGGGGGAACCTCTGATCGATGCCATCAGCAGTTGGTGGGTCACCCTGCATGGCCATGCCCATCCTGTATTGGCCAAAGCGATCGCCGATCAGGCCGCCCGCCTCGAGCAGGTGATCTTTGCCGACTTCACCCACGAGCCCGCGGAGCAGCTGGCCGTGCGCCTGAGCGGGCTGTGTGGTCTGCAGCGCCTGTTCTTCTCAGACAATGGCTCCACCGCTGTGGAAGTGGCTCTCAAGATCGCCTGCCAGTGGTGGGCGAACCGGGGGCAGCCGCGCTATCAGATCGTCGCTTTCGACGGGGCGTATCACGGCGACACCTTTGGTGCGATGGCGGTTGGCGAACGCAACCTGTTCAGCGCGCCCTTTGAAGACAAGCTCTTTCCTGTGGCCCGTGTTCCCTGGCCAGCCACCTGGTGGGACGACGACACCGTGGACGCCAAAGAATCGGCGGCTCTTGAGGTGCTCGACCAGGTGCTGGAGACGCCAACGGCGGCAGTCATTCTGGAGCCTCTGCTTCAGGGAGCCGGTGGGATGGCGATGGTGCGTCCTGAGTTTCTGCGGCAGGTGGAAGCGCGCACCCGCAATGCAGGGGCGCTGCTCATCGCCGACGAGGTTCTGACTGGCTTCGGACGTTGCGGCGACTGGTTTGCCAGCCGGCGTGCGGGCATCCGGCCTGATCTGATGGCCCTTTCCAAAGGGTTGACCGGTGGATGCCTGCCCATGGGCGTGACCATGGCCAGTGAGGCCGTGTTCGAAGCCTTCGTCGGCGACGACCCCAGCTTGACCCTTTGGCACGGACACAGCTTCACCGCCAATCCGCTGGGTTGTGCCGCTGCCAACGCCAGCCTCGACCTGCTGGAGCGCAATCCCTCTGCTTTTCAACACTTCGAAGGGCGGCATCGCCCCCATCTGGAGCGGCTGGCACGTCATCCACGGGTGCAGCACCCCAGGCTGACGGGGACGGTGGCTGCCTTTGATCTGGTCGTGGATGGGACCTCCGGCTACCTGAACCCGGCGGGTCCGAAATTGAAGCGGATCGCGATGGACAACGGAGTGTTCCTGCGGCCCCTGGGCCAGGTGGTGTATCTCCTGCCGCCACTGTGCATCAGCGATGCCCAGCTTGAACGGTGCTATGCGGTCCTTCGGATGGCCCTTGATCAGCTTTGACCATCCGTTTGCTTTACGGACCCGCCTGGATCGCCGCTTCGACATCCGCCCGGGAGAGGCCATAGGGCAACGAACACTGCACCATCGCTTCCAGTGAACCTGGATGCCAAATCACTTTGAGATCCTCCCGCTCCAGCAGCAGCAGGGCCCTCCACTCGGAACGGTCGAGCATCCACTGACAAGGGTTGTCGTCCATGCGGATGGCACCCAGCTGCTGAAGCCAAGCTTCAAGGGCCCGTAGAGAGTGCTGATTCAGCGGTGTGCTCTCCGGGGGCAGGGCGGTCATCAGACAGCGGACGGGTGATTCTTCCCCGAGTCTGCTCATCAGCCAGCCAGCTGGGAGACACCTGCCAGTCGCGACCCTGGGCAAGGGCCACCCCCAGCCCCAGCAGAAGACTCAGGATCAAAGCAATGCTCAGCAACAACAAGGAGAACCACTCACCACCGGACAGCGGTCGGCGTTGACCGATGCCCTGCCAGGCATCCGGGCGACCTTTCGCCTCCGCACGCGGTGCCGCTGGAGCGGTCGGCGCACCCACATTGAGCGGTGATTGGCTCTGGCGCAGCAGAACGTCGTAAGACTCCTTGAGCTGCTGAAACGCAATGCTGGCCTGATCAGGCGGCAGTTGCGTGGTGTCGGGATGCAGGGCTTTGGATTGGCGTCGAAAGGCTTGACGCAGGGTTTCAGCGTCGACGCCCGGGCGCACGCCAAGCCGTTCGTGATGGCTGAGGCGGGCTTCGGACACGCGGGACGGTCGGTCCTTCATCCTAAGAAGAGTCGTTGCTCCAGCCATGGCCGCCACCGCGCCTGCACCGGCGTACTGGGACGCACTGGGATGGCAACCATCGCTTGCTCAACGCGAGCAGTTGATCGCACTTCAGGGCCTGCTGCAGAGCTGGAATGAACGGGTCAACCTCACCCGACTCGTCGACGGGGATGATTTCTGGGTCGGTCAGGTCTTTGACAGCCTCTGGCCACTGGCGGAGGAACTCCAATCACCGGAGGAACCGCTGCACTGCATCGATGTGGGCACCGGTGGGGGATTCCCCGGACTGGCCATCGCCATTGCCCTACCCAAGGCACAGGTGACCCTGCTGGATTCCGTCGGGCGCAAGACCGCTGCTGTCGAGGCCATGGCAAGCCAGCTGGATCTCGCCGATCGGGTGCGCGTTCGCACCGAGCGGATTGAGACCACCGGTCGAGAAAGGACGTTTCGCGGCAGCTTCGATCGGGCCATGGCCCGCGCCGTGGCGGCAGCACCTGTGGTCGCCGAATACCTCGTGCCCCTGCTGAAAACTGACGGCCAAGCCCTGCTTTATCGCGGCCAGTGGAACGACACCGACGCCGTGCCGTTCAACAAGGCCCTACGACTGCTGCAGGCGCGCCTGATGGATGTTCAGCACCGACAACTACCCAACGATCGGGGCACGCGTCATGTCTTGCGGGTGCAACCGATCGGGCCCTGTCCCCGCAGTTACCCAAGGGCCGTGGGAACACCAAGCCGGGATCCCCTCGGAACGTAAGTCGAGCAGTCAGACGCTCGACAGTCGCATCTGGGACGCCCCCGCAAGACGGTCCTTGAGGCTGCGCAGGATGTCGGGGATGCGATCCCGCCATGGGCTTGCCTGCAGAACGTTCTGCAGTTGCTCTTCAGTGATGTCCGCATCGAAGCCGTCGGCATTGGAACCAGCGAACCAGTGCCCGCCGGAGCCCAGCAGCCCATAACGGGCCCGGGCGTAACTCTCGAGATCCCAGGCCTCCAGAAGGTTGTACAACCAAAGCAACACCGGCAGATTGATCTCCCCCGGCGTCGCGTGCCAAGGCGGCAGCCCCTCCGACCATGTGGACATCCAGTCGCGACCCAAAGCCTCATCAGCCGCACGCCGCAACCTTTGATCCACGGGCCGAGTCAAGGCCGCCGCATCGGGGAGCTGTTGAAGCGCCTCAAGATGCAGATCGAGATCCTCCGGGCGCGCTGCTCCGACGCTGATGGTGTGCACCCTCGGATCCTGCAGACAGAACAGGTCGTTGAACACGATGGGATGCAGCGGAGCACAAAGCTCCAACAGCCGCTGTGAAGGCGTGTGCAAATGTCCGCCCTTGTCAGTGGGACTGATGATGAAGACCCCCATGTCCTGACGGCGGGCTTCATCCAGTGCAGGGCCGTTGTCCTGGCGGATGTAGTACCAATGCAGATTCACGTAGTCGAATGCTCCGGACCTGCAGCTCTCAGCGATCAAGGCCGTGGGGCCATGGGTCGAAAAGCCCACATGACCGATGCGGCCATCCGCCTGCCAGCGCCGCACCACATCCATGCACCCCCCTGGGCGCAAGGTTTGGTCCAGATGCTCCTGGAGGTTGATGCCATGAATGGCTAGAAGATCAAGACGATCGCACCCCAGCCGCTCAAAACTGATCTCCAGTTACGCTTCGAACTCGGCGGGATCAGACCGGGGAGGCACCTTGCTCTGCAAAAGGCGTGAGGGGTCAGGCGTGCGTGGCAGGGCCCAACCCAGCTGACGCTCTGAACTTCCGTAGTGGCGCGCCGTTTCAATGTGACGAAAGCCTTTGCTCACCGCACGTTCCAGGGTGGTTTCGAGCTGGATTTGTGATGCGGCCGAGATCTGATCCGAAGGAAGGTCGGTCCAGCTCTGCTGAAAGCGCATGCCACCCAGTGACAAAAGAGGGATATCGAGCTCAGTTCGACCGAATCGACGGGTTGGCAGCGCCATCAACCCTGGGGACGGGGTTGAAGATTCTGGCGAATCAGATTCTGTTTCAGCGTTTCCAGTGACTCAAAGGCGACCCAATGGATGCAGTCCACTGGGCATGTGTCGATGGCCTCCTGGATGCAATCTGTGGAGTCACCGTCCTGACGAATCGCCCTCGAACGGCCGAGATGGGGTTCAACAACAAACGTATTGGTGGCCACGTGGGCGCAGTAACGGCAGCCGATGCAGATGGCCTCATCAACCCAGACCGCCTGCTCGCGCATCTCTCCCCCAAGCAGAGGCTCCCTCCCAGTGGGTTGGTCCGGAAGGCGGGCTGGGGCTGAAAAAGCGTGAGAGGAAAGGTCAGCCAGGTTTCAAGCGTCCCAGCGGGTCACCACAAGCTCAATCGAACCATCGTCTGTCTGGGTTTGTTCAGCAACCTGAAAGCCTTCCTTTGATGTCGCTGCCAGAACAGTGTTCAGGGCATAGCGCTGAGTCAGCTTGGAGAGAAAGCGTTCAACAGGGATCTGTTGCTTCCAAAGATCGAGGTCAGTGACCAGCTCGTAAGACTCCGATGCACTGTTCCAGCGGAAACCGATGTCACCACCCTCTTGAACAGCGATCGCCAAATCTGCCGTAACGGTCTGGCCTCGATAGCCACGCACGGGACGCTCTCCCTGATCGGGCGCATATCCCATATCTTCAAGGGCCTTCACCAGCGGCTCAAGCTGACGCAATTCGGTTTTTACGGTGCTGAAATGCGACATCAGTTCAAATGAGCGGGAAGAGACTCGGACTGGACTTCAGGCTGAAGAAACGCTTCGGATGTGGACTCCTGACGTTCAACTGTTCCAAGAGCAGCTTCGACTTCTTCAGTGAGCTGCTGGCACGCTTCACCCGCAACCCCTTCGACCTGCTCTTCCACACGACCATCCGGCCGAATGGTGAAGCGAATGGTCTTCTGGGGCATCGAGATGGCGTGATTTGCGCAGCAATCTAGTGGGGGTGATCGCTGAATGTTGCCTCCCCCGTTACATAGGTCTGTTACAGGATGAATCCGTCGCTGATCAACGTCTGCAAACGCTCCAGCACCAGGGGATCCTCCAACTGTTCCAAAGCTGTTCTGGCCTCATCGCGCACGGAAATCTCCCCGTCATGCAGCAGAGCACTCACCAAAGCCTCGACAATCTCGGCTTGACGCGGTTGCACCAGCTGATCCATCAAACGACCCAAGGCCCAGATGCAGTTGCTGCGAACAACGGCTTCACTGTCGATCCGAAGACTGATGAGCAGTTGCCCCGCAGCGGGATCGGCTTTGACGGGTGACCGGCTGCCGGCCTCTGCCAAAGATCCCGGACACCACAAGCGAACAGCAGCGACATCGGTCTGCAGAGCGCGGATGAGCGGATTCAGCACCGGAGCATCCGGGAAATTTCCCAGGCTCCAGGCGGCAGCTTTACGCACGTAAGCATTGGCATCCAGCTGCAAAAGCTGCAGCAGCGGTTCGACGGCCGGAGGTGAGGGATTGCGACCCAAGGCGTAGACCGCGCTCATCCGCTCCACCGGGCAAGAGCGCTGCAACAAGGGCAGCAGTAGGGCGATGGCCCTTGGATCGCGGTGCTCACAGAACACCTGAAGACCCTGGAGACGTTCACCATGATTTCCCTGCAGCCAGATCAGGCCTTGGTCACAGGCCCGGGCGATCTCCAGCGAGGAATCCTGCTGAGCGTCCTCGGGCTGGATCGCATCAAGCGGATCGACATCCTCTTCCGCCGCCAGCTCGCGCGCCAGAAGTTCAGGATCCACGGAAAGGTTGGAAAGCCCCTGGTCCTTCTGTTGGCTGCGATCGTCAGTCATGGGGCGATGCTACGGGAGGCATTCCAGGGCTCAGCCCATCGGAGCTGGAGCCAGCATGTCACCGGGGAGCCAGATGCGGGCACTCACGGCCACCAAAGCCAGGGCGAACAGAAGAACAATCAGAGCCGGTAGAAGGGTGGAACGAAAAAACGACACCGGAACACTGCAATCAAGGTGCCATTCTGCTCAAGACGGCACAGCATCGACACGCCGCCGCAGCTGCCAGGTCGAGGTTGCCATGACCGACAAACCAAGCCAGCCCATCCAGTGCTGATGCAACAGGAAACCTCCGGTGCCGAGCAAGCCTCCGAACAACACACCGCAGGCGAGCACGAAGCGACGCAGCATGGAGGAGAGGGATTCCATCGGCATGACGCCGTAGCGCTGGCGAAGGCGTGACCAACCGGGCCCTGGGGGGCGAACCGTTCGTACAAACCGTTCCAGCACAGCCTCTGATTCAGGCGGCGTGGCCAGCATCACCGCCAACCAGACCGCAGCAGAGACACCGGTGATCACCGCGAGGCGAACCCCGTAATCGTCGATCCGAACCAAGGGCACCACCGAGGTGAACAAACCGACAAAAAAGCCGCAGAGCATGGCCGACAGCTCAGCCGCCGCATTGACCCGCCACCAGAACCAGCGCAACACCAGAACCACACCCGGCCCTGAACCAATGGCGATCACCAGGCGAAAGACTGCACCGATGCTGTCGCTGATCAGAGCTGTGATCACCCCCAGGACGAGCAGCAAAACAGTGGTGAGTTGCCCCACCAGCAGAAGCTCCTGTGAAGTAGCGGAAGGACGAACAAAACGCTGATAAAGGTCGTGGGTGAGGTAGCTGGCCCCCCAATTCACCGATGTACTCACGGTGCTCATGAAGGCCGCCACCAGCGAGATCACCACCAGGCCGAGTGCCACGGGTGGAAGCAGTTGCACGGCGAGGGCCGGATAGCCCAGCTCCAGATCAGAGCCGGCCGGCAACAGCACCAGGGCCGCCAGAGCGACCACGATCCACAGCCAACTGCGCACGAGGTAATTCACAACAAGGAACACCCAGCCCGCAAGCCGCGCCTCCCTTTCATCACGGGTGGCCAACATCCGCTGAATGAACTCACCTCCGCCATCGCTGCGGCGAAAACTCCACCACTGCACAGCGATATAGGCCGTGAACATCGGGATGCTGATACCACTGCCGGCCAACCAGGTGAACCCACCGTCATCCCAGGTCCAGGGCACCAAAGACAACAGCTCAGGCCGCTGCAAGGCCTGCAGTTGAGCCAGAAGCGCTTCCATCCCGCCTGCGGCATGCAGTGCGGCGGCGGCCACGGCCAGGGCACCGGCCAGAGCCAGAACGAGCTGAACAAGATCGGTGACCACCACAGCCCAGAGACCACCAGCCACGGTGTAGCTCATCACGAGCAAGGCAACGACCATCAGCAGCCAGACCGTGTCCGTGAGTCCCAGCGCAGCCGGTTGACCGGCCACAAGGCCAAGAGCTTCCACCACCTTGCGAAGGGCGAGAAAGGCATAACCAATCCCGATGCAGTTCACCGGCAAGGCCAGCAGGAAGGCCTTGATGCCCCGCAACCAAGCCGCTGCGGCACCGCCATAGCGCAGCTCCGTGAAGGCAGCATCTGTCAGCACGCCACTACGACGCCAGAGCGGCGCAAACACAACCGCCATGGCCACATGGGCCAGACCAAAGCTCCACCACTCCCAGTTACCCGCCAGACCCCGGGCTCCGACCAGCCCAGCCACGTAGAGCGGGGTGTCGATCGAAAACGTGGTGGCAGCCATCGATGCCCCCGCCAGCCAGCCATTGAGGCGGCGACCAGCCACGAAATAATCCGCTTCACCACTGTTGCGGCGGGCCAGCCACAATCCCAGGAGCAGGGTGAGAACAAGGTAAGCAACGAGAAGCAGCCAGTCGATTGCTGTCATTCGAAGCCCCTGTTCAGCAGCAGTCTGCTGAGGAACTCGCCATCAGCCCACTGT
>MDTA01095336.1_pt1 | contig 13438 bp, 10 predicted proteins | sample 811151 | NCBI WGS metagenome assembly MDTA01 (sample SAMN05326648, study PRJNA326480) | marine metagenome | isolation source: seawater | place: Indian Ocean: South | collected 2010 | reverse complement strand
TATCTGTTGGATATAGATATATAAAAGGTGAGGAAAATTCTATTTTGTTAAAAAAGGATCAAAAGATTAAGGGGCACGAATTTCATTACTGGCAACTAGATGTCAATATTCCCCATCTCAATGGTAAAAATAAAAATTTTGATACTTTGTTTGATTCACCTTGGAGAATTAAATCTTGGGGTGGTAATTATGAGAAAGAAGGTTGGTCTAATAAAAATCTACATGCCAGTTGGATTCACTTACATTTACCTAGTAATATTTCAGCTATGAAAAATTTGTTGATAAATAATATGAATTTACAATAAATTAATTTGCAATGAGATTAAAAATATTTAATGGGGAGCCTAAGAAAAACATTCCTGGCAAAGATATTAAAGGACCTAAGACACTTCCTACTAACACTTCAAGCTTTGAGTGACCTAATGTTTCCTTTAAATTAGTTGAAGAAGTTTTATCTAGTTTTGATGATAATTTATTTATCTCCTTAGCTTGAAGGCCAGCAGATCTTCTTACTCCACTGGCATCATACATAACGATTAGAGAGATTCCAATTGATAAAGCAAATATTGGATTATCAAACCCCAAGTCTAAACCTAATCCTGCCGTTAAAGATGTTATTAATGCCGAATGACTTGAAGGCATACCTCCTGTCTCGAACATAATGCTCAATCTAAATTCTCCATTAGAGAAGAAGTTAAAAAGAACTTTTAAAACTTGTGCTGTTATACAAGAGAATAAACTCCAAAAGAGCAGTTGGTTATCTAATAATTCTGATAAGAATGTCATATTAAAATTATTATTTATCTATCTCGATTTGTAATAAAATCAGCCAGTGAAAGTAAGTATTTAGCATCCTCTCCCCATGGAATAATAGCTTCTTTTGCTTTCTTAACTAAATTAAGAGCTCTTTTCTTAGATTCTTCTAAACCCAATAATTTCGGATAAGTAGTCTTGTCTGCGAGAAGGTCTTTGCCAGCAGTTTTTCCTAAAGTTTCACTACTTGAGGTCACATCAAGAATATCATCAATTATTTGAAAAGCCAATCCAATACCCTCTGCATAATTAGTTAGAGCTTCGAGTAATTCATCAGTTGCACCTGCGATCATAGCACCAGTTCTAACGCATGCTTTTAATAAGGCTCCAGTTTTATGTAAATGAATATATTCAAGTGTATCTAAATCTACATTTTTACCCTCACATTCAAGATCAACCACTTGACCACCAACTAGTCCTGGTGCTCCAGCTACTAGAGATAGCTCTCCAACTACATTTAATAATCTCTTAGGATCAACCTCTGGACTTCTTAAAGAAACCATTTCAAATGCTCGTGTTAGTAAAGCATCGCCAGCAAGAATAGCTATCGCATCTCCATAAACCTTATGATTTGTAGGACGTCCTCTTCTTAAGTCATCATTATCCATTGCAGGTAAATCATCATGTATGAGAGACATTGTGTGAATCATTTCAATTGCAACAGCTGTTGGGACAGCAAGTTTAGGATCACCACCAGCTAAAGAACATGAAGCAAGGCATAAAATTGGCCTTATTCTTTTACCCCCAGCTAATAGGGAATATCTCATTGATTCTCTTAATATTTCTGGATTTTCAGGAGCCAATGAAGAATCAAGAGCTTCCTCAACAACTTTTTTAGTTTCTTTTAAATATTCTTCAAAATCAAAATTTGGCGTAATAATTTGGGTCATTATCTACATTTAAATGTTAAAACTATTCATTTGTTTCATGGTAAAAGATCATCTACTGTTGATTTAATACCGCAACGTTTCTGCCAACTGAAAATAGTATTGACTAAAAGCATCGTAACGGTCATTGGTCCAACACCACCAGGGACTGGTGTATAAGCTAATACTTTAGAAATTACATCCTCCATTATTACATCCCCACATAGTTGAGTAACATTATTATTCGAACTTTTTAATCTATGGATGCCTACATCTATGACTACGGCTCCTTTTTTTATAAAGCTTGAATCAATAAATTTGGGCTTTCCAGCTGCAACCACTAAGATATCAGCCTGCAAACATAATTCTTTAAGATTCTTGGTCCTTGAATGAGCTATTGTTACTGTTCCATTTAAATTAAGCATCATATTCGATATTGGTTTTCCAACTAAAAGACTCCTCCCAACCACAACGACTCTCTCCCCTTCAATTTTAATATTTTGAGAATTAAGAAGATTGATTATCCCCGCCGGAGTACAAGATCTTAATCCTGCTTCAGACTTTATCAATTTACCTATATTTGTTTCATGGAGACCATCAACATCTTTGGATGGGGAAATTTTACTGATTAATTTTTGAGCATTTAAACCCGTTGGCAAGGGTAGTTGAAGCAATATTCCATCCAAATCATCATTTGCATTTAATTTATCAATTAATTCTTCAACTTCTTCATAAGATACTTTTTCATTTAAATGGTACACGAAGCTATTTATACCAACCTTGGCACATGCTTTCTCTTTATTACTGACATAGACTCCACTAGCTGGATCATCTCCAATTCTCACAACTGCAAGACTAGGAAATCTTTTTGTAGATGAAACACCTTCAGATATTACTTTAGTTAACCTTTCCTGAATTTCATTAGAAAGCTTTTTCCCATCTAATTTTATTGACATTAATAAAAAATCTCCTTTTTTTACTTAACATGCTTATAATTTTAGGACAAAGAAAAAGATTTACTTATATTCTGTGCAAAACCTTACAAGGCAAATAAAAAAATTGAAATTTCAGTTAAATAGAAGTCAGGGAAACTATCGTAAGACAGTTAAAATGAGTAATTTTGATAAATTCTTGGTTTTTCTTATTTGCCTAACTATATCTATCATTTCTTCATATGAATTAAATATTAGTCAAGTACTAAATTTAAAAATTTTAATCCCTCTGATACTTAATTTCTCTGAGATGCTAATTTGCTGCGGAATTTTGATCTACATCTCAAAGAAAGAAAATCCAATGACAAATACCAGGCAAATTCTTTTAATCATTGGTTTATTACTAATAGCTCAATGTACAAAATTTTATATTGAAACAATTAATCCCTTAGTATTAATAGTTCCGCCAGCGCTAATAATTTCTCAGGGGATGGGAACAATAACTGCATTATCTTGGGTTTCAATTGCCTTTATTGATTGGCCAAATTCCATGAATGGAGTTAATAATTATCTATTGCTAATAACATTCTTATCATCTTGCATAGTTGCTATTCTTGGGGGGAAAATCAGAAGCAGAGCTCAACTATTACAAATATCAATTTTAGTTCCATTAGGAGCGTTTCTAAGTCAGTGGGCTTTATTGGGAAAGAATAATGATTCATACTCTTTGAATATTGAAAATTTAATTACAAAACCAGGAGATTTTATTTCAGATTCTTTTTTATTGGCAATGATAATGCTTATGGCTATAATTTTTATGCCAATTATAGAGTCAATCTTTGGCTTGTTGACAAAAGCAAGGTTATTAGAACTGGCTGATCAAGAAAAACCATTATTGAGAAGATTATCTATAGAAGCACCTGGTACTTTTGAGCATACCTTACTTTTGTGTGGATTAGCAGAGGAAGCGACAAGGATGATAGGAGGAAATGTTGATCTTGTTAAAACTGGCGCACTTTATCATGATATAGGAAAACTTCATGCTCCAAATTGGTTTATTGAGAATCAAAATGGAATTAGCAATCCACATGATGAATTAGATAATCCTTTTGAAAGTGCAAAAATATTACAAGATCACGTGGATAAAGGATTACAAATTGCAAGAAAATATAGACTCCCAAAACCAATTAAAGATTTTATTCCCGAACATCAAGGAACATTAAAGATGGGATACTTTCTTTTCAGAGCAAAAGAAAAGAATAAAAATGTATCTGAAAATGACTTTAAATATAATGGCCCAATTCCTAAATCAAAGGAGACAGCGATTCTAATGTTAGCTGATGGATGCGAAGCAGCGTTAAGAGCAATGAATATAGACGCTACAGACAATGAAGCTCTAACTACGATTACAAAACTTATAAATTCAAGAATACAAGATGGTCAACTTGCTGATAGCAATCTATCTAGAGGAGAGATATATCTCATTAAAAGATCATTTTTAAATGTATGGAAAAGAGTCAGGCACAGAAGGATACAATATCCCACCACAAGAAGTGAAACTTTCTCATGATTAAAATCATAATCTAATCCTTTTCCTATGCTTAGGCAGGCACCAATAAAGCAAGGCTATTACACTCAATAAAGCTATGGTTAGTGTGAGACCGCCTAATCCTACAAAATCCCTGAAATTTATTAACCTCACTATTGAGTAAGGTAAAGATCCTGAAATAACCATTGATAAAGAAACAAGAGTCAGAGTAACGCCCCATTTTCGTTCAGCTAAAAGTGCAGAAGAAGAAATGATACCTACAATGGCTGCGGGCCAACCTAAACTAATTGCCAATGTAATATTTGCTACTTTTAAAGGTGGGCCATAACTTATTACCAAAGCAATAATTGGTAATGCCAATATATTCGAGATTAAACCAAACCAGGAGAGTACCCAATAACCAATTATCCTTTCACTCATTAAATTTTTAACTTTTAATTAATCTACAATATCACTTGAAAAATTAAAAGAATGCTTAATATTTTAATTAAAATATTCAATCTTCAGTTTTAGAAAGTTTTTTTTCAAATTTTTCTAAATTATCAAATTGAGGGTGAATTGAATTCTTTTTTTCAGAGAATATCAACCTATTGAGAGCATTAACATAAGCATTAGCGGCAGCTACCACTACATCTGTGTCAGCTGAATGGCCAGAGTATATCCTTCCATTATTTCTAATCCTAATTGTAACTTCCCCAAGAGCATCAATCCCTTCAGTAACTGATTTAACTGAGAACTCTATTAATTCATTAGGAACTTTTGCTAAAGAATTTAAGGCTTTACAAACCGCATCTACAGGACCAGTACCTAAAGCCACTACAGTATTTTCAACAAGTTCTTCCGTATCAAATAATGTAATTGTCGCAGTAGGCTTAGATTCATTTCCACAACTAACTTGTACGAGTTTTAGTTGCAATTTAGATTCGGGTAATTGGACTTGTTCACTAACTATTGCCTCTAAATCTCTATCAGTTATTTCTCTTTTTCTATCGGCTAATTCTTTAAATCTTGCAAAGGCATCATTTAGATCTTCTCTACTAAGGTCATATCCCATCTCTTCTAGTCTAGCTCTAACAGCACTTCTACCACTTAGTTTTCCAAGAGAAATTTTATTATCAGTTAAACCAACAGTTTTAGCATCAATTATTTCATAAGTTAGCCGATTCTTTAACACCCCATCTTGATGAATTCCAGACTCATGAGCAAAAGCATTTGCGCCTACTATTGCTTTATTGGGCTGGACATTCATTCCGGTTAAATTAGAAACTAATCTCGAAGTCTTAGTAATCTCTTCAGTTCTAATAGCAGTTAATGGGGTTGGAGAGTCATCTCTTCTATTAAAAAATTTATTATAAAAATTTTTTCTAACATGTAAGGCCATTACTAGTTCCTCTAAAGAAGCATTACCAGCTCTTTCCCCTATTCCATTAACAGTACATTCAAGCTGTCTGGCCCCGTTCTTAACAGCTTCTAAGAAATTAGCAACTGCAAGACCTAAATCATTATGTCCATGTACGGATAATATAGCCTCATCTATATTGGAAACATTTTTATTAATATCAGCAATTAATTTCCCAAATTCGCTTGGCGTTGAGAATCCAACAGTATCGGGAATATTTATAGTATTAGCTCCCGCCGAAATTGCTAACTCAATAACCTCATAGAGGAATTCAGGGTCACTTCTTGAAGCATCTTCGCAAGAAAACTCTACATCTTCTACCAATGACTTTGCATAATTAACCATTTCTGGAACAATGTTAAGAACATCTTTTCTAGATTTCTTCAATTTGTGTTTTAAATGAATATCACTAGTTGCTATGAAAGTATGAATTCTTTTCTTTGGAGCAGGGCTCAAAGAGTCATAACAAGCTTTAATATCATTTTTAGAAGCCCTTGCTAAGCCACAAATAATAGGTCCATTATCACCAGTAACAACTTGAGCTATTTTATTTACTGCCTTAAAGTCTCCTGGACTTGCGAATGGAAAACCAGCTTCTATTACATCAACCCCTAATCTCGCCAATTGATGAGCGATGGCAAGTTTTTCTTCAAGATTTAAACTAGCGCCTGGAGACTGTTCACCGTCTCTAAGAGTAGTATCAAAGATCAATATTCTTCCAGGATCTTTGGACATTTACCTAAGGAATCTATAATCATCATAATTGAATTAAAAAAAAATTACTAGAAAGTGAAAAAAAACACTTAGAAATTTAATTTTGCAATATATAAATAACCAAAATTAGTTAACTTATTTTTATGAAAAATCATTTCTTCGCTTAACTAAAGTATTCTTAAAAAATTAATCCAAATATTGATAAAGGTTATTTCAAACCTTAAATAATTTTTATATTTTTTAAATGAAGGATGATTTCACTATTAATGAATATCTGGGAAACTTAGCCTTTATTCTTCATGCCCATCTTCCCTATGTACGAAAAAATGAAATAAATTCACTAGAAGAAGATTGGTTATTTCAAGCCATATTAGAATGCTATCTTCCATTAATAAGGGTAATGGAAGAAGCATTAAGTTCAGATCCTGATAATACAAAATTAACTCTGAGCTTATCTCCCACATTACTATCATTATTCAAAGATTCTGAACTTCAGAGTAAATTCCCTTCATGGATAAATACAAGAATTGAATTATTAAAAGAGATAAAAAAAGAGGATAAAGAGGCCTCTAAGTTTCTATTAAAAAATATGGAAGATCAACTGATTTACTGGGAAGAATGTTCAGGCAATATAATCAATAGATTTAAATATCTATTAGAAAGTGGCTCTCTAGACATAATGACTTGTGCGGCCACGCATGGATACTTACCAATACTTAGAGAGAATCCAGAAACTGTTATTGGACAAATTAAAACTGCGATAAGACATCATCAAAATATATTCAATGTCGTTCCTCTTGGCATCTGGTTGCCAGAGTGCGCATACTATGAAAATCTTGATAAAATTTTGTCTGATTGCGGAATTAGATATGCAGTTTTAGATGGGCATGGAATATTAAACTCTAAACCCAGACCAAGATATGGAGTATATGCTCCAATCTGCTCCAAAAATGGGGTTGCCTTCTTTGGAAGAGATAGTCAATCAACTCTTCCTGTATGGTCGGCAAGAGAGGGATTCCCAGGAGATCCAGTATATAGAGAATTTCATAAAGATTTAGGCTGGGAATTACCTATCTCAAAATTGAATGAAAAAGGTATCTCAAGTAATAGACCACTAGGATTAAAGTTTCATAGGATAACTAATAATGCTTTACCTTTAGGTGAAAAAGATTTTTATAAAGAAAACCTAGCTCATCAAAGAGCTGAAGAGCATGCTGAAAATTATCTATTGCAAAGATCTGAACAATTAAAAAAATTAAATATCTCTTATAAATTCAAACCAACATTAATTGCTCCTTTTGATGCTGAATTATTTGGACATTGGTGGTATGAAGGACCGGTATTCATTAAAAATATTTTTAAAAACTCTAATAAATATTTAATTAAACTTACTCATTTGCGGGAAATCCTATCTGAGAAACCTAAACTTCAAATATGCGAGCCCTCTCCATCAAGTTGGGGACAGGGTGGCTATCACAATTATTGGCTTAACGACACAAATGCATGGATAGTCCCAGAAATAACAAAAGCAGGTTCTATCTTTGTTCAATTAAATTCAAAAAAATTAAATGATAGACTTTCAAAAAGGATTCTTATGCAAGCAGGAAGAGAACTACTCTTATCCGAATCATCTGATTGGAGTTTTATCTTACGAGCAGGCACAACTACCGAATTAGCTAAAGAGAGAATTGAGAGACATCTTTCTAGGTTCTGGAAATTAATTTATAGCATTACACGTAAAGAAACCATTGATTTTGCTTTTTTAGAGAGTATTGAGATGGAAGATAAAATATTCCCAGAACTTAATCTTGAGGACTGGTTTAGAAAACCTTAATTGATTTTTAACATTCCAAGTTTTATATTCAGAGGGGATTTTAAAAACATCTTAGTCATCACATAAATTAATTTTGGTAAAGGAAGTGTATTAGTTAAAAAACCTGACCATTCATTTGTTGATAATTGGAAAAAATTCAAGAAGAAACTTCTCAACATTTTTTCATCAAAACTCATTAATCTTTTTAGACCATATTGATAAAGTTTATGTCTTTGTATTAGTTCATATGGCCATAATATTTTCCATCCTTTTTGAGCTAATTGAATAGAACTTAGAGAGGGATCTTTCAAAGATATTTTTAATTGTTTAGCAAGCATTGGCGCCCTCCGTAACAGTGACCCAACCATATATCCTGAAGCTGGATGAACCATGCTAGCAGCGCCACCAAAAGCTAATATTGGTTGATTTCTTAACGGCAAAGGAAGATTCATTGGAAAAAGGCAATTCTCTTCATGAATAATACTTTCGATAGAAATTCCTCTATTTTTCAATCTATTGTTTAGTCTATTTTTTAAGTAGTCAAAAGATAATGCCGGATAACTGGCTAAAGAAGTTTCTTCTATAAAAAAAATATCATTTCCTAAATCCATTGCATATAAAAAAGAAGGAGATTCCAATAATTCTTTATTCGTTAGGTGATCAGAACGATAATCCATAAGAACGAATTGATTTTTATTTACTGGCGGCGAAGAAAATTTTGCAACTATTCCATAAGCTGCTTGTTGAGCAATTTCTCTATTTATGGGTCTTTTAATAAATTTACTTTTATGGCCACTAGCATCAACAACTAATCTTGATTTAAGTTTTAGACCTGAGGAGCAAACGACTTCAGAAATTGTATTTATCGTATTTATTTCTAAAGCTGTATCATTTACCCAACTAATACCTGCACATTTTTTTAGCAAAGCATTCTGAAAAGCCTCTCTATCTATTAATCCGTAATCAAATTTATGCTCAGTAGGAGTATTGCCACTTTTGTCTAGTCCATTACCAAAAAAACTAACTGTTTTCGACCATCTATGAGATAAAAGTGAATCAAGCCCCAATTCCTCTAATTCCGAAGCCCAAATCCCATAAGTATTACTCCACTTATCATATGGTGATTTTGTAGATATACACTTAATATTTAAACTTTGGTGTGCTAATTCAGCCGCTAAACACAAAGCTGCAGGTCCAGAACCTAAAATCACGATATCTAGTAACTCTATATTTTTCATGTATTAAGTAATATTAGTTTTGATAAATTTATTCATCATTTTTTATTTGGTTGTAATCCTCTTGATCAACTTGTTCATGAGGAACTAGAACAACTTCAGCCAAATGATCACCATAATCAAGTTTTTGCAATTTAACACCCGTAGCTGCTCTAGATTGTTGAGAAATCTTATCCGCATTTGTTCTTACTATCACCCCTTTTTCTGTAACGAGAAGTATTTCTTCACCTTTTCCAAGAACCTTCAAACCTACTAAAACATCATCCTTTATCCTAAATTTTATTGCTTTTAAACCCATTCCAGCTCTTTTTTGTAATCTAAACTGTGTAACAGGTACCCTTTTCCCTAATCCGAATGAACTCACGACTAAAACCCAAGGTCCTTCAGGTAAATTATCTTCTGACTCGTCCTTATCGTCAGTCTCATTATTACTAAGATTAGCCAATTGCTCTACAAGTTCAGAGGTTAATACATCCATGGAGACTAGTTGATCACCATCCCTTAAATTCATTGATTTAACTCCTCTCGCAGTTCTACCAAGAGGTCTTAATTCATTTTGATCTAATCTGAAATGAATTGTCATCCCTCTACTTGAACCAATTAAAACACTATCTCCCTCACTGGAAGACCTCACCCAAGTGAGAGCATCTCCTTCTTCTAAGCTAATCGCAATTAAACCATTTGATCGTATTTTTGAGAAAGCTGAGAGAGGGGTTCTCTTTATATATCCACCCTTTGTAAGCATTAATAAGTAATAGTCATTTTCAAAAGAATCAACAGATAGTAAAGATGTTATTTTTTCTTCTCTTGGAATTGGAAGTAATTGAACAGATGGTGTCCCTTTTGCCGTTCGACTACTTAATGGAACTCTATAAGCTGGAAGAGCGTAGGCAACACCTCTGTCACTAAAAAGTAAAAGAGTATCATGATCATTACAGCTAATAAATAATTTAACTTCATCATCTCCTTGAGTTTTTGTTCCTGCTTTACCTCTTGAACCTCTACTAGTTGATTCAAATTCACTTACAGGCATTCGTTTTAAGTATCCAGTTTCTGTTAACAAAACAACAGATCTCTCATTCGCAATTAAATCTATGTCATCTAATCCAGCTCCAAGATTTAAAATTTCAGTTTTTCTAGGAGAATCAAATCTTTCTCTAATTTTCTGAAGTTCAAGAAGTATTATTTCATTTATTTTGCCTTTATCATTCAAAATATCTTTATAGTTAATAATTTTTTTAGATAAATCATTATGTTCATCTTTTATTTTATCTGCCTCAAGAGCGGTCAGCCTTCTAAGCTGCATTTGCAAAATAGCATCGGCCTGTATAACAGATAATTTATGATTTTCGCGTAATTGATCCCTTGCAGAATTTGTATCCTTAGCACCCCTTATTAAATTAATTATTTCATCCATGCTATCTAGTGCCATTAATAACCCTTGAATAATATGGTCTCTCTCCTCCGCTTTTCTAAGCAAGAAGCTAGTTCTCCTTCTAATAGTCTCAATTCTAAAATCTAAAAAGACCTCTAACATTCTCTTTAGTGATAGTGTCGTAGGTTCCCCATTTACAAGGGCTAATATATTTGCACTAAAATTATTTTGAAGGGGGGTCAATTTAAATAAATTATTTAAAACAACTTGAGGATATGAATCTCTTTTTAATTCAATTACAATTCTCATACCATCCCTGTCACTTTCATCTCTAATATCTGAAATACCCTCAAGTTTCTTATCATTAACTAAATCTGCAATTCTTTCGATTAATCCAGCTTTATTGGTTTGAAAAGGTAATTCTGTAATTATTACAGCATCTCTTTCAGGTCTTCCTGGAGCCTTAATTTGTTGAATATCGGCAACACCTCGCATTGTAATTGAACCCTTACCTGATTTATAAGTTTCCTGTATACCTCCTCTACCTAATATTTGGCCTCCAGTTGGAAAATCTGGACCTTTTATAAGTTCAAATAATTCTTTTTCTTCTATTTCAGAATTTTTAATTAGACCTTCTAAACCATCTATTAATTCTCCAAGATTATGAGGTGGTATGTTTGTAGCCATTCCCACTGCTATCCCAGAGGAGCCATTTAAAAGTAGTTGGGGAATTCTTGCAGGTAGAACTTTCGGTTCTTGTTGTGAGCCATCAAAATTATCAGAGAAATCAACAGTCTCAGACTCAATATCTTCTAATAAGCTTTCATCAGTGAGTGCCTTTAAACGAGATTCTGTATACCTCATTGCAGCAGGAGGGTCGTTATCAACTGAACCAAAATTGCCGTGTCCATCTATGAGAGGCATCCTCATGGAAAAATCTTGCGCCATTCTTACCAACGCATCATAAACAGCGGTATCTCCATGGGGGTGATATTTTCCTAATACTTCACCAACTACTCTCGCGCATTTTCTGTAAGGCCTACCACTTGTTAAACCAAGCTCATACATTGCATAAAGTATTCTCCTATGTACTGGTTTTAGTCCATCTCTAGCATCAGGAAGAGCTCTGCCTACAATTACGCTCATTGCATATTCAAGATATGAGCGCGACATCTCATTTCTTAAATCAGTTTGGATAATTCTATTATTATCTTCATTCAAATCGTTTTCCTCTGATCCCTGATTATCAGCCATATAAAAATCCTTTATCCAATGATAGTGGTTTTAGGGAATAATGAATAAAAAATAATGTTCTAAAAATTTTCAAATACTCACATAAGAATAGAAATAATAAATAATTCTTTTTTTTCTTCAAAAAATATTGGCTTTAGTAACCTTTAGTTGTTAACTTAATCAAAATAAATAATCTAAAAACGTGAATATCCAACTCGGCTTAAACAAACATGTTCGCAGAGCATATGGCATTGATGAAATAGCTCTAGTCCCTGGTGAAAGAACACTTGATTATGAATTAACAAATCCCTCTTGGGTTATAGGTGATTTTGAGAGAGAAGTTCCAATTATTGCTAGTGCAATGGATAGCGTTGTTGACGTTAATACTGCAGTAGCTCTATCTAGTATGGGAGCATTAGGGGTATTAAATATGGAGGGCATACAGACTCGATATGAGAATCCTAAAAATGTATTGGATCAAATATCCTCTGTAGGCAAATCAGAATTTGTACCATTAATGCAAAAGATTTATAGTGAACCTATAAAAAAAGATCTCATAAAAAAAAGAGTTAACGAAATTAAAGAAAAAGGAGGTATAGCGGCTCTCAGTGGAACACCTCAAGCAGCAATCAAATTTAAGGACTCACTAATTGAATCTGGCTTGGATTTATTTTTTTTACAAGGCACTGTTGTTTCAACTCAGCATTTGGGAACTGATGGGCAAGAATCATTAGATATTGAAGATCTATGTAGCTCCTTAAAACTACCAGTAATAGCTGGTAATTGCGTAACTTATGAAGTAGCAAAACGTCTTATGAAAGCTGGGGTTTCAGGTCTCATGATTGGTATTGGTCCAGGGGCTGCATGTACTTCAAGAGGGGTTCTAGGTATTGGAGTTCCACAAGCAACTGCTATCTCTGATTGCAGTTCAGCTAGAGATGATTTCTTTCAAGAGAGCGGTAAGTATGTCCCAATCATTGGAGATGGAGGTATCGTAACTGGTGGAGATATTTGTAAATGCATTGCATGTGGGGCCGATGCTGTAATGATTGGCTCACCCATCGCAAGAGCTTCTACAGCTCCAGGTAGGGGTTTTCACTGGGGAATGGCAACCCCGAGTCAGATCCTTCCGAGAGGTACACGAATTGAAGTTGGTTCAACTGGTTCATTGGAAAGAATTATAAAAGGCCCAGCTTTACTTGATGATGGGACACATAATCTTTTAGGAGCAATAAGAACCTCAATGAGCACACTTGGTGCAAAAAACATAAAAGAAATGCAAAAAGTAGAAATTGTAATTGCACCATCTCTTTTATCAGAAGGAAAGGTTTATCAGAAAGCACAACAACTCGGAATGGGCAAATAAAATAAAGTGTTAGAGAAAGAGAACAAAATAGTATTAAAGAGCTATTATTAAAAAATGGGGGTAACCCCATACTCCTCACACACAAATCGCCCGATTTATCGGGCTTTTTTTTAATACAATTTGTTACTTATATTTTCTATATC
>MDTA01201637.1_pt1 | contig 13446 bp, 8 predicted proteins | sample 811151 | NCBI WGS metagenome assembly MDTA01 (sample SAMN05326648, study PRJNA326480) | marine metagenome | isolation source: seawater | place: Indian Ocean: South | collected 2010 | reverse complement strand
GGAGCATATGTTCCTATGCCGACATTTGTTTCAGATCTATCAACATAAAAAACATTATCTGTAGAGCTAGCACCAACAAAGAAATCATTAGCAGCAGTAAATCCTCCTTGAGTGCTGTTTAGATGTCTAAATTCAATATTCCTAGAGGAGCCGCAGTTGATATGAGTATTTCCATTACTATGCTGTCTAATTGCATAAGCATTATCTGCCACATTCTCATGCCCAAAAGCAGCATAATCAGAAGCATTAAAATTACTTATTTTAGCATTTTCAAAAAGACCTGTAGAACCAGAGATGGTCCCAATAGTTTGTAGCTTTGTTGAGGGAGCAACAGTGCCTATACCAACATTGCCGCCATTCTTAATTAAAAATCTAGTATCCGAACCTTCTAATATTTCTAAATAATCAGTCTGCGTGTGTCCTTGTACTAATTTCCAAGGATTGGTTGCCCCAGTTCTTTTTAATGCTAAACTTCTTCCCCCCGCTGGTCCTCCATTTATAAAAATGTCTCCAGTAACTTCAAGAGTCTCTGTTGGATTATCTGTTCCTATACCAACTTTGCCATCTTTTGCGATATGCAATCTAACATTATTGCCGCTTGTGTAAAAATTATGTTCACTATCTGCTGTTCCAGCACCATTACCAGCATTATATTTAATGTTTCTTATTGCGCTTGTTCCATTGCTGCCAATAATTATGGTTTGTGATGATGTGCTGATTAGCGGTCTAGCGTAATTACTACCCATGTTACCAAGAAGACCTCTGCCTACATCAGACATGTATATAGCACCATCTTGGTTGTCAGTCCCCGCCCAAGTAGCATCACCCTTGACTATCATGGAACCTTCAGCATGAAACTTTGCTGATGGGTCAGTAGTTCCTACACCCACTCTACTACCATTACCATGATCTAAAATATTTAAAGCAAGGTTGTCATCAAGACTGCATGATGAAAGTGAAGTTGTATTATATCCTTCTTCTTTAAATATAAAACCTTCTATTTCAATATATTGAGTAAAGAATTTTGTTCCTGTAGGATCGAGGAAGAAGTCTGTTTTGGTAGCATCTCCATCTCTATTTTTATATTTTAAATCTATATGAATTTCGGTATCTTCTCCACCGCCTTCAACAGTTATTGATGGATAGTTTGTGCCGCCAGAGTTTTGAACAACAACACGAACAATTCTAAATACTTTTTCTGCCCCATCATATAATCTAATAGTGAAACCTGCTGAGTCTCCGTTTCCATATTGGGTAACTGTCCCAATGTAACGTGTGGTCGAAGACATAGGAACCTTCATGTTCATTCTGTTTTTTGAGTCATTTCTTAATGACCCAGCAAGACCTGTGCTGCTTCCACCGTAAATATGGAGTTTTGATGTTGGGCTAGTTAAGCCTATACCTACATCTCTAGTGTCCTCCTCAATATACATCGCCGCAGTAGGAGAACTTGCTACGCCTACATCAAACTGTAAGGCAGCGTCACTTCTTACTTTTGCTATACTGCTTTGATTTCTAAAGTAAATGCTTCTATCAGTATTCCCCGCACTATCCAACCTCATATCACCACGAAGATCTAATTCTTCTTGTGGGTTAGTTGTTCCTATCCCGACATTACCACCATCTAAAATAACTAAAGCACTTGCATTATTACCTACAATAGTCCTATCAGTTCGGTAGATTATATTTGCGCTGTTTGCAGAGTTATTTAAAACATCTGCTTGGACTCTTGATGTAGAGCTTGATTTAATTACTCCTGCTACTTCAAGAGTAGTATCTGGATCTGTTGTCCCTATTCCTACTTTTGAATCTGCTGTTATTCTCATGACTTCAGTGTCAGGAGAGCTTCCACTTGTAGTAAATCTTACATAATCACCTGCTATCTTTAATGGGTGAGGAGACGAAGTATCTACATCAGCAGCTAATATTCTAGCTTCATTACCAACAGAAGGAGTTATAGTTATAGAATCGTTATTTGCTGGGTATCTAATTTTTAAAGCGCCATTCTCTATCCTCGCCGCAGTTCCTCCATCTCCAATAACATGAAGGGCTGATGCAGGATTAGAAACTCCGATACCAACTCTACCAGTCTCATCAAAGTAAATACAAGCAGACTCTAAAAGAGTGGCATTTGGTCTAAATTGCAACTTATCATCAGATCTTGCTTGCAACCAATATCTATTACCACCATCACTGAATCTTAAGTAAGCTCCATAAGAAGCATGTGATTGAACAGTTAAAGATGAATGATTGTCAGTGCTTCTTAAACGAGCGCCATTATCTCCTGCAAATACCGTGTCTAATACAAAAGATGGGCTGAAAGATCCAATACCAACTTTACCGTCTGTTGTGAGTGTTAAATCGTTACTATTACTGTAGTGACTTACATCTCCACCAGCCGAAGTATTATGACCAATATGCAACTTGTTGTCTTGTGCTGTAGTTGTTTGACCAAAAGCCCAGTTGCTATGAGTTCCAGCATTTACATTAGTTAATATAAATGCAGATCCATTGTTTCCTCCATTATCTGAAACAACTTGTATACGAGAATCTGAACTTTCTGTTATTAAGTCAGCATAATCATCTGACACATAACCTGCAACAGCAGAACCTCTAACATGTAGATTACCTGAAGGGGCTGTTATTCCTATACCTACTTTACCGCCCTCTTCAAGACGCATTAATTCTTCAGAACCATTAACATCAAATATGATATCACTGTTTGCACTTACTTTTGTATCATCTTCAAACTTTATGTAAGAGCTTGAATAAGTTGATGCTTTGAATTTTTTATTATCTCCTATTTCTACGTTACCATCGGCTGCGATACGCATAAACTCCGTATCAGTAGTCCCGTTATCTCCAAGAAATATGTATCCTCCGTTACTTGCGTTATCTCTATTGTAGAAATATAAATGTGTTCCTGCTTTACTTATTTCAGCAATTTGATTTGTGCCATCAGTATCTTGGAAAAAGAGTTTGGGGAGGCTTGATGCTAGAGTGATATTATTTGTTGTAGTCGCTCCATTATCAGTAACTTGTTGTAAAGTAAGTGATCCTCCAGCATTAGCATCAACATAAGTTTTAATAGCTTTTGCAGAAGCTAGAGTATCGTCTGAAGTGCTTACACTATTTAAATCTGTATCTAAAACACCAGCTTTTAAATTATCTGTTTCTAGATTTGATACAGTAACGCTATCAGCATCAACCTCACTAAGAAGAGCTAATGAACCAAGACTTAATGCAGTGCGAACCTCACCAGCATCAAGCCCTGCAACTTTTGCTCCATTTACACGAAGGAAATCATTATTGCTTACTGTAGAATCAGCTTGTAAAACGTGATCTTCACTAGTTCCAACATTTTCCGTTGCCGCTGTCCCCAAACTGCTTGATAAAGCGAATCTCCCATCGAGATCTGTTGTGACAGTAACGGAATCATTTCGAGTCAAAGTCAATACGCCGTCACTCGTATTAAATGAAGCGGCGTTAACGAACGTGTTGGTGTCAGGTATTACTGTATTATCAACGTAATCTTTAACTGCCGCTGATGTTGGTAACATGGTATCGGTATCATTTGATCCTATACCTTCAGCTTCAGTTACGATTGCATTTGCCTTGAAGATACCAAGACTTAAATTGCTAACAACTGTAACATCACCATCAATTGCGCTGAGAGTTGCTAATGAACCAAGACTTAATGCACTGCGAACTTCACTAGCATCAAGACCTTCATACGTTGTGCCATCAACTCTTACGAAATCGTTGTCAGAGAGACCACCTGCTCCAACTTTGGTTACATCGCCAGCAGAAATACCGAAACTCAATGCCGATTGAGCGCCTATATCGCTAAGAACTTCAGCAGTAGAGCGACTCTCTAATCCATTAGCTGTAAATCTTGCATATTCGTCATCAGCAACTGATGAACTATCAATCTTAACCGCATTTGTATCTGCAATGCCAAATGTCAAAGACGCTTGCGCTCCAATTGCACTAAGAACTTCACTTGCATCGAGTCCTTCTATTTTTGTTCCATCAACTCTTAAGAAATCATTATCAGAAATCGTCCCATTTGATTGAAGTAGGTTGCTGACACCAATGCCTACATTTTCAAGAGCCGCTGTTCCCAAACTGCTTGATAAAGCAAACCTCCCGTCGAGATCAGTTGTTACAGTAGCAGCATCATTACGGGTTAAAGTTAATACTCCATTACTAGTGTTAAAAGATGCTGCGTTAACGAAAGTGTTTGTATCAGGAATAACTGTATTGTCAACGTAATCTTTAACAGCCGCTGAAGTAGGAATTGTGTCATCGTTGTCATTATTTCCTATGCCTTCTGATTCAATAACTAAGAAACTAGCTTTTAGATTATCTTTTTCTAAATTGCTTACAGTAACTGTATCGGCATCAACGGCACTTAAAGTTGCTAGCGAACCAAGACCAAGCGCACTACGAGCCTCACTCGCATCAAGTCCCTTAACTTTATTCGCATTAATTTGAAGAAAATCATTATTATTAAGAGTTTCATCAGCTTGTAAAACATCATTTGCACTAACACCAACTCCTAAGAGGGCCGCTGCTCCCAAGCCTAAAGCAGTGCGAGTTTCTCCTGCATCGAGTCCTTTTATATGTGTTCCATCAACTCTTAAAAAATCCTCATCAGAAATCGTCCCATCTGATTGAAGTAGGTTGCTATTACCTATACCAACATTTTGAACAGCCGCTGTCCCCAAACCTAAAGCAGTGCGAGTTTCACCATCATTGAGTCCTTGAACCTTTGTCCCATCAATGCGAAGAAAGTCATTATCGCTGACTGTCGAGTCAACTTGCAAAACATTGTTTTCACTGATGCCAACATTTTGCGTTGCCGCTGTTCCCAAACTGCTTGATAAAGCGAACCTCCCATCGAGATCAGTTGTGACAGTAACGGAATCATTTCGAGTCAAAGTCAATACGCCGTCACTCGTATTAAATGAAGCGGCGTTAACAAACGTATTGGTGTCAGGAATTACCGTATTGTCAACGTAATCTTTAACAGCCGCTGAAGTAGGAATTGTGTCATCGTTGTCATTATTTCCTATACCCTCAGATTCATTGACAATGCTAGAACCTATAAAATCTGCTACAGATACTTGACCAGATAATAAATATCCAGTTGTAAGAAATGTAAGTTGCCCAAGATGACCTGTTCCTGCGGCATCTCCACTAACAACAAGTTTATGTGCTGGACTGTTAGCGCCAATAGCAAAATTACCATTAGCTAAAAGAGTTAATTTTTCAGTGCCTCCAGCGTGGAAGTGCATTCCAGCAGCAGCGCCATCTGCTCCTATTTGGAAATCACTTCCCCCCATTCTGTAGAACCTATCACTAGCAATTTTAATATTGCCGTCTACCTCTAGCTTTTCATCTGGATCTGCTACTGCTATACCAACATTACCATCACCTAAAATATCAAAAACTGGACCGCCTCCGTTTTTAACTTCAAAAATTTCTCTACTATCAGAGGTGCTAGCAGATTCAACTAACAAGGCATTTCCATTAGCTGTGGTTTTTATTATAGCTAATGCACCAACTCCTTCAGCGTAAGCACCTTGGACTTTTAAATGCTGTTGGTTTAAGGTGCTTGTTACATCTAAATTTGCCTGTGGATTAATTGATCCTATTCCTACATTGTCACCATTAGAAGCATTTAAAACTAACTTACCATCATGCTGTAATGTTATTTCTGCTCCTCCATTGCCATCATAGGTTATAAAGAAATCACTATCCGCAGAATCATCTACAAAATATTGACGAACGGTTTCTGTAGGGTTTGTGAAGATTAATCCTAAATTATTCCCAGTAGCATTGCCTATATGAAGTCTAGATTGTGGAGTTGCTACTCCTATACCAAATCTTTGGTTTTCGGAATCAAACCTTGCCATCTCCACCCCAGCCTCTCCAGCTTGGAAGATAATGTCATCTTCATCTCTATTTGATTGTAAATAAAGATGATTAACTCTAGGTGTGATAACACTCGCGCCTCCATGACCACTTACATAAATTGTTCCTCCATTTGTATTCCCAAGGGTCAAACTGCCAGCGCCATTTGCTCTCACCTGTCCATTATTTTGAACAAGAAGATCAGCAACTGTTATATCATTTGTTGTCGTATTACCCTCATCAGTAACAGTCTGCAATGTATCTGTTTCAAAAGCAGAAGTTCCAGTAACAACAGGATTACCATTTACATAAATTCCACTATCAGTTTCTATAAAAACACCACTCTTAAAGTCTAAGACCATTGTGTTTGCACCAGTAGAAAATGCAGGAGTAGTTAAAGAATCACTAAATACAAACGCGCCATGATGACTAGGTTGGACTATTGAATAATTTCCTGCGGTGACAGCATCATTTGCACCAATATTTTGATAAGCGCCACCAAGAATTGTTGATCTTCTTCCTGATATCGTATTATTATTTCCTCCTGCAATAGTGCTTTGAAGGCCACTAATTGTATTGGAGACACCAGCACCAATAAAGTTATAGCCACCGTCTATTAACTGTTGTTTAATTACATTACTTTCTCCACCAGCAATCGCAGATGCTTTGTTAGAAACTAAGTTTCCTTGTCCTCCTCCTATATTAGCAGCAAAAGCGTCTGTAATTTTATTAGTCGATCCACCTGCTATAGAAGCCCTTTCAGAACCTGATATTAAATTATTAAATCCACCACCAATAACTGCAAAATCACTCCCAGAGATATCATTATTTCTACCCCCAACACTTACGGAAAATTCACTATTATCTACGTTTACGCCAGATCCACCACCAATAACATTTGTGTTACCTCCAGAAATTTGGTTTCGTATACCAGCAATAATAACATTATAGTTACCACTAATAGCATTACCAGAACCCCCTAATATAGCAGAACCTGTTGCTGGGGATTGATATTGCATTTCATATCCACCTAAATCAGTTTGATGAGAAATAGAAGTTGCACCGTATGGATTTAAAGATATCGCCCCCGCTGGATATGTAAAATCTATTACTTGAATATCATTTCCAAAACTAACTGTTTCAGTCTCTTTTTTAAGGGTGGGACTTGTTGAATTACCTAAGTAAAGGTGTCCTTGTGTATTATCAGAGCCATCCTTAATTCTAGCAGACCCACAAATAACAACTTTATCTGAGTAAGAACCTATTTCACTTGGGGGAACCCCAACTCCCACTTGACCTTCTACATGAAAATTGTCATCAGCGACAGTGTCGTCAAAATAATTACTACCTACAACTGCTCCAGCAACTCCTAAAGTTCTAGAAGAACTAGACCCCGCAGCTAAAGTGCCATCTAAATCACAACAATCTGATGAAATTTCTAGATCTGCGCCACCATTTGTAGATCCAATAGTAATATGTGTTCCAGCAACTAAACCTCTAAACTTAAATGGTTTAATGGTGTCTTCTATATAGACTTGATTTCCCGCTGAACCATCTTCATGTGTTGCATGACCGCCGCTAATTAAAATCCTATCAGCGTTCCTTGGATCGATTGATACCTCAACATTATTTTGATCGCTAGCTGACTCTGAGCCTATAAGTGTTCTAAATTCAAAACCCTCTTGTGGGTCTAATGTTGAAGCTCCGTCATTGTAAACTTCTACTGCTGAACCTATATTTACACATGCGCCAGTGCCTACTCCTCCTTCACCAGTTCCAGTGGCAGCGATTACAATAGATGAATCAGTTTGGCTAACATGAATTCCAGAACCTGCGACAACCGCCCTAACCTTAACAGGGCTAGTTTCACTTTTATGTCCATCTTCTACTAAGGGAAGAGCAACTTTCCCAGCAACGTGAGTGCCTAATTGCTTAAATTGCCTATCAGAAAGTTGAATATTACTTCTTTGAGTATATTCTTCTAATGCTCCATTTTTTAATTTTAAAATTGGAAAATATCCTGTAAATTCTGTAACAACATCACTACTAAAAAGAATATGTGGGAAATCGGTTACAAGATCATCTGATGCTGATGTCCCCTCTCCTCCTTGTCCTTCCCCACTAACTCCAGTAAAAGTAGCTTTAGTTACTAAAAAACTATTAGCATCAACAACTACCTCTACAAAATATTCTATCTCATGCTCTAGTGGGAGAGAATAAGTCTTATCCATCTCCAGAATCTGCTGATTTTCTTTGTCTTGGACTTGACTAGATGAGGTTCTGTTAAAATAGTAGCCTTGATTAAATTTAACATCATAAGACTCTAAAAACCCTTCATCGTTGAAGACATAATCAACAGATGGGAGAAAGGGCGTTACATCGTTAACTGTAAAACCCTCTTTTGATACTCTATTAAAAAAATCTGGTATATCAGACATCTAAATCCTCTTTTTGAGAAAAAGATGGCTCGTCATAATCTATCTGTAAAATTTCACCATCTTCATCAAAGTAATATAAACGATCAAAACAATTAAATTTATTATAATTTAAGGGTTTGATATCCTTCTCTATAAAACCAATTGAATTGCGAGAGTAAAAATATTTCACCCCACCACGCTTAAGAGAACCGTCAGGCCAAAGGAATTGTTTCTCGGCAAAATAACAGTCTGTTAAAGAATTATTGCGCCAAACTTCAATATATGCAAAATCATTATCAAAGTCATGTCGCTTTGTTTCTAGTTTTATAGACTTTTTTACGATGGTTTTCACTTTAATAATGATATAAAATAGTTACACCTATTTCAAATATTTGTTCCCTAGAGAAAAACCGTTACAATAATGATACATACTTTTTTTTACCAAACTTGAACATAGCTGTAAGTAGTGTAAAATGGATATAGAAGAAGATTACCCAAGAACCCAAGTGAGTGAACGACCTAGAAATAAAAAAGAAGCCAAGGACTTCAAAAATCAAATGAAGCAACCTTGGGATGACATCCCAGTCAAAGTCCTAGTATTTATTATACTAGGATTAATTTACCTTGTGTTTAGGTAATTTAAATTAATTTTAAATCAGATTACTCAGAACCTTTTGCTCTTTCCATCTGCTCTGGAGTAGGAGCGCCTTTATCTCCCTTTTTCCTCATTTTCTCACCAGAACCTCTTTTAATTCTTTCTTTTTTCTTCCTGATGTTTTCCCAGAGACTACTATCTGACTTCTCTTTCTCCTTGAGAATCTCTTTATGACGCTTCATGAAAGCCTCATGATTTGGACCAGCCATATATAAAGTCTTCCCATCCTCTGTTTTGTGAGTGTGGATTCCTTTTAAGCCCATTTTTTCTGCATCCTTCATGGCTTTTTCTTTGCTATCAAAGTAGTGATCTTTCTCATTTGGAGAGCCATAAGAATATTTTTTCTTTTTGCTTTCTGATTTTTTCTTTTTACCAGTATGATAAGAAGCTTCACTTTCTTCTTTCTCTTCCTCTGAGATTTTGCCCTCTTTCCTCATTTTTTCTAGGATTGCCTTTTTAAGAGCAGGAGGAAGTTTTTTCTGTTTTTCAGTAAGCTGGGCTTTATTCTCCTCATTTTTCTCCATCATCATAGCCCTATCTTTTTTATACTGAACAGCACAAGATGACATAGTTTTGTCCATGTCCATGTCTTTTGTGTCAACCATATCAGCATCATTCATCATGCAGTGACTCATGTAAGATTTAAACACAGTCTTTTCATCATCTCCCATGTCCATGCCATAGACTTTTTTCTTCATTGCTGCTTCAGATGTCTTACGTTGATCGTCTTTAACCATAGAAGATTTAGCGATATCTTGATCAGCTTTTCTATAAGATTCTTTCACCTTACCACCTCTCATCATTTTGAGAAAAGTATTCACTCTAGCCATAGCCCATCCATGACGAGACATGTTAGGACGGTGAGAGGTGCTAAAAGCACCCGCTCCACGACGATAAACACGTTTTAGTTGTCCTAGGGTGACTTTCCTAGAATATTTATCGTTATGTTTTTTAACTTTATCTTTTAAAGTATTTGTTGTTTTCTCGCTAAAAGTAATTTTGCCACCACCTTTTTTAGCGCTACCTTTTGGATTTCTTTTAGAACCACGTTTTCTTTCGCTAGGCTCTGCTGGTGTTTGTGCGCCACTCTTTGGACCTCTACGCTTTGCTGCTTCTGCTAAATCAAGAAGAGCAGGGCATTCCTCAACAAGAGAATCATGATCAAAAAATGTTTGACCATCCCACTCATCGACAGATCCTTTTGTAATGTTAGTGACGCTTTTCGCACTCCACATGCGACAGGACCAGTATTTAGGAGTAGTTTTATCTTTTGCTTGATCGCAGTTGTGACGATCTCTAAAAGCCTTTCTGCGTTTAGGGTCATCTCTTTTAATCTCCATATTAGGGTCACCAAAGTTGACCTTAACTACATTACCTTTGTCATTTTTTACATAAACAGAAAACTTTTTTGGCCCTTTAGGAGTCCTAAATGGTTTGTTTAAAGTTTTATTTTCATTAGCGGCATCAGAGAAAAAGAGAGATTTATCATCGCCTTCTCCTGTAACAACAGATGCTTTAGATTCTGCCTGTTCAAAAATATTTATACAGACAGCAACCCTTTGCTTATTATCGCTAAATTCATCTTTATCAGTTAAATTAGACACGCAGCGACTAACAAAATCGCCTCTTTTTTCGTTATTTCTTGGGACTGGTAATGGCATGATATAAAAGTTTACTGGTTTTTACACTACAAAAGTTCTATTGGGCAATACTCCTTTGGCTTGCATTTTAGGGGGTTTTTATAAATAAAGAAATGCTCACAATTGTCTGTTATTTGTTCTTTTTTTATCCATATCATCAGGTCTTTTCTACCTTTTCTTGTATAGCCAAGTCCATTTTTTTGGGCTTTGATTTTATCATCAGTTATTTTAGTCCTTATTTTTGTCTTTTTTACAACATAATCGTATAAATCAGAATTTTTAACACATAAAAAACATTCTTTATCATCTAAATAAAAGTTTATCCACTTCGGAGCTTCAGTATCAGGATTACACCAGCCTTTATTGCCAGCAACATTTAATATTTCAACTAAAAGTAGTCCTTTATTTTTATATCCAGCTTTTGCACTTTTAACATCATAACTCTCTTCATTTCTCATGTATCCATCGATATGATATTTCATATCTTGTCGCCTACTAGATACCTTTGTAGGTATATCATTATTTTTACAATATTCTAAAAATATTCCCTCTGCTTTCTTGCCAGCCATAGATCTTTTTCTATGGTCTGTATCGCCTGTATGTTTTTTAATAAATGAATTTAATGTTCTCATAAAGTAATTGTTTCTGTTTCTCCCGTCCTAAGATCTGTCATAAAGAAATCTTGCACATTGAAAGCTTTATCATCAATCCAATAATCATAAGATGGCTTGCCCATTCTTAGTTCAGTTCTTTTTACTCCCCACTCATCCAATTGTTTTTTAGTTAATTTACTATGATCTATACCACTATTACCTCCTCTTGCAGTCCAGTAAATAATTGTATGACCAGCATCATACAATTTATTGAAAAATTTTATTCTATCTACTATTGGTCTAGCCTGACTATAAGGAGTTGATTTGCTTTCATGTCTACAAATAGTTCCATCTATATCTACAATATAAGTTTTCATTTTAATTTGTTTATGATATCTGTTGTGCTAATATTTTCTATAAAAGGAATAACCTTTAATATAGCAGAACCTTTTGCCTTAAGCTCAGACTTATTTAGGGAATCTTCATCATAATCTCCACCCTTACACCAAAAATCTGGTTGAAGCTCTCTTAACTGTTTTACTACAGTTTTAGTATTAAATGTGAAGACATAGTCAACTTGTTCATGACAAGCAACTGTGTAGGCTCTTTGTTTAGCTGATAAAATAGGCCGACCCTCCCCTTTCAAAGATCTGACGCTTGCATCTCCGTTAATGCCTACAACTAATTTAGAGTTTAGACTACAAGCATTTTTCATTGCATTTAACAAACTTGCGTGTCCAGCATGAAATATATCAAAACACCCATTTGTAAATATAAAAAACTTTTTTATACCAACCTTTTCTAACTCTCTAGCAAACTCTCTTTCTCTTTTAATATCTTCAAAAGATACTATTTTTTTATGTTTCATATTGTAGCCACTCCTTTTTTACGTATTACTTTTTGACAACAATCTTGAGCTAAAATAATTGCTGTCTCTACATTTCTCGTAGCAGTAAAAGCATAAGCTAAAGCAGCTAAAAAAGTATCTCCTGCTCCAGAAACATCTCTTACTTCAGAGGGGTTTTTAATTGGGTAATCTTTATGATTATACCAGCAACCTTTTGATGCTTTTGTAACAATTAGATTGTCTCCACCTCTATGTTTCCAACCATTCTCTAGGTATTCTTTTTCATTAATTTTTACAAATGTAAAACCATCTGCCCACTCAACATTAAATTCTTTTTTAGTATCTAAGAAAGATAATTTGCTTCTTTTAGATATTTCTCTCAAATCTCTTTGTTTTAAAAAGCCTTTATTATAATCAGAAACAACCACGGCATCATATTCCTCTATGTCCTCTGGTAATTGACCACAATAAGGATAACTATCTGTATCAACCCTTAAAAACATCTGGTTCGATTGTATATCTATATATCTAGTTTTGTGACCTTTTGCTTCATTGGTAAATAAATTAATTTTATTTTTATAAGGAATATCCTTATTAGCATCTTCATCAAGAGCTACTAAATTTCTATAAACATTTGTAGCCATACCTAAACTATCAACTCCATCTTCTGGCACAAAAACTGGAGCAGGAGCTTCAGGACAAAGACGACTTGCTTTACCATAACAAAATCTATCGCTACAAGTCTCTCCTATAACGAGAAATTTCATTACTGAGAAGACCCCTTTTCTACCCTGTAAGAGTCTTCATTGAAATGCTGAGTGCTAACTTCAAAAACACTAGAATCTTCTAAAGCTGTCAACTTATGAGGAATACATGGTTTAAGGTGAACTACATCCCCCTCTATCAATTGCCTATCTCTTTTTTCTGCTTTTTCTAAATCAAAAAACTCTAATTTCAATCTTCCCTTTGTCACACACCACGTTTCTTCTTTTAAAATATGATAGTGCATAGAAAAAGAAGACCCCTCGTTAAAACGAAGGATCTTCCCACAATACTTTTCGTTGTTGGTTATCCAAAGCTCATCGCCCCAACCTTTTGGGTGAGCTTCTAGTTTAGAAAAAACAGGCTCAATACTCATCAAGAGTATTATAACCCATCTTGATAATTATTCAAGGAATAATTAATCTTCTGCTTTATCTTTTGCTTTACCAATATTTAAAGCAGCCCAATCAATTAAGCCGTAAATTTTGGCCCAAACACTACCTTTTTTGGGGGTAGGGGTCGCAGCAGTAATAGCAGAAGCAAGCGCGATTGCGGCAGTGACTACGCTGAACCAAGGATTGTCTTCAATTAGTTTAATAATAATATCCATAAT
>MDTA01224421.1_pt1 | contig 13450 bp, 7 predicted proteins | sample 811151 | NCBI WGS metagenome assembly MDTA01 (sample SAMN05326648, study PRJNA326480) | marine metagenome | isolation source: seawater | place: Indian Ocean: South | collected 2010 | reverse complement strand
GTGGATATAGAAAGAATACCAGCAGATTACCATCTTGCTCAGAATTATCCAAATCCCTTCAATCCAACAACTAAGATTAGTTATGGTATCCCAAATCCAACATTAGTAAATATAAAAATATATGATATAATGGGTCGTGAAATTATAGTACTATCAAATTCTCATCAAAAAGCCGGTTATCATAGTTTGTCATGGGATGGTACCAATAAATTAGGGAATATAGTATCTGGTGGTATATATGTTTATGTTATTCAGGCTGGCGGCTTTAGACAAAGTAAGAAGATGGTACTATTAAAGTAATCATTTAAGAAATTTCAATTGTTACTTTGATACTATTGTTTATTACTAGATAGATGTTGGTTAAATTATTTTACAATAAATAGGAGTTAATCTTGAAATCATTCGCGCAGGGTTTAATCACAGGTAGTATTCTCATTGTAGCTATTTTTGTTTTTATAGGTGCATCTTATACTAAAGAAGAGTTTGAAATGAAATCTATAGGTAGATACGAATTAAAAATTATTGATGATGAAGTTACGCTTTTTGATACAGCCAATGGTAATTGGTATATGATTGATGATTCAGATCCAAATCAATATGCTTGGGATCCAATCGTTAATAGAATGGTAATAAAATATTCTAAAGGTAAATAGACCATTTGATAAAGTATATCTAATTATTATCTGATAATAACAAAAATAAGGAAAAACTAAGACAAAATGATATTTTTAAAATATTGTGGATAAAAATAATTTATCATTTTACCTTTAGTCTTCCTTTCTAACAAAAATCTAATTGAATAGAGGAGCATTTATGATGAAATCGTTACAATTCTTTTGTATTAATCTTTTTATAGTATCTTTCAGTATTGCTCAATCCCTTTGCCCTCCTGAATATGTAGAAACATTCTTTTTCGATCAAGAAGTATATCTTGAATGGGAGCAAACTAACGATTTTGGAGATGTTTTATCATTTAATTGCTTTCCTAATTGTTCAACCGCAACTACTGATATGACTATGACCATTGATCATGTTGTAGATAGTGGTACTGGTGGATGGTTTAGATATTCTGATAGCACTGAAGCTTCTTGTGGATCAGGAATGTACCCTTGTAATGATGGTGAGAATGATGATTATAGTGCTTATGCAAGTTATTCTGGTTTAGATACTGCAAATGCTACTCCAGTTGATAGTCGTTTAATTACAGAAGCAATTGATTTAACGAATATGACATCTGCTTCTCTTGAGTTTATTGAAGCATATACATATCCTGAAGATGTGAATGATTCAAATATGGTTGAAGTATCTATTGATGGTGGAGAAACTTGGGAGATAGTCTATGTTTCTTATCCCGATAGTATTGGTGAAGATTTCTATTTTATTTCTGGAAGCTTAGATGATTATGTGGGAAATATTATTCATGTTGCTTTCAGGTACTATGATTCTGTTGGATACGGAGAAGCCTGGTTTGTTGATGAGATTAAGGTATCGGGTAATAATGATGAATCTTATGCTGGTTGTGGAACACTCACTCAATTTAATATTTATGCGAACGGTATTTTGATCGACTCGACATCAAACGAATGGTATACCGCTACGGGTTTAGAAAATGGTACAGAATATTGTTTTGAAGTTAAGGCAGTATATGATGAAGGTGAATCTGAATCAGCTGCTATTTCTTGTGCCACTCCTCAGGGTCCATTTCAAATTAACCCAGCTGCAATTAATTTTGATGAATTAGCTTCAGGTCAATATGAAGAAAGAACTTTTACAATAAGAAATTTTGATACCCTTTCAACTCCATATAATATTACTGGGGTTGAATTATCTAATGTTCAATATGCTTTCGATGTGTTAACAGATCCAATGGAAGGATCGTTCGCAACCTTTACAGATCCCGGTGGATTTCTTGCTCTTTGGGGGGTTGGCGATTCTTCTGGAGCATCTTCGCAATACTTTCCAGTTGAAGTACCTGATGATGGTGGCAATTTTGCTTATGTAAATGATGATGCCATTGGAGAAGGTGTTGGGACTACAGACGCTTGGCTTGTTTCTAATGAAATTTCAGTAACAGGTGGTGATAATTATCCTGTCTTTTTATTATTTGATGCATTTTTTCCTAATCCAGGTGGACCATGCTGGACAGGTAATGCATATAGAGATGATTTTATAGTTTGGGCTACTGTAGATGATGGTGCTTCATGGATAGTGCTAGACTCAACTCTAGCCACAGGATGGGAGTGGCAGTCCTATATGTATAATATTACTCCACATCTTGGAGGGGCTACTACATTTAAAGTTGCATTTAATTATCATGACTGTGAAGGTGAATGGGGCTATGGTGTAGCTTTGGATAATGTTGCTGTTAAAGAAGGTGACGATTTCACATGGATCACTGTGTCTCCATATAAAGGTGTTGCAACCTATAATAGTACTGCATTATCGGCTAATGATTCTATTACAGTTACGGTTGGAGTCTATGGAACTTATGATGGGTTTTCTGAATTAGATGAACTTATTATCGCTTCTAATGCTGGAAATATAAATGTTAATGTAGGTGTTGGAGTCGTTGTTAGTATTGATGAAAATAGTTTAGCTCCATTTGAGTTTGCATTACATCAGAATTATCCTAATCCATTCAATCCTAAAACAAAGATCCAGTTTGATGTTGCATCAGAGACAAATATAACTATATCAATATATAATATTGTGGGGCAGAAAGTGGCAACACTAATGGATGGTAATCTAAATGAAGGTAGCTATAATGTATCATGGAATGGTACTTCTGATAGTGGAGAAATTTTGCCTACAGGTATGTATTTTTATGAAATGAAATCAACTGAATTTCATTCAGTGAAAAAACTTATTTTTGTTAAGTAGCTAGTAAACTTAGAATATATATTTTTGATTATATCCATTAAAAAACAAAGGGCCAGTATTGTACTGGCCCTTATTTTCACACTCCAATTACTTTTTGGAGGAACAACCGGTAAAATTTCTGGTACGGTTACAAGTAAGGATACTGGCGAACCATTAATTGGTGCAAATGTGATGGTAGATGGAACACCACTCGGAGCTGCTACAGACCTAAATGGTAAATATTTTATTTTACAAGTACCTCCTGGTACATATTCAATAAGATTTTCCATGATCGGTTATCAACCGTTAATTGTTAATGACGTTCGTGTCAAGTTGGATTTGACATCGACTGTAGATGGTTCACTAAATAGCAGTGCTGTTGGTTTAGATGAAGTTGTAGTGCAAGCTGAGCGAGCAATGATTCAAACTGACGTAACTTATTCTCAGGCTAATATAAGTAGTGAAGAAGTAGATATGCTTCCAGTTGAAGAATTTGAAGATGTTTTAGCTCTTCAGGCCGGTGTAGTTTCAACTGGTGGTGAGATTCACGTACGTGGTGGCCGAGGTGGTGAAATTTCTTATATGGTTGATGGAATTTCTGTAACGGACCCTTATAGTTCTGGACTGGCTATTGAAATTGAGAATAATGCAATCCAAGAGCTTCAATTCATTAGTGGAACATTTAATGCTGAATATGGCCAGGCAATGTCTGGAATTGTTAATATTGTAACCAAGGATGGTGACTATTCAAAATTCTCTGGTAGTTTTTCATCAAGTGCTGGTGGTTATTTATCAAATGGACAACAGCTTGATGTGACTACCGTAGGAGCAGGGGTATCTTTTGATACAAGTCAAATAAATCTTTTTCCTCAATTAAATTCTTTCGATTTAAGCAACATTCAGGATTTTAAAGCTAATTTTGAAGGTCCAATTTGGCCAGGGAAGATTTCTTTTTTTATTTCTGGAAGAAAGAAAACAAACAACGGATATCTTTATGGTCAGCGAGTTTTTCATCCTAATTCCTTTACCTGGGTTGATAGCTTAAATGATTATATTATCGATGAGTCTGTTGGACTAGGAAATGGTTTGGTCCCTGCTGCTGATGATAATCTAGGTCTTGTGATTGATAGCCTTATCTCGAATAATCAATTTGATTGGGTACCTATGTCATGGAGTGAGCAACTTACTAGTCAGGCAAAATTGAGCTGGCGAATTAACCCGTATCTTAAAGTTAGTTATAATCGTATGTATAGTGATACAAGATCACAAAGTTATTCACACGGATATAAATGGAACCCTGATGGTCGTACTCATCAGTTTAGCACTCGAACCGGTGATTTACTACGTCTTGACTATTCTTTGAGTAGTTCTACTTTTATTAATTTAATGTATTCAAAAGCTGTAAACCATTACAGGAGTCACTTAAGCTCGGATCCTGATTATTATAAAAATATTACGAATGAATACAATGGTTATTTTTCAGCAGATACCCTTGATACTAATATATATTTTGTAAATCCAACAATATTCGATTTAGCTCCTGGGAATAATTTTTATGTCAGTGGTCAAAATATGGATATATATAGTAGAAAATCTGATGTCAGGACCTATAAAGGTGAAATCACTAGTCAAGTAAATTCAAAACATCAAATAAAGGCTGGCATTGAATATAGAGAGACAACAATTACATTAAATGATTTAACTGTTTTGCTAAATGAAAATACAGAAAATCTTCCATTTTATTTAAATCCATTGATTTCGCCTAACCATCAAACTTTTGGTAGTGGTAGAGTACCTATAGAGTGGTCCGCGTATATTCAGGATAAAATTGAGTCTGATCAGATGGTTGTAAATATTGGTCTTCGATATGATTATTTTGACTCTCAATGGAAAGTATTAAATGACTCAGAAGACCCGAATTATCGTTCTCCACTTAAACCTATTAATAAATGGGTAGATATTGATGGTGATGGCCAAATATCTGAAGGTGAATTCGGAGATAGTTTAAAAACTGATAGCAGTAGGTTAGCATCGAATGCAAATGGAGATCCTTGGTTTAGATCAGTAGATCCAAAGACGCAAATAAGTCCAAGATTTGCTCTTGCTTTTCCAATTACAGATAAGGGTTATCTACATTTTTCCTATGGACATTTTTTCCAAAACCCTAGCTTTGTTTACATTTATGATAATCCTGAATTCGAAGTTCCTGCTGCCTCGGGTATTGGCTATACTATGGGGAATGCCGATATGGAGCCTCAACGAACAACACAATATGAAGTTGGGTTTTCTCAACAAATTGGTAGAGATGTTGGTATTGAGATTACGGGATATTTTAAAGATATAAGAAATTTAAACTCAAGTGAAATTAAAAAGTCCTTTGTTGCAGGCGATCGTTATGGGTTATATGTCAATAAGGATCATGCGAACTCACGTGGCATTACTATTGCTATATCAAAACGTTCTCTAGAAAATTTTTCTGGTAATGTGGATTATACATACTCAATATCTGAGGGTAATGCATCAGATCCTACTGCGGCATTTTATGATGAGCAATCTGATCTTGAGCCTGAAAAAATGTTAGTACCATTAGACTGGGATCAGCGGCATACATTTAATGGAACCATGACATATCATCCAACAAAACAATCAGGTCTAAGTTTTGTGTTTAGTTATGGAAGTGGTTTTCCTTATACAACTCAATTTGCTGGAGATAGAACTGCCTTTGAAAATAATGCGTTAAAGCCGCCAACATATAATGTAGATTTAAGAGCTTATTACAATTTTGTCTTTGCTAAGAAATTTATGATTTCTGCACACATTAATGTTTACAATCTTTTCGATTTTCGTAATGAGTTAACAGTTTATAATGATACAGGGCGATCTACTTATTCTTTAGTTCCGACATATACTCCACAATATTCAAGCCCTTATTATAATTCTTTAGATCAATATTTAGTTCGCCCAGATTATTATTCAGCACCAAGACAGATTAAACTAGGAATTTCAGTTTCTCTGAAATGATTATATGATTCTCCGTAGATATTATACATATATTATATTTTTCTCATTGATCTATAGTGATGATATTACTCTAGATAAATATAAAAATTCTAATCGTTCAATCGGAAAAATAACAGCCAGTATCGATAGAAAATATGGAGATCATAGTGGGAACAGAGTCTTAACGCGGATTGGGAATTGGGGTGGTATTGGTGATGCCGGTTCAAGTTTTTCTGGAGTATATCCAATTGGATCAGGATATGCATATTTTTATGAATTTACTCCAGTTGTAGCTGCTAGTATTGTTGATACAAATGGAATTAGAAGGCACTTAGTATCTGATGGTGTAGTAGCTTCTGCTCTTGTAGATGATTCACCAGAAGGAGTGCCTTGGGGTTTTGAACCACTTCCTGGATATGCGAACCCAAATCAAGAATATTTAGCAATGAGTGATAAGGAAGATTCATGGCCTGACTCATGGCCAAATCGAGATGATGATTGGAATGGTTATTGGAATGGTCAGTATGGTAAATATACCCGAGCTGATCAAGAATCCTATTTTGTGATGGATGATTATTATAATAAGGAAATCGCATTTTGGCCAGATGAGAATGATACATCTGATGAAGGAAGGCGGGGTTTAGGAGTTGAAATTGAATCTCGAGGTTATCAGTGGAATCATCCAGCTGCAGAAGATATAATTATTATGACTTATTGGATTACCAATGTAGGAACAAATACTTTAGATAGTGTTGTTTTTGGTATGTATGGTGATGCAGATGTTGGAGGTTCATCTGACTTTTCTGATGATGACGCCTACTTTGATACTGATTTAGATATGGTCTTCCAGTGGGATCATGATGGTTGGAGTAATTCCTATGGTGGATTTAAGCCTATTTATTTTGGTTGGTGTTTTCTAGAGTCTCCTGGGAATCCTTATGATGGTATCGATAATGACGGTGATGGAATGATAGATGAGAGTCAATTTAATGGTATTGATGATGATGGTGATTGGGATATAGATCGTGATGATATAGGATCAGATGGTCTTGCACCATATCATATTAATTATACCGGTCCAGATGCAGATGGAACTGAAGGGAATGGATTAGCTGATATTGGTGAACCTAATTATGAGATCACCGATAATGATGAATCTGATCAAATTGGTCTTACTAGTTTTTATGCTGATCCTTTTCCAAGTATTAATCTGTATAATGATGAAGTAATGTGGAACCAATTAAAGCCAGGGACACTTCAGACACCAGGTGAAAATTTGGATCAGACTTTTCTTTATGGATCTGGATATATTTCATTACAGCCTGGAGAAAAAAAGAAATTCTCTGTGGCAATGGTTTTTGGTGAAAATATGGCAGATATTATTCGCAATGCAAATACCATGCAGAAAATCTATGATAATGATTATAATTTCGCAAAACCGCCTCTAAAACCTACTCTGACAGCTGTACCTGGAGATAATCAGATCACATTATATTGGAATGATTTTTCGGAATTATCAATGGATCCAATATATGGGACAGATTTTGAAGGATATCGTATTTATAGAAGTACTGATGCTGGATTTATTGATGCATATACCATTACTGATGCTTATGGAAATATTACTTTCAAAGAGCCATTAGCAATATTTGATTTAGATGATGAATTGAAAGGCCCGCATCCTATAGCTTTTAATGGTGTGCAGTTTGATATGGGAGAAGATACAGGTATCCAATATCAATATATTGATTCTTCAGGTGTTATTAATGGACAAACCTATTATTATGCAGTTACAGCATATGACAAAGGTTACGACCTTGATTTTTATGAGCTTGGTTATTCTGAACGTGATAATTTACAACCAATCGCTCCATCAGAGTGTTCAATCACATTAGATTTAGATTATAAGGGTAATGTAATTAACCTAAGTGAGAATGCTGCTATTGTTATTCCAAATGCTACTGCTTTAGGTTATGTACCACCAAATACTATTCCGGAAAATCAACAATTTATCAAACATCTAGAAGGATATGGTTCTGGTGAAATTAATATTGAGGTTGTAGATCCTTATGCAGTACCTGACAGTGTAGAATACAATATTGTTTTTGATACTTTAGACACATCTGAAAAAATTGTATTTAGTATTCGTAAACAGAAATGGGTTGATGAAATACTTTTAATTAAAGATAGTATCGCAAGAGCATCAAATTCAAATATTCATTCTATGATTATCAATAGCATAGATACAACTTTGATTTTATTTGATGGTTCAGATACTATTTTTAATGATACAACAATTTATGATACGATATATCCTGTTCTAGTATCTAGTATTGATGGGACCAATGAATATGTATATGGAACTGATTATACTATTGATAAAGAAATTGGATTCTTTAATATTCTAAATAATGATCTTCTTTCTAATGGGGAAGTTTTAGTGAGATATCGTTATTTTCCTATATTTCAGTTAGAAGATATGAATGGAGGGTTTAATAATCCTGTTTTTGATGGAATGAAAATTGTTATTCGAGACTCTGATATAGGATTAAATGAAGACTCTACCAGATGGACAACAGGCGAAACAAATTATACACATACAGTTGATGCTTTAAGAGACTATCCATCTGATTTTGAATTACAATTTCTAGGAGATGTTAGTGATACTATCTTAATAGGTGGAGATACGTTAGTAGATGATTATGGAACAAAGGTACCGTTTTTATTAGTAAATACTACACAAAATAATCAACCACCATTCAGAATTTTTGATAATCCACCAAGAAATGGGAAATGGGATCCAGATGAACGCATTAGGATTCAGCCATATCCGAATGATGATTCACCATTAATTGTAATTCAATTTTTTCAAGATTCTTTAGATATTACTGAAATAATTATAGCCGAGACTACTGAAGTTGATACTGGGCTTCTAATTTCAGAAACTGTTTTATATGACACAACCATTACACCAGTAATCCATCCTGATTCAGGTGATGTATTCAAAGTTGCGATTGATAGACCATTTTCATGGGATGATATATATAGTTTTACTTCAATTGCATCTAAGATTGATCCATCAAAAGCTAAAGAAAATTTAAATAAAATTGCAGTTGTACCAAATCCATATGTAGTTGCGGCATCCTGGGAGGCTAGACATATATATCAATCAGGTCGTGGTCCTCGAAAAATTGATTTTATTAATCTCCCTAGTAAATGTACAATTAAAATTTTCACTCTTTCTGGTTATTTGGTGGATACAATTTATCATAATGACGTATATGAAAATGGATCTGAGTCTTGGAATTTGTTATCAAAAGATGGATTGGAAATTGCTTACGGAGTTTATATTTATCATGTTGATGCTGAAGGATTAGGTGAAACTACAGGAAAATTCGCGGTAATTAAATGATGAAAAAATTTACAATTTTTATTTTCTGTAGTTTCACAATATTATTAGCCCAAACTAATGTTGCAACTACATCGGCATCATTTTTAGAAATTGGAGCTGGAGCTCGTTCGCTTTCTATGGGTAGTGCATTTGTAGCTTTAGCTGATGATGGTAGTGCTCTATATTGGAATCCTGCTGGAATTGTTGAAAATAATCGTCCAACAACACACGTTTATCATTCTCCTTGGTTGGTTGATACATATTACTATCATGGAGCTGCTGTAATACCTTTAGGAAATCTAGGTGCTTTTGGTGTGTCTTATTCAGGCGTTACAATGGATGAGATGAAAGTTAGAACTGTAAATGAGCCTAATGGCACTGGTGAAAAGTTTAAGGTTAGTAATGTTGCATTAGGAGTTGCTTATGCTAATCGCTTGACTGATAGATTCACATTTGGTTTTCAAACTAAGTTTGTCCAAGAAAAAATATGGGGAATGCATGCCAATGGCCTTGCTATAGATATTGGTTCATTATTTACTACTACTGGAGGTCTCCGTATTGGCATGAGTGTTTCTAATTTTGGTGGAAAATTAAGAATGGAAGGAATTAATACATTAGTTGATTTTGACCCAGATGAAAATATATATGGTAATAATGATAGGATTGATGCTCATTTAGATGCAGGTAGATGGCCATTGCCACTATTATTTCGATTTGGGATTAGTAAGGGTTATAATTTTATGCCTGGACAAAAAATAATTTTTAATATTGATGGCATACATCCAAATAATAACGTAGAATATATTAATGCAGGGTTAGAATATAGCTTTAATGATTTATTATTTTTAAGAGCCGGAAATTCTCATTTATTTATGGAAGATGCTGAGCAGGGAATTTCTTTTGGATTTGGATTAAACTATCAAATACCGAGAGGTCCAAATATTAGAATTGATTATGTTCAAAGAGATTTTGGTGTTTTTAATAGTATCTCTGGTTATTCTATATTATTATCATTTTAGATTGAATCATCCAATTATGGGATTTTGAAATAATTCTTTTTATCATATAATTTACAGTTATGAAAGTCTTTGTTCAATTGTCCATCTTTTTTATTATTTTATATCAACCAATATTTGCATGTAGGCTTTGGGCTGTTTGTACAAAATCAAATAGATCATTTTCTAATTTATCTGATTTAGAAAAATCTTATCTAATTAATGGGCTAGATGCGTATTATGATCAGTCTAATTCAATGCCTAATGGATGGTCCTTACTCCTTTATGAAGATAGTACTCAAAGTAATTTAGAGCCTTTATATAGATCCAATTCTCCAGCATCGAATGATTCCAGTATCTATTGGGAGACAGTTGATGCCATAATCCAATCCGAATCTGGAAAGCTTGCACTTGGTCATTTACGATTAGCAACAACAGGTGCAAATAACATTCCTAATCCTCATCCTTGGATGTTTCATGATTCGATAAATTCTTTCTCATTAATTCATAATGGTACTATAAATAAAGAAATTTTAAAAAATCTTATTACAGAATATGGACAAGATCAATCCTGGTTGATCGAACATCAACCACAAACTTTTGATAATGGAGATTGGCAGAATGGAGGTTGGGATTATGTTGTTGATTCAGAGTTGTTATTATTGTACATCATGAAAAAAATATATGAATTAGATAATACGTTAGATGGATTAAAAATAGCATTAGGAAATATTATTAACAATGGAGTCTCGATAAACCAATTAAATATTATATTTTCAGATGGATATTCTCTTTATGTCTTTGGTAAAAGTAATGGACTCTATATAGCAGAATCAGATGAATATTTTACAGTTATGACCATACCTCCAAATAATAGACTATCCACAGCTTTATCATGGTCAGGTATTAATTATGGTGAAATGATCGTAATAAATAGCGCAGGGAAAACTCATTATGCTAATATCAATGATTCTAACATAGTTTTACCTAGTATTATAGGCATTACACTCGAACCATCCTATCCAAATCCATTTAATGGTGCAGTTACAATTCCTTTTTCAATGGATGATAACGCAACGGGGATAATCTCTATTTTTTCATTAAAAGGTGAAAGGATAAGTAGAATAACATTATCTAGTTCTGATATTGCTAATGGTTATATTAAATGGAATCCTAATAATAGTACAATAGCATCAGGAGCATATTATATTTTTGCAGAGTCTAATGGCTTGACAGATTATAATAAGATTCTCTTCATAAAATAAAATTTATTTTATAAATTAGTAGGCTTTATCCTAAATGGAATTAATATTTTAAAATTGGAGATTGTGTCTTGGCTACAAAAAAATCTAATAAAAAAGTCCAAAAAGAAGATAATATAATCAAAGATGATGTTGATATAAAAGGTAAGTCATCACCGGAAGAAACTGCACCTGATGATAATACCAAGAAAAAGACAAAAGCCAGTAAAGTCTCTAGCGGTAGTATTAGTATGTATTTGGCTGAAATTGGGAAGTTTAATCCATTACCACCAGAGCGTGAAGTAGAGTTAGCTATAAGAATTCAAGATAATGATGAAAGAGCAATGAAAGAATTAGTCGAAGCTAATCTTCGTTTTGTTGTCTCAGTTGCAAAAAAATATCAGGGGAATGGATTATCTCTTGCTGATATTATTAATGAAGGAAATATGGGATTAATTAAAGCTGCAAAGCGTTTTGACCATACTCGAGGCTTTAAATTTATTTCGTATGCTGTATGGTGGATACGCCAATCTATTTTGCAAGCATTGGCTGAACAATCTAGACTTATTCGATTACCTTTGAATAGAGTAGGAACAATTACAAAGATAACCAGAGCTGCAGAAAAATTAGAAGCTGAAGTAGAACGGCAACCTAAAGGTGATGAGATAGGTGCTCAATTAGAAATGAGTGGTGATGAAGTGCTCCAAGCTATGCAATATTCACGAAGGCATAGTTCTTTAAACTCTCCTTTTCAAGAGGGTGAAAATAGTAGTCTATTAGATATTATTGAAGATGCTGAAGCTGAAGAACCCGAAGCTAAAATTATGCTTGAGTCAATGACTGAAGAAGTTAATGGTGCTCTTACAACATTATCTGATCGTGAAAGAATAGTATTAGAAATGTATTTTGGTATTAACCGTGATAGTGCGATGACATTAAATGAAATTGGCGAAGAGTTTGACTTAACAAGAGAAAGAGTACGACAAATTAAGGAAAAAGCTATTCAAAGACTCCGTCATCGATCTAGAAGTAAAAATCTACGTAGATATTTAGGATAATTATATTCAAGATTGGGCTTATAGACTTATTTATATATTTTTTTAAGTTTAAACTTTTTTAAAAGTAATACAATAATGATGAAAAGTATTACTAACCCAAGTGTGTTTATACCCATATGGTGCTATTTGATGATCATTTTGGCACCAAAAGCCTACATGTTTAAATTCTAAAGATTTATTTAATGATTGTGTTAAATCAAAAGCAAGAGGGTAATAAATTCCTTTCTTTTTTACATTTTTTACAATAATTGTTAGATAACCATTATTTTTTAATTTTAGACATATTTTATTAAAGATATAAATTAAATTATTTAAAAAGTCATTATAGTTATTAATATTACCTAAATCATTTTTATCATTAGAATAATTTGTATTTAATCCTTTTGCTCTTCTAGATGCCTGTATTTCTGCGCCTTTCATATTCAACATATCCCAGTAAGGTGGTGAAGTGATAATATAATCTAGATTTGGAATTTGAAAAGATTCAAAATGACGCGCATCTCCTTGATAAATTTTCCATTTTATCTTTGAGTTCAATCTAGTACATCTATCAATTGCAATTTTATGGAATAAGGTACTTAATTCAATTCCAAAAGTTTTTCGATCTAGCTCCAAAGATGATACTTGTGTTGTTCCTGTTCCAGACATGGGATCAAATACAATATCTCCAATTTTTGTAAATTTTTTTAAATATTTTTTAACAAGTTCTTCTGGATATTTTGCTGGGTGTAAAATTTCGTCACTAGATCTAGGTTTTGGTTTTAGTATAAACCAATTACTTTTTGAAATAGATTTATTTATATCATGTGAAATATAATCAGTTAAAGATTTGGTATGTTTTAATTTGGATATTTCATCTTTTCTAAAATATAGAGATGTCCATGTCTCGCCACTAGGTAAACAAAT
>MDTA01217671.1_pt1 | contig 13451 bp, 14 predicted proteins | sample 811151 | NCBI WGS metagenome assembly MDTA01 (sample SAMN05326648, study PRJNA326480) | marine metagenome | isolation source: seawater | place: Indian Ocean: South | collected 2010 | reverse complement strand
TATTTTTAAAGGACAAAAATCTTTTGATAATTTTTTTTTTACCAGGCACTCCAACCGCCATCAACATTAATTACCTGACCAGTAATATATTTAGATAAATCAGAAATTAGAAAAAGTAGGGGACCAACTATATCTTTCTCGGTAGCCATTCTTTTGAGAGGTGTAAGCTCTTTATATCTTTTTATGAATCTTTCTGGTTGATTTCGTTTTATACCACCAATGGCTAAAGCATTTACTCTTGCGAAGGGTGCCATATTTGTTGATAACCATCGAGTCAGTTGAATGATTCCACCTTTACTAGCAGAATAAGCGGCTGGATTATTTAAGGAATCAATTCCTTTATACAAGGAATTGTTTGGTGCTAAAAAGCCGTAAATTGATGAAATGTTTACGATTACACCATTTTTACTTTTTTTTAAGAAAGGCCATACCATTTTAGATAATGTAAAAGAGGCTGTTAAATTTACACTTAATACATCACCCCAAACCTTCTCGTCTTGTTTTTCAAATGGCACATTCCAACCTTTTAATTTTGAATCTCCAACAATACTTGCATTATTAATAAGAATATCAATTTTTTTGAATTTCTTAATGCACAGATTTATACATTTCTCTAATTTATTTTTCTTAGAAATATCACAATATTCAAAATGAAAATTGTTTCCTAACTTTCGCTGACTTTTTATTACATCCAAACTCATTACTTTTACACCACAATTATTTAGAGCTTTTATTATTTCATTTCCTAGATGACCACTCCCCCCTGTAACAATTGCTACTTTGTTTTGTAACATTGGATTAAAAAAATTTGAATTCATAGTATTTCAGGGTCTCCTTTATTTAATTTTTTTTTATAATACATTTTGGCTATCTCAAGATCATAAATATCATCGATATCCACTGCTCTGCCTTTTGGTATTTTAACGGCAGAAACCTTACCAGAAAAAATAGAATTTTTATTTAAAATAAAATCTGGTTTTGCTATGTATGCAACTGTAGTCATATTATAAATTTTGGAAGAATCTTGTCTTTGGTAATGTTTACTTTTAGTAACAAGTTCAAATTGATCATTTTTCTTTCTTACCATATTAAAATCAGGCGTCTTATCAGCTTCATAAACAGTTATAAGTATGTCGGGTTTTTTTTTACAAAATGTATCTATACAAAAATTTATATCTTTTTTATTCCTTAGGGGAGATGTGCACGGTAATGTAATAAATGTTTCAATACCCCCATTATTTTTTGCCCAATTAATAGCATGTCTCCAAGCATCCCAATACGGTGAGTCGTCTCTAGAAAGTTCTTTCGGTCTTTTAAATGGAACTTCTGCTCCAACAGATTTTGCTATTGATGCAATTTTAGATGAATCAGTGGAGACTATGACCCTATTTATTTTAGAACTACTTAAAGCACATTTAATTGAAGTTACGATTAGGGGCTCGTTATTAAATTTACAGATATTCTTATTTTTTAATCCTTTTGATCCTCCCCGCGCAAAAATAAAAGCAGTATTTTTATTTAACATATTAAAAATTTATTAATTGTACGGTTTTGTGGCCTTGCATACCTGCAGAGGCAACGCCAATTGATTTGACTTTATTTAAATTTATTGTTTGATCATCAAAGGTATATGACCACTCTTTACATGGTTTTTGAAAATCAAAATTATCATGATAGTAATGATTGGTTTTTGTTTTTATAGATAAAAAAGGTTGAGGTCCAAAAAGCTTTCCTCCTAAACTTTTAGCTATTAGTCTGTTTTCTTTAAAAAAAATTTCAATATTTGGTTTTTTGATTGTTCCATTTTCTTGAATAAGTATCTTTCTTGCCGCATTTTCAGCTCCAGAATATTTAATTTTAATGTCTAAAAATCTCTTCTTAATTTTTTTAAGCATTTTTTTTACTTTGAGTACGCCTGGTCTTATGTCTCTATAGTCATGATTTGAAAAAGCTAAAATTGCTTTCCCTTTACTTTGAGCTTCAACAAATGCTTCTACTACATGCGATTCTTCTAATTCATTGAATCTGGTACCTACATTTAAACAACGAAAAATTCTTCTATTACAATTACCACTTACTTGATAATCTGTGTGGCTAGGATGATATCCTCTCCAGGTACTGCTTGATCTTCGCCAATCACCAAATCTTCCTAAATTAAGATCAGGTTGAGAATTTACAGACTTGTTAAATTGATTGGCGTAATCAAAAGGTATCCATTGTTCAAGAAAACTGTGAGAATCAGGTCTTTCAGAGTGGAAACCAGGTCTATTACATGTAGGAAACCATTGATGATCAATTACTCTTCTACACATAATATATAGAAGCGATTCCATTGAATTATTAAAACTTGTGGCTGCTTGCAAGGGTTGTTTTTGAATTGACTGGGGATGAAAGTGCCAATTAATTTCGTCTTGTTTTATTTTTTTTTTCTTTAGAATTTTAGAATAAAAATCAAAAATTTTTCCATAACCAACGGCCTTGGATCTTGGGTTGGATTTCATGTTAACATGATCCATACAGTGCCAACTATAAATCCAACCGTTATTAAAGTCATCTAAATAAATGTTTCTAAACTTGTCCGACAATGCCTCAGAAAGCATTTTTTCAATTTCTTTCCAATTCTTATTGTATTTTAAGAGTTTAGGATTTAGAAAATCTGCAACTGCCTTTTCTTTACCTTGAAGATCTATTTTACTCTGTTGTAAATCTTTTAGCATTTTTATAGAAGGCCTTATTTTTAAACCAAAACTTTTATTCAGTCTCTCAAATGTAGCATCTAATGTTTCATTAAGTGGACCTTCAGTATCAATGCAATGAACTACATAAAGTGTTTTTGAAATCATTTTAATTAAAATTTAAATATAAATAAAAATTATTCTGGTAATGTTTCTTATATATTATCAACTTAAAATTTTTTTAAAATGGTAATATTTTGCACATATATTTGTTTAACCAAGATATAATACATAATTTTCCATTCTCTAAGTTAATGCTTATTGGGTCATAAAGTTTTCCTGGGTCCTTGCCAAAATTTAGATTTTTTTTTTTAAATCTAAACAATTCATCATATGAAAAAATATAACCTTGCATTTTATCAATTACATAATAGGTTTTATTGTGCTTGCAAATATCATTAGGAATAAAAATTTCAGGAAGTTTTATTATTTCTATCTTTGAATTTTCTATATTAAACCTAAGCAAACATTTATCCAGAGACCAATCAATGACAAACAAGAACGGCATAATAAATCTTGCTTTCCACACAGTATTAGTAAAATTATTAAAATTATAAAAAGGCTCCTGATTTTTAAATAAAACTCCATCTTTGCTTAAATAAAAAAAATCTTGGTCATACTCAAAGGTGGTTATTATTGGCATAGAAAAATGATTTAAATTTAAAGCCCCATTTTTTGTTAAAAAATATACACCTTTACTATAAGCTGATCCAATTGTCAGATCACCACTTGATAGTGTATCAATTTGAGTAGGAAGACCTGCTTTAAATTTTTTTTCAACTTTTTTTTTGTGAACTACTTTTAGGTTTTCCCTATCGGAGGTTGCGAAAACCTTATATTCAGAAATTTTCTTACAATCCCAAACAAAAAGTCCAATTTCTTCGTATTTTATTTTATTGAGATTTTTTTTATTGTATTTCTCTTTTTGCTCTCTAATTAAAAAGTTGTTCCTGATTGCCTTCATTCTAATAGACCTTGCACTCTTTTTATTAAGATTTTTTGAATAAACCAATGCGCATTTCTCACAAATCAGTTCCCAACAAATTTTATCGGAAAGAGGTAAATCTTTATTTCTAATTAATTCTATAAAAAGATATTCGAGCTGTATTTCAAGATTAGAATCATCGTAATTAAGATTAAGAATTTTATCTGTAATTTTATTAATATCTTTTATTGAATAATCCTGAGACACTTTTAACTTACTGTTGAGAATTAGACTATAATTATCAAAGATATTTGTATTTGACATTTTTATATCTGTTAAAGTTATATATCTCATAAAGTTATTTCATTAATTACAATTTCTTTTTTGTTATCCTTAATTTTAATCTTTGGGTATTAGTTTTTGTTTGTTGTTTAATTTTTAACAAACTTCCACTTTGTTTAATGGCATTATCTTCACCTAATATACCAAATATGGCCTACCTCTTTTACTAACAAAAAATTTAAAATTCTTTTTAAGTTTAAAATTTTTGCTACCACTTATGGCTGGGACAATGGCTAGCATTAGAATACACCATTTAAAGAACCACCATCAACAGGAAGTGCAACACCATTGATATAGGATGCATCCTCACTTGATAGGTAAAGAATTATCTTTGAAAATTCGTCCGGAGATGCGAAATAGCCCACTGGCACTGTTTTAGAAAGTCTTTTTAGACAATCATCATATGTTTCATTATTTACTTTAGCTTGTTTTAAGATCAATGACTGTAATCTATTAGTAACACAGCCTCCAGTTAATATTGTATTGACAGTAATACCAGTATTTTTTGGAATTTCTTTTGATAAAGTTTTTGAAAAAGCTGCAACACCAGCCCTAGTAACATTGGATAAAGCCATGTTTTGTGCAGGTTCTTTAGATACTGTAGATGTTAAAAAAACAATCCTACCAAAATTATTTTTTTCCATTATTGGAAGTACCGCTTTTGATATAATGATAGAACTCATTAAATTATGATTTAGAGCCTGTTCCCAGTCATTCAAATTTGTTTCTTTGATAGCTAAGGGAGGTGGACCACCAGAGTTATTAATCAAAATATCGATTTTATTATTAAATTCATCTTGAACTTTTTCAATAAGTTCAAAACAGTTATCTAAATCTGATAAATCACATTGAATCCCCAAAATTTTATTTTCGGCTTTACAATCAAACTCTTTGATAGAATTTTCTAAACTTGACTTATTTTTTGAACATACGATTACGTTTGCTCCAAAATTATGAAAGTTTTTTGCAATAGCATGACCTATACCCTGCGATGATGCAGTTACCAATACATTCTTATTTTTAAAGTTATAATTAATCATGTCTAATTTTTTCTTAAATTATTTTTCATAGAAATTTTTGTTCCATCTCCAACAGAAATTTTTACTTTTTTCAAGTTTTCTGTAACCAGTTGTATCTTATTGATGCTCAATGCATGCAGTTTATCTGGATAATTATTTTCTTCTTCACCCTTAATATAAAAAAATATAGATTCTGGAAGCATTCCTACAGACGTATATAGAACCTCTTCTTGCATACAATGATGTCCATATGCAACAGGTAATTTAAATCTTTCACGCATTTCTTTTATTGCCATTAAATTAACATCCTGAATTTCGTTGCTTAATTGAGTATGAATAAGTTTCACTCTATTATCGTGTTTTACTAAAATTGGTATTATTTTGTCGAGTTTATCATATCCACTTAAACCAGTAGAAATATATATGCTGTCACATTCAGTTTTTGCTATTTCTTTAAATAAATTTATATTATTATAAGCTCCACTTAGGATTTTATAAAAACTAACAAGCTCTGATTTAAATTTATCAACAATACTTTCGTCGTTTATGACCAATCCTACCTTTAATCCTTTGTCGTGTGAATATTTAATAAAATTTATGATAGATTCTCTACTCAATTTAAATTTACTAAATACTTTATTTTTAAAAAATTCGTCTGGAAGTACTTGAATTGAAATTCCGTCCACACATGATCTAACTGCATCTATATATTTTTTTAGTAAAGAATAATCTCCAAGATGATTTAGACCAACTTCAGCAACAAGCATTTTTCTGACCTTTTTTAAGAATATGTGAATTCAATTTTATTAAGGTTATTATAAATGTTCTAAATCCTTGTGCATCTGAACTAGCAACATCGATAGACTTAATACCCTCAATTTTTATAAAATGGTCGTCCACAGTATATGAACATTGTTTTCTTGGTTTTAAAAAGTCAAAATTATCATGATAAAATTTATTTTTTTTTGTTTGTTTTGAAAGGAATTGCTGAGAGCCAAAAAGCTTTCCTCCTTTATTATTTACGATAAGTCTATACTCCTTAATAAAAATTTCTATTTCAGATTTTTTTATTTTACCGGCTTGCTCTATTACAATTTGTCTAGCAGCAATTTCAGCATTAGAGTACCCTATTTTAACATCAGAAAAATTGACTTTCACTTTTTTTAGAATTTTTTTTATATACTGTACAACTGGTCTTAAACCTCTGTAATAATGATTTGCTAAAGCTAAATTGCCGTTCCTTTTTTTGGGCATCTTTTAAAAATTCAATTATATGAGATTCTTTTAATAAATTCAACCTTGTGCCAACATTCAAACAACGAAAAATTCTTAAAAATTATTGAATCGTCATTTTTATAAAAAAAATACCTTTTGAATATTTGGATCCAATTGAAACACTCCCCTTCTGATAAAATATCTATTTGAGTTGGAAGATCAACTTTATATTTTTCATTTTACCATTTTTAATTATTATCAAATTATTTTTATTTGATGTTATAAAAAAATTTTTTTATTCTAAACGTGTCTAAAATCCCAAAAAGATGACTGGTTTTTTCAATCTTAATTTCTTCAGTATTTAACGTTTTATTTTTTTCACTTATCTCTCTTATCAAATAAATATTTCTTACTGCTTTGATAGATGATAATTTAAAAAAAAATCTTGGTCTAATAGTTTTATTTTTCTTAAACTAATTTTTTTCATTTTTTATTAAAGACCATTTAAATCTTGGAATAATTTTTTTTAGATAAGAGTCTTTATTAAAAATAAAAAGTTCAATATTATTTTTTTTTAATTCGATAATCCAGCGAGAAAGTAGTTCTAACGTTTTTTCTCTATTTGTGTATAGACTATTAAGTGTGATGCCTTTTTTTTCAACTTTTCTTATTTTATTTTCTGGATAATAAAAATAAGTATGGTTGTGCATATCAATTCCAACAAGGATAATTTTTTTCCAACCCATAATAAATGCTAAATTTATAACCGAAATTATAGAATTGAAACCATGCACAATACCCTCATCTATTCTTTTTGATAAACTAATATATTCTCCTCTTCCCTTTCTTTTATATCTAAAAATCTTTGAATTTAATTTTAAAAGTTTTTTCCCTAAAAGAGTGTTTGGTTTGTGAGCTTTAAATCCTTCTTGAATTAGAAAATATGTATTTTTATATTTAGGATTATTATTTATATTATTAGCATATTCCTTAACATCATCTATTTCTCCAGTAACATGATAATCTACATTTACTTTAGTTTGTTTTGGAAAATCTCTAAAACTAATAACATCGAAACCTTCCATCTTTTTCCAAATCCTATTTTCAATCTTATTAATTGATGGACCGGTTCCACAAATAAATACAGTGTTACTTTTTTTTTTTTTTAACAAAATATCAAATGTAATATTTTGATAAAAATTTTTATTTTTTAAGTTATAAATATAAGGAAGAACACATGGTAATAGATAACGAACTATTTTAATATTATTAATTGTAAAATTAAAAACCTTAAGAAAAAAAATATTCATTTTATATTCTGAAAGTATTAAGTTTTTCAATAATTTTTATTATCTCGACTGAACTTTTTAGGCACGAAAACTCAGCTTTTTTATACTTAACCATTTTTAGAAACTCTTTCATCTCGTCAAAGTACATTTCATTTATTTCATTGTTTGAGAATTTTTTTTTCTTTTCTCTACATCCATCAACTTTCCATTTTACTAAATTCTTGTTATAATCCCATATAACTGTTCCTTTTTCGCATAAAACTGTACAATTTCTTTTTGGGTATCTTGACAGCATATCAAGGTGTATGCTTATCAAAATATCTTTCGAGGTTTTAAGGATTAAGTCAGCATGATTTGCAACGTTCATTTCAAGATCATTGACGCGATATACATGACCAATACTTTTTTTAATATTTCCAAAAATCCATTGAATATAATCTAATTCATGACTCATTTCTAAAAGAATACCACCACCTAATTTTCGTTGAGCTGATACAGAATCTTGATATTTTATATGCTTTCTCCATAGAGGTAAGTATTGAGAAAAATAAATTTGAGATGACCTAATTTTTCCTAATTGTTCAGTAGAGAGTATTTTTTTAAAAAAATTAAGTGATTTTAAAAATCTGAAACAATATCCGACCATTATTGCATTATTGGGGTTACTTTTAATAAGTTTAAATATATTACTGGCTTGTTTTGCTTTATTAGTTATAGGTTTTTCAAAAAAAATAGGTTTTTTTTTTTTTTATAAAATAGGTTGCAATCTCTTCGCGAAAACTTGAAGGATTTGCTAAAATAACTGCATTTATTTTTTCGTATGGATATTTTTTGTAGTTGTCTACTATTAAATCTGGTTTAATAAAAAGTTCTGATTTAGATTTTTTTCTCTTAACAAGTATTATTTTTGTGTGTGGAGATATTTTTTTTAAATTTTTTATATGTCTTTGGCTTATGTTACCACTACCAACAACCAATATTGTTAAATTATTCATCAAAAATTTTTTTTGCTCTTTCTAAGTCTTCCAAACTTCCAACTTCAAACCAACTATTATAAAAAGAGTATAAATATGCTTTCTTTTTTTGTTCTATAGCTTTTCTGAAAAGATTTGGCATATCCAATTTCTCGTTATTATTTAATAATTCCAAAAACTTTGGACTAAGTATATACATTCCAGCATTTATATAATTTGTTATGGTTGGTTTCTCAGTTATATTTTTGAGAAGTCCTTTTTTTTCTTCAATCACCCCGTAGGGTAAATTTGTTATAAATTCTCTTACAGCCATTGTTGCAATACCGTCATGATCATGATGAAATTTAAGGAATTTTTTAAAATTTAAACTTGTTATAATATCTCCATTTAATACCAAAACTGGTTTTGTAGGCACAGGTTTTAATAATGATAACGATCCAGCTGTTCCCATATATGACTTTTCCCTAATATATTTAATTTTAATATCAAATTTTGAACCATCACCAAAACGGTCTATTATTTTATTTTTTAAGTAGTTGACTGAGATATAAAAATTTTTAAAGCCGAAGCTTCTTAAATTATTTATCATGATTTCCAAAATAGTATGTTCTCCCACTTTTATCATGGGCTTAGGGATTTTTTTTGTAAGAGGAAGTAATCTTGTTCCTTTTCCTCCAGCCATAATTATTACTGAATTAGAAATTTTTTTCTCGTGAATTTCATCCAAATATAAAAAGTCTACAACCCTTTTTTTTTTATTCAGTATAGGTGCACATAAAATACCATTGTCTTTTAAAATTTTTGAATTAACTTCTTTGTTTTTTTTAAAATCTAATGCAAAAGGCTTAGAATTCATTGCCTTTGATATTTTGTCATCCAATGACCCTCCAGCTAAAAGATGTCTTCTTATATCACCATCTGAAATTATTCCAACTAACATAAGATTTAGATCACAAACTAAAACTATTTTACATTGATATTTTTGTAAAACTTTCATAGACTTTAAAAGTTTTTCTTCAGGTTTTAAAATAATTTTATTGAAATCAGTCATTATTTTTAAGATTTTGAATTAATTTCTGAATTTTGTTTAATTATTGATCCTGCTGGTAAAAAAACGTTTGAATTTATTTTAACATTTCCACATAAAATTGAACCTGGTGCGATGTGAGAGTTCTTACCAACTATGCAGTTATGTTCAATTATACATCCAGTGTTTATTATTGTGTTTTGCTCCAAAACTACATTATTTTGAATTATACAACCTGCCATGATTTGAACAGAGTCATGAATAACAACTGAATTCGAAAGTACAGCTGATGGATGCACAAGGTTAGTAAATTTATATCCTAACCTTGTATACTCTTTATATAAATCTTTCCTAAGATTTATATTATTACCTGGAACCATTCCTATACCATTTACTAATTTTACTTCATTAGGTTTAAATTTCTTCAAAAATTCTTTGTCAGTAATTTTTGGATATGAAGTAATTTTTTTTGTTATTTCTGGTGTAATTAAGCAGATGGGTTCTTTTTTGTGTATCTTTAAAATATCAAGACAAACACCAGCATGTCCACCAGCACCTAAGAGTGCAATTTTGAAATTTTTATTTTGAAATTTTTTCATCTAATCCATAATTTTTTTTAGATTTTTTACCATTTAATTCAAGAAGGTTAATAGCGTTGATTCCTCCATTCGATCTCTTAATAGTTAGATTATTCAAAGAAAAAATTTCATTTTTTTTTATTTTTGTTTTGGTAATTAATTTTCCTCTAATCTTGGACTTATTAGAGATTTCTTCTTTACTTGGTTTTTTTATATTACTTCCTAATGCAATTTCAACTTGTCTAATTCCTGTAACCATATTCTTAAATTCATTTTTTTCAAGGGAGGAGCGATGATCTGGCCCTTCTAGATTTTTATCTAGTGTCAGATGTTTTTCAATCATAGATATATCTAAGGCTGAAGCACCAACAGCAACATTGATACCAATTGTGTGATCAGAAAGTCCTACTGGAAGTTTAAAATATCTTTTTAAAGTTGGAATTACATTTAAATTAACATTTTTCAATGGAGTTGGATATTCTGTTGTACATTGTAGAATAGTGACCCTTTTTTTTAAAACCTTTTGTGCTTGATCGGAGTTCAAAAAACTCAAAGCCTCAATTTTATTAGGTAATTTTTTTTTAATTGAACAGTAGCTTATTACGCCAAGAGCAAGTTTGATTTCAGATAAGTTTGACATTCCGGTTGACAATATTATTGGCAAATTTGAAAGTGATGCTTTATGCAAAATAATTGGATTTACTAAATCACCAGATGCTATTTTTATTCTTCTAATTTTTAATGTGTTAGTTAGAAAGTTTAAACTATCAGAATCAAAAGCTGTAGACATGAATTCTATGCCTAGTTGCTGTGCGTACTTATTAAGTTTTAGAAAATCTTCTTTTTTTATTTCCAACCTTTGAAGTAGCGCTTTTTGATTAAAATATTTTTTTTTATTTTGATAATTGCAAGTTTTTGCATCGTCAGTTACTAGTTCTCTTGTTTTAAATGACTGAAATTTTATTGCATCAGCACCACAATCTTTGGCGCTTTTAACAAGTTTTAGGGCTTTTTTTAAATCACCATTATGATTTACCCCAGCCTCAGCTATAATGAATATTTTCTTTTTTTGCAATTTTAATTTTCTATTTGTTTAATTATTAAAAAAGCTTCTGCGTAAGGAAATCCAGATTCACTTCCTCTTAATTTAGCCAAAGATTTAATACTTTCAGAGCTTCTTGGGAATGGATGATCAGAGATTTCACTTTTATAAATTGCAATACAGCTCAATTTTTTTTCTATCTGTTTGGAAATATTTATAAACAAGTTAGGTCTAAAATTTGTAATAATTGGATTAAAATTGAAATTTGTTTCTGAAAGAGTTTCATATGCTCTAATACTTTTAATCCCTGAGAATCTAAACCATTTGCAGCATGCTAATGTCATTTTAAAGACAACTTCATGATCTGTATGTGCATCCCCGGGAAAAGGTAAATAAACTATAGTTGGTTTAATTTCATGAAATATCTTTAATACTTTTTTTGTCAAATCTACTAATGGATACGATTCAAGTTTTGCGGCTTCAAGTTCTAAACGAATTATATTATCAAACTTAAAATATTTCTTTACATTATTAATTTCTTCTTTTTTCTGTTTTATTAAACTTTTTGGCAAATCACTATTGTCTTTAGGCTCTGAAATAAGAAGCCAATTTATTGAATCACCTGCTTCTTTATGTTTGAAAATGGTTCCGCCACAACCTAGGGTTTCATCATCTGGATGGGGTGCAATAAACAAAACTTTTTCCATTATTCTAAATATTCTGATTCTTTTGGTAGCATATCAAAGTTATGTTCAGTAATCCAAATAGACTTTTCCCAACATTTTACTAAAATATTTTGTCTATGAATTCTAATTATTTTTCCTGGTTCAATGTTATTTTTAACTTTTGGTCCTTTTGTAATAGACCAAACAGTAAATTCTTTATTTTTATAAAAAGTTGAAGCTCCCTGATAAGGCTTACCAAGAGCTCGAACTAAATTTTGTATAGCATTATAATTCATTCTCCAATCAATAATTCCATCAATTTTACTTCTTTTTCTCCAGTAATTACCTTTTGACAAATTTTGCTTTTTTAATTTTATACATCCATTAAGATATTTTGGTAAAAATTTTTGAATTTGTTTTTTTGCATTAATACATACTTTATTGTATAGACTTTCAGCATTATCTTTTTCAGAAACTTTGATTTTAATTTTATCTATGACTTCTCCTCCATCAATATATTTGTCCATTTTAAAAAAAGTCGAAGTCATACTTTTTAAACCTAAAAAAATTGTCCAAATAATTGGATGACGTCCACGATTTTTTGGAAGATCAGCAGGGTGATAACCAATAAAACCAAGTTTGGGTATATTTAAAATTGACGATTTTATAATATTTGACCATCCAAAACAAAGACCTAATTCAATTTTTAATTCTTTCAAAAAAATTGAGATTTGTCTGTCATTCTCTTTTTCGTAAAAAAGGCAAGGTATAGATTTTTTTTTAGCTATACTAGCTAATGAATAAAAATCTGAGTTGAATTTAGACTTTCGCTTTGTAATAATTCCTACAATTTGAATGCAATCAGACGTGAATAAAGTATCAATAATCTCTTTTGAAAATTTTACGCAACCAATAAAAACCACTCTTATTTTTTTGTTATTCATTTTATATTGTAGAATGATTTTAATAATAAATTGTTTGGATCAATTTTTTTTATTTTATTAGTAATAAGAACAGTTGTATTTTTTTTAAAATAAGGATTATCACATTTTTTTACTATTTGTAAAAATTTTTTTGAAAGAGCTTTCTTAATTGCCTTAACAATGTTTATGCTATTACCATTACATGATAAAACTGATTTTGCCTTAATTCTACCACCCTGTCTTATTCCTACGTTTACAGTTGGCACTCCTATAGAAGGTGCTTCTATTATACCACTTGAGGAATTACCAACAATTACATTACTAATACTCATCAAACTAATGTATCTTTCAAATCCTAGATTTTTAATTATAATAGCACTTTCTTTTTTTTTTATGAATTTTTGAATTGGCTTTATTATTTCATCACCACGAGTATCAGCGTTAGGATAGGTAAAAAAAAATGTTGTGTTTTCAAAATTAGATAATGCATTTAAAATTTCATTAATTTCTAACTTTGGTGATTCAACTAAAAGTGTAACAGGATGATAGGTAATTAAAAATATATTTTTTTTAAACTTAATTTTATAAAATTTTTCTAATTCATTTCTTGAATATTTTTTTACTTTTTTCAAACTTTCAACCCCTAATGCCCCAACGTTAAAAACTAAATTTGGACTTTCACCCAATTGAATTACTCTTTTTCTATAAAAATCAGTA
>MDTA01031081.1_pt1 | contig 13454 bp, 15 predicted proteins | sample 811151 | NCBI WGS metagenome assembly MDTA01 (sample SAMN05326648, study PRJNA326480) | marine metagenome | isolation source: seawater | place: Indian Ocean: South | collected 2010 | reverse complement strand
CAAGGTAATGCAACGACTGGACTAGGAAAAAATAATAATGATGAAAATAAAAATGTTTACAATTTATTAATTAATAAAATTAATATTGAAAATGTAATTCAGAAAACTGACATTCAAAATCTAGATTTAATAGGTTCACACGTAAATCTTTCTGGACTTGAAGTTGAAACTGCAAATGACTCTAACAGAGCCTTTGTATTAAAAGAAATTTTAAATTTTAAGAAAGAAGGGCTATTAAAAAAATACGATAACATCTTCATAGATTGTCCTCCATCTTTAAGTTTGTTGACTATAATGGCATTAGTTGCTTCTGATGAATTATTAGTACCACTTCAAACAGAATTTTTTGCATTAGAGGGCATTACTCAACTTGTGAAAACCATTGATCGTATTAAGGAAAATTTAAATCCTAATTTAAAGATTAGAGGTATTTTATTAACAATGTTTGACAAGCGAAACAAGCTTTCTTCTGAGGTTGATAAAGAGGCTAGAAATTATTTTAAAGATAAGGTTTATGAGACTGTAATTCAAAGAAACGTTCGTTTATCAGAAGCACCGTCACATGGTTTACCTTGTGTTGTATATGATAAAAATTGTGTTGGCAGCAAATCTTATTTTAAACTTGCTGAAGAATTTTTAAAAAAAAATCAAATTGAAAGTGCTGCATGAATGCTGGGAAAAAAAAAGGTTTAGGTAGGGGATTATCTGCACTTTTTGGAGACACAGCTCCTAAAGACAATAAACAAGTAACGAATCCAGTTAATATGATATCGATTGCAGATTTATCTAGAAATCCTTATCAACCAAGGCAAAATTTTAAGGATGAAAAACTTGAAGAATTGGCTAATTCTATTAAGAAAAACGGCATTATTCAGCCAATCGCAGTAAGACCCAGCAAATCAAGCTCTGGCAAATATGAGATTGTTGCTGGAGAGAGGAGATGGTTGGCTGCGCAAAGAGCTGGTCTTCATGAAATACCAGTAACAGTTTTAGATTTAAGCGATGTAGAGTCATTAGAAGTCGCCATTGTGGAAAATATTCAAAGAGATGATCTCAATCCAATTGAGGAAGCAAGAGGTTATAAAAGACTAAATGAGGAGTTCAAATATGATCACGAAAGTATTTCTAAACTAATGTCAAAAAGCAGAAGTCACATAAGTAACACGTTAAGATTACTCTCTTTACCTAGTGATGTTGTTGCAATGCTCGAGGAAGGCACTTTAACCTCAGGCCAAGCTAGACCTTTAATTGGTATTTCAAATGCTTCTTCAATAGCTGAAGAAATAGTATCTAAAAACTATAGTGCAAGACGCGTAGAATATTTAACAAGAACTAAAAAAAATAAAAAAGATAATTATATCGATACTAATATTCTTAAAACGCAAGAGAGAATTGAAAAAATACTTGGTCTAAAAGTAAACATTGTTAACAAAAAAAATAATTCTGGTAAAATTACGATCCAGTACAAAGATTTAGATCAATTCGAACTTATTTCTGATTTGTTGACTAAGAGTTAGCTGTTCTGCAAATATCAATAATCAAATTTTTTAGTAAAATATTTTTGTTGATATGTATATTAGATTTAATTTGGATTTCTAAATCGCATGTTTTTTTCAAGATATGATTAATCTTATTTTTATTCCATTTTTTTGCCTGTTCAATAATATTTGTTTTATCTTTCCAAAAAATTGGAGGCTTTATTCTTTCAACTGCACTAGTTATGTTTGAACTTTCAGCCTTTAAGTTTAATTCACTTAACTTTGTTAATCTTTGATTGATTAATGTCAAATAATATATGTTCTTTTCAGTATCTATTGAGGTATTGCTCAAAAGCTTGTTAGTCTTAATTGTATTGCCCAATAATGCTTCATCTTTTAAATTATTAAAATCCTGGTTTAATCTCGGATCTAGCAGTAATACTAATTTTTCTGTGTCTAATTTCCTATCTTCAAACAAACTAGTTATTTTTTGTAGTTCATTATTTAATTTTATTCTGTCGTTACCAACATTTTCTACAATTAAATTAATATTAACTGCATTAAGATTTTGGAAATCTCTTAACGAATTTAATATTATCTTTTTAATACTTGCTTCATTGTCGGCATAACATGGACTTACTCCACATTTTTTTGACTTTTCAAAATGATTTCTTAATTTGGACTTTTTATCTAGTATTCCAGAAAAAAAAAAGATTTTATCAGTAATTTTTTCTTGATCTAGAGTTTCAACTATATTCATTAGTTTATCATTTACGTTATTAATAAAAAATATTTTATTCTTTTTAAATAACGAAATATTTCTTAATTCGTTTAGCAGTAAGTTTTCATTATTAATTAATTGATCTTGATCAAATATTAAGACCTCTTTTTCTTTGTTCTCAATCCTAATTTTTTTTTTAAAGTCATTTTTTAAACCTAAATTTTCACCATAAAATAAAAATAAATCTTCTTTAATTTTTTTTATGTCTTGTTCAATTAAGTAACTTTTATAAAGCATTTATTTTAATAGTTATCTCATCTAAAATTTGATCACTTAAATTATCTGTAAGTAGTTCTACTAATCTCTTTTCATTGTTAAGAGTTTTGGCATATTGATCAACTACATTATAGTCACCTGTATTACTTATCGTGAAATTTAAATCATCCTTTTTAGCAATTTCTTTTATATTTACATTAGCTTTTATTATTATTTCGTATTTTGTAATTTCATTTTTAATATTTTTTTCTTTAATATTTTTTATTTTACTTACATTTAAATCTATATAAACGAGCCTTTTCTCATTCTTTTTTGAATTAAACAAAAGTTTATTTTTAATTTTATATGCAATTAAACTATCCCCTGAAGTTGTAATTTCCGCTATATCAAAGTTATTTTGTTTAGTTGGATAAACTACATTAAAACCACAGCTTGTTGTAAAAAAAGTCAGCAATATCAGGTATATTAAGCTTTTCATTAATTTTGTATTATATAGTTTATTATTTTATTTTTAACAAAAATAATTCTAATTATTTTTTTATTTTCTATATATTTCTTTGCACTAGACTTCATTAGGATAATATTTTTAATCTCATCTTCAGTTGTATCTTTTTTCAAAGTAATTATGTCTCTAGTCCTACCATTTATTTGAATAGCAAGCTTAATCTCGTTGAGAACTTTATTTGTATCTATCTCTGGCCATTTGTCTGAAGAGCTACACTTAAGCAATTCCAAACATTCATTCGCTAAATGTGGAATAAAAGGTATCATTAACTTCATGATTTTAACAATATTTTCTGTAATGGTTTTATTGTCAATATTTTTTTCAGTATAATCTCTTAAAAGTTTATAGACTTCATAAAAATGAGCGATGGCCACATTAAATTTAAAATCCTTTATGGAACTATCGATTTTTATTACATAATTATTAACCTCTAAATTAAATCTTTTTTTTAAATCTTTGTCTGATATTTTTTCTATTCTTTTGGAAATAATAAAATTTAAATTCCAAATCTTTTGCAAAAATTTATTTGCAGAAGCTACACCTGTATCTGACCATTGAACATCTTTCTCAGGCGGACTATCCGATAATATGAACCATCTTACTGCATCAGCACCATAAAGTTTTATCATGGACTCGGGGTCAATTGTATTTTTCTTAGATTTAGACATTGACTCTGGTGGACCTACAATCACTTTTGATTTGTCTGCTTTCTTTATAAAGTTTTTGTTGTCAATTTTTTCAACTTCATCAGGATACAACCAATTGCCTAGTTTATCTCTGTACGACTCGTGACAAACCATACCTTGAGTGAATAAATTTTTAAATGGTTCTGAAATATTTAAATTTTTGTTACATTTCATAATACCTTTTGTAAAAAAACGAGAGTACAAAAGATGTAAAATCGCATGTTCAATACCTCCAATATATTGATCAACTGGCATCCAATGATTAATACTTTCTTCTTCGAAAGGAGAGGACTTATGTTTTGGAGAGCAGAAACGCAAAAAATACCACGATGAGTCAACGAAAGTGTCGAGTGTATCGGTTTCGCGAATAGCTTTTTTACCAGAGGATTTATGTATTGTATTCTTCCAATTCGGATGAGTATCAAGAGGATTACCTTTTGAATTTAAATCAATATCCTCAGGAAGCTCGATAGGAAGCTCGCTTTTGTCAACTGGCACTACACTTCCATCTTCAAGATAAACCATAGGTATGGGACATCCCCAATATCTTTGTCTAGAAATACCCCAATCTTTTAACCTGAATAAAATTTTCTTTTTACCGATTTTTTTATTTTCAACTTTTTCGATTATTTTTATTTTGGCTTTTTCTATATCCAAGCCATTAAGAAAATCAGAATTTATAATTTTACCTGGACCTGTGTAAGCTTCGGAAAGATTTTTATTATTTTGATTATCCGAAACAACTCTTAAAATTTCCAAATTATATTTTTTCGCAAAATCAAAATCTCTTTGATCATGAGCTGGACATCCAAATATTGCACCTGTTCCATAATCCATTAAAACAAAATTTGCAAAATATACTGGTATTTTTTTATTTTTAATGAAAGGATGTTCAACTTTTAAGCCGGTATTAAAACCAAGCTTTTCTGCATTAGCAAGCGCCTCCTCAGTTGTTCCAGTTTTGTCACTTTCTTCCTTAAATTTTATAAAGTTCTTATCATTATCAAATTTTTTACTTAAAACATGATCAGATGAAAGAGCTATAAAACTTGCCCCAAAAATTGTGTCAGGCCTTGTTGTAAATATTTTTATTATTTCAGAACTATTTTCCAAACTAAAATTTATTTCACATCCAAAAGATTTCCCGATCCAATTTTTTTGCATTAACTTTACCTTCTCTGGCCACCCGGAAAGAGTTTCTAAATCGTTTAAAAGTTCATTAGAGAATTTTGTAATATTAAAAAACCATTGTGAAAGTTTTTTTCTTTCTACCGTTGCGTTCGATCTCCAACCTCTCCCATTAATTACTTGTTCATTAGCTAAAACAGTATTTTCAACTGGGTCCCAGTTAACATATGTTTCTTTCTTAGAGACTAATCCTTGGTTGTAAAAATCTATAAACAATGATTGCTGGTGTTTATAATATTCCTTGTCACATGTAGAAATTTCCTTACTCCAATCAATTGAAAGACCAAGCATTTTTAGTTGATTTTTCATTGTATTAATGTTTTCTGCAGTCCATTTTCTTGGGTGTGAGTTATTTAATTTAGAGGCATTTTCTGCTGGTAGCCCAAAAGCATCCCATCCCATTGGGTGTAAAACATTAAAACCATTGAGATATTTGTAACGTGCAATGACATCTCCTATTGTATAGTTTCTAACGTGACCCATATGAATTCTTCCTGAAGGATAGGGAAACATTTCTAAACAATAATATTTTTTTTTAGATTTTTTATTTTCAACTGAATTTGCTTGATTATTCTTCCGCCACTTATTTTCTATAGTTAAAAAATTATAACGCTCCATAATTAATAACTAATTATTTTTTTTTTTATCTTCTTTTTTATCTTTTTCAATAAGCGAGGCTTTTTGAAGTATCACAGTCAACAATTCTGTATTTAATTTAGAGTTATTTGGAAGAAGAGCGATATTACAGTTTGACGAATTTTTACAATTCCTTTTATGTACTATTATTTTCAAACTGTCTGATCTAATATCATTAGATAGGAATCTTACAGTTATCTTTAATGACTCAGAATTTGAACTGCTGCCATCTGAATACCAATCCGTAATTATCATGCCACCCGAATAGTCAACAGTTGTTAAAGGTATAAAATCAAGTACTTCGAGTGAGGCTCTCCACATTGGATTTGACGTGCTAAACTCATAAGTAGTTTTATTAGATCCTCCTAAATTTTTTAGAGAGATACCTCTCCCTTCTTTTATATTTCTTCTGGCCCTTTCATCAGGGTCTAGTGGGCTAGTGCTTAAATCAACAGGTTTATGGATCCCCTTAATCTTTTTAACTGTACCGCAAGAGGTAAAAATTAAAGGTACAATTAAAATAATTGATAAAAAGGTTAAAAAATTGTTTTTCATTAATGAGATTTGTTAACATTATATAGTAAATTAGCAAAATTAGCTAAAAATCTAGGTTTTTCAATGTTTTTTTAGTGTTGTATAATTACAACATCATTAAAAAATAACTGCAAAATAAGCTATATTTTAAGCAATTAACACCTCAATACATTAAAAATACAGCAAAATATATATTAATTTATATTTTCAATAAATAAGGAGAAACAATGAAAACATTAAAAACATTAGTAGCTCTATGTGCTGGTTTATTGGCTTTCACATCTGCAAAAGCAGGTGAGTTGTCAGTAACTGGTTCAATGCAAGCTACTTACCAATCTGAAGTAGACAGAACGACTGGTAACCCATTAGGTATTAATACAGACCTAACGTTTACTGGTTCAACTGACACAGACTTCGGAGCAGTAACGTGGACAATGGCAACAGATGGAACTTTCTTAGGTGACTCTGGAGCAGACCACAAATACAGTTTAGCAACAGATGTAGGAACATTTACAGTAGCTAACTCTGGCGATGCAGCGAATGCAGTTGACGATATTACGCCAACAGCATTTGAAGAAGCTAACGGTTCAGGTTCTGGATCATATACAGTGGACTTCGGTTCAGGTATGGATGGATCTATGAGCTTAGGTTACTCAAATGGAGACATTTTAGGTACAGGAATTTCTGTAGCTTACAATTACTACCCAAAACTTGATGCGACTACAAATGCAGAAAAAGGTTCAACAGCAGATACAAATGCTGCATCTAATTCAGCTGAGTCAATCAACGTGGGTGTTCCTTTCGGAAGTATTCCTTTTGTAGGAAGTACACCACTTGGTGCTGCAAAATTAACTTTAGGTTACGAGAAAAGTGACTCAAGAGTTGCAAATGCACAACCAAAAGAAGGTGGTACAGCTGCAATAGTATTGCCAATGGGACCTTTAAAAGTTGGTTTCCAAAAGAAAGGTTACCAAGCAGTAGGAACTGCAGTAACAGATGCACAGAGTATATTTTATAAAGATGATATAATCGGTGTAGCTTACGCTATAAATGACGATTTAGCTCTTTCATACAACATTATCGAGTCAGTTAAACACGACAAAACTGCAGGTGCTGTTGAGCAAGAATCTAAGTCTATTAACATTGCATACACAGTAGGTGGTTTAACACTTGCTTTTGCAGATGCTAATACAAAGAATAGCGGTTACTCAAGCGGTACAGATAACGATACAAAAACTATAAGCATTAAAACTGCGTTTTAATAACTTATAAGATTGAATTAAAAAAGCCGGCTAAATATTTTAGCCGGCTTTTTTTTTACCTCCGACATTAAGGCAAAAGACTCTGACCTAACAATTTTTAATTTATTTAAATTTAATAGATTTATTCCACCTAGTGGAGTTATATTAATAAATATTTTATTAGTGTAATTATTAAATTTAATCACATCTAAAAAATTCATATTTGGTTTATAAGAAACCTTGAATAATCTTGATAATAAAACGTTGTGACAACCTTGTTTTTTTTTTAAATTAATTTCGCTTAGATTGTGTGCAGAACCAATAATATCGTAGTTTATTTTTTTTAAATTCAGAACTTTCAAATTTTTATTATTTGCAGAAATGTAGATGCCGTCAGATCTTAAACTAACGGCTAATCTTAAATCATTTGCAACATAAAATCTTATATGTTTTGATTTACAGCTATTTCTAAATCTTATCAAATCAACTTTTCTATCAGCTTTCTTGATATTTCTATAAATAATTATAAATTTATTTCTTTTTTTTATGTTTCTTAAATCTATATCTTTGATATTTTCAATTATTAAAAAATATTTTTTTCTTAAGATAAACATATGAGCACCATAATAGAAAGTTTTAACAAAATAAATTCGAATGTTAAAAAATTAAATTCACCAAAAAAAGTTAATATAATTGCTGTTAGTAAAACATTTTCAATTGATCATATAAAGCCATTAATTGATTTTGGTCATAAACATTTTGGGGAAAACAAAGTCCAAGAAGCAGTAGTTAAGTGGCGCGATATAAAAAAGGAAAAAAATTTAAAATTACATATGATAGGAAGATTACAGAGTAATAAAGCTAAAAATGCTGCAGAACTATTTGATTATATACATTCTTTAGACAACCAAAAGTTAGCTGATATTTTTTCTGATTATGAAAAAAATAGTGATAGAAAAATCAAATATTTTATTCAGGTAAATATTGGTAATGAATTACAAAAATCTGGCATACCAGTAAACGAAATAGAAAGTTATTATAATTATTGTATTAAGGAAAAAAACTTAAATATAATTGGACTGATGGTTATACCTCCGAATGACAATAATCCTGTGAAATATTTTAAAGCATTAAATAACTTAAACATTTCTTTAGGTTTACAAGAACTTAGTATGGGTATGTCTGCAGACTATCAAGAAGCTATAACTTATAATGCAACATATGTTAGAATTGGAAGTTCCATTTTTGGTAAAAGAAATTAAGAAATTTTGACAATTGTTTTTTTAGAAATAAATCTAATTAATTTTTTAATCTCATTTTTTTTTATAGCAACACATCCTTTTGTTGGTAAAAAGTTTTTTTTTGCAATGTGTACAAATATTGCACTTCCTTTATTTTTTTTTATTGGGTTCATATTGTAGTTGAGAACTATGATTACATCATAAATATTATCTGTCCGATATAATTTTTCAAAGCTGAAATTAAAAGGATATTTTATTAGTTTATTATATTTGGCTGATCTTATATCATCACACCAACCCATTTTTTTATTAATTACGATCGTTTTGATTTTAGTCTTAAGATTCTTAACTCTATCTTTCCTATAAAAAATATTTTTGATTTTATATACACCTTTTGGAGTGATTAAATCTCCTTCTTTCTTCTTAAAACCAACACCTTTTTTACCAATCGCACATTTTACTTTATTATCTTTATAGATAAGATATTTATCTTTTATGAATATATGCATAAACTTAGTATTTTAATATTAGGCCCTTCAAGCTTTGTCTCAACAATTAATGAACTTAAATCATATTTTAAGTTTAATGTGTTATCAAATCAAAAAAAAATATCAGAATTGTCAGTTAAGAGTTTTGACGGCATTATCTATTGTGAAGATAACTTTGGTGAAAAAGAAAATATTAAAATATTAAATACTTTTGATTGTTTTAAACTTTTAGTTACTTCTAATGCGGTAAAAAATAGCAAAAATTACGATAATATGATTAAACTTCCAACTTCAGTTCAAGACATCAATCAGATAGTAGAAAACACAGCCGCAAAAAAACAATTTAACTTAAATTCGTCTATTGTAGTAAAATCTTATTTATTAGATAAAAACGAAAAGAAATTACTAAAAAATAATAAATCAATAATTTTAACTGAAAAAGAAATACAGCTTTTAGAGTTATTTTTAAGTAAAAAAAAACCTATTTCCAAAAATGATATTTTATCACTAGTTTGGAATTATTCTTCTGATGCAGATACTCATACTGTTGAAACACATATTTATAGGCTTAGAAAAAAAATTAATGATACTTTTCTAGATGAAAACTTCATTATAAATGACAAGAACGGTTATTACCTTTGAAAAAAAAAAGAAATAAGATTGCAATAGATTTATTTTCCAAAAAATATAGAAAAAGAGTAATTAAACCAAAAAAAGGGAAAGGTAGTTTTACAAGAAAAAAAAAATAATCTAGTTAATTCTTGCTCCGATAATTTGTATAACTTTTGACGACATTTCCGTACCTTTTTCTAAACTCTCTTTGAGAGATTTGCCTTTAATATATCCATCAAGAAATCCTCCAGCAAATAAATCTCCAGCTCCTGTTAAGTCTTTTATTTCTAAGTTTTTACTTGCAGGGCACTCCTCAATTTCATCTTTATTTATTGCTACAGCCCCTTTATCTCCTCGAGTAATAACAACCAACTTATCTATTCTTCTTGCAAAACTTACAACTTCATCAAACTTTTTTATGTCTATTAATGACATAATTTCTTGTTCATTCGCAAAAGTAATATCTATTTTATTTTTGACTAATTCTAAAAAATGAGGCTTGTGCCTTTCTACACAAAATAAATCTGATAATGACATCGCAACTTTGTTTGAATTTTTTATCGCCTTTTCAAAAGCTTTTTTAGGCTCACCTTGATCCCAAAGATAACCCTCTAAAAATACAATCTCACTTTTTTTAACAGCATTTGTGTCAATATCATTTTCATTAATTTTCCCTGCTGTTCCAAAAAAAGTAACCATAGTTCTTTCAGAGTCAGGTGTAATTAATATTAGACAAGTTCCTGTCGAAATTTCCTCTTTTTTTTTTAAGTAAAAAAAACTAACACCCTCTTTTTTTAGACCATCTTCATATTTTTTTCCTAACTCGTCATCACTGATTTTACCTATGAAACCAACTTTATTTCCAAGTTGTGAAAGACCGACAATTGAGTTAGCGACGGAACCGCCAGAAATTGTTTCCTCTATTTTAAGTGTAGATAATAGTTTTTTAAACTCTATCTCACCTACTAGTTTCATAGTACTTTTAGTTAAATTATTTTGAGTAATAAAAGAGTCGGTAACCTTGCAAATCACATCAACAATTGCATTACCTATCCCTAATATTTTCATTATATTAAACTAAGCTTTTTTTGTTCTAATTGGTTTTTTTCTATTTGGATAACAGCTTTTACAAATTTTACAAGTTATTCCGTAACAATCTCTTGCTTTACAATACTCACGACCATACCAAATTATTTGAAGATGAAGTTTGTTCCAACTCTTTTTGGGAAAAACTTCCTTCAAATCTTTCTCTGTTTGGACAACACTTTTTCCATTAGTTAAACCCCATCTTTGAGCTAATCTATGTATGTGAGTGTCAACTGGAAAAGCTGGAAACCCAAAGCCTTGAGACATAACTACACTAGCTGTTTTATGTCCTACACCTGGCAGCTGCTCAAGTTCTTCATAAGTTTTTGGAACATTTCCATCATATTTTTCAATTAATGTCTTAGATAAATAATAAATACTCTTAGCTTTTATTCTGAAAATTCCAATTTTTTTTATTAATTTTTCAATTTTTTTTCTTCCCAATTTTACAAAATGCTTAGGTTTATTATATTTTGGATAAATTTTTTTGGTCACATTATTAACGTTTACATCAGTACATTGTGCTGAGAGGAGCACTGATACTAAAAGAGTAAAAGTATTTTTGTAATTAAGTGGAATAGGAACTTTTGGATAAGTCTTATTTAAGATTTTGATGATAATCTTAGATTTTTTTTTATTATTCACTTAAAGTTTAAGAGGTCTCTCATAGAGTATAGACCTGGCTTCTTATTCAACAACCATTTAGCAGCTGCAAGCGCACCTTCAGAGTACAAAGCTCTATCAAAAGACTCATGATTTAGTGTCACTATTTCTTTACCACTAGAAAACTTTACTTCGTGTTCTCCAATAACCATACCTTTTCTAATAGAATTAAAGTTTATTTTATTTCCGTATGGAAATGATTTCTTATTTAAATATTTTTTACCAATCATACTATAAAACTCCTTATTTTTACCTGTAGCAATACCTTTGCCTAGCATTAACGCTGTACCCGATGGATAATCCTTTTTGTATTTGTGATGAACTTCATAAATTTTACTCATAAAATTTTTTCCGAGCGACTTCGAAGCTATCTCAGTAAGATACATTAATAAATTAACGCCAAGACTCATATTTCCAGCTTTCAGAATCGCGATTTTCTTTGAATATTGTTTAATTTTATTTTCCTCTTTTTTAGTAAAACCTGTTGTTCCAATTACTACTTTCTTTTTGTGTTTTACTGCAATTTTAAGAATTTCTAAAGTACATCGAGGCACAGTAAAATCTATAATTATATTAGTTTTTTTAAATGCATTTTCCGAGTTGAAACTAGGTTTAATTCCTAAAATTTTTTTGTTTATTTTTCTATTTTCAGTAAGTGAAACAAGTCTAAAATTTTTATTTCTATTAACTGATTTGATGAGTTGTTGACCCATCCGCCCCATGCATCCAGAAATAGCTAAATTAATTTTTCTCATTATCTAATTAAATAAATAATTACAACAATTACTAGCACAATTATAGTCCAGATGGATAAATTGCTTAAAAATTGCTTAACCTTATTGTTAGTGGATAAAAAACCAGGTAGAATTAGAGCAAGTACTGCAATAAGAAATATTGCAGACATTATTTGATCAGTTTCCATAAAAAATTAAGTTTTTCTCCAGAATTTTTTTGCTTTTTCAAAAAAGCTTTTAATTACAGGATCTGGTTTATTTGACTCAATTTCATTAAACTCCTCTAAAATTTCTTTTTGTCTTTTAGAAAGAGATGTTGGAACTTGAGTAACAACTCTAATGTAAAGATCTCCAAACATGCTTCTTCTTAGAATTGGCATCCCTTTACCTCTTAGTCTGAATTGTTTTCCATGTTGAGTTCCTGAAGGAATTTTAATTTTAGATTTTCCTCCATCAATTGAAGGAACTTCCACCGATGTTCCTAATGCTGCATCTGAAAAACTGATCGGTAATTCATAATACAAGTTTTCATCTGATCTTTTAAATATATTATGGTTATCTATAGATATAAACAAATATAAATCTCCACTTAAGCCGCCCTTAGATCCAGCTTCACCTTTGCCTGATAATCTTATTCTTGTGCCATCATCAACTCCTTTTGGAATCTTAACAGTGACATTTTCATTTGTCTGAGTCTTACCATTACCACTACAGGTATTGCACGGAGTACCAATCATTTCGCCATATCCACTGCATTGAGGACATGTTTGTTGTACTGTAAAAAAGCCTTGATTAGTTCTTACTTTTCCTCTTCCTGAACAATAATCACATCTTATTAGTTTTGAACCTTTTGCTGCCCCACTTCCAGAACATGATTTACAAGATTTGTAAGTTGTATATTTTACATTTTTTTCAGTCCCCTTATAAGCCTCCTCTAAACTTATACTGACATCGTATCTTAAATCATTTCCTCTGTTGCTAGTTCTTCTTGAAGAACCTCCACCAAAGTCGCTAAAGAAATCCTCAAAAATATCTGAAAAAGAAGAACTATCAAAACCTCCAAAACCTTGGAATCCTCCACCACCACCACCTTCAAAAGCGGCATGGCCAAATTGATCGTAGTTAGCTTTTCTCTTTTCGTCTGAAAGTATGTGGTAAGCTTCACTTGCTTCTTTAAATTTTTCCTCTGAAACCTTATCACCTTTATTTTTATCTGGATGATATTTTAATGCCAGTTTTCTATATGCTTTTTTGATGTCGTCTTTGGATGCACCTTTTGGAATACCTAAGACATCATAACAATCTCTTTTAGCCACAGGACGTCTCCTTATTTTTTATCTTAGGCGCTTTTTTCTTTATCTTCTT
>MDTA01203157.1_pt1 | contig 13458 bp, 12 predicted proteins | sample 811151 | NCBI WGS metagenome assembly MDTA01 (sample SAMN05326648, study PRJNA326480) | marine metagenome | isolation source: seawater | place: Indian Ocean: South | collected 2010 | reverse complement strand
GAGAGGATATGCCTTGGGCAAAGATCTGGTCACACTCCTTCAAAGGACCTGGTGGTCAGTGGTACATCGAGAACTCTCTTACCACTATTGGTAAGGATGATCCCGTTGGAGAATTAAACAGGGAACTTTGGAACAGTGGTCGTGAACAGGATAAAGCAACTGCTAGAGTACAGAAGCGTAAGCTATCTTACTACTCTAACATCTATGTTGTAAGTGATCCTGCACATCCAGAAAATGAAGGAAAAGTATTCCTTTATAAGTATGGTAAGAAGATCTTTGACAAACTTGTCGAAGCAATGCAACCTGCATTTGCAGATGAGACACCATTAGATCCTTTCAATTTCTGGAAGGGTGCTGATTTCAAAGTTAAGATCAGAAAGGTTGACGGTTACTGGAACTATGACAAGTCAGAGTTCGCAGCACCTGCAACGCTAGGTGGATTTGATGATGCTGAACTTGAAGCAATCTGGAAGAAAGCATATTCTCTTTCAGAGTTTGAAGATCAGAAGAATTTCAAATCTTATGAGCAACTCCAGTCAAGGTTAAACCTTGTACTTGGTAAGGCAACACGTCAAGCACCTGCTGTAGTTCCTGAAGAGGATGAACCAGTAGCACCTGCTAATTGGGGTAAGGAAGTATCAGACTTCAGAGAGAAAGCAGTCGCTGCTTCTCCTGTAGATACTGAAGGTGAAGATCCCCTTTCATATTTTTCACAGTTAGCTGAAGAAGATTAATGAAACTCACTCCTTTATTATTGTTAGTCCTTGCTGGTCCTGCTTCTGCAGGTCCACTGGACTTTTTGACAGATCCTTCTCGTCTTGCTACTGCTACAACAAGTCAAGAAAGAGCATTACTTAATCATTCTCGTGCCCCATACAGGCAAGTTAATGTGCAAGATACATGGGAAGAACCCGTACGAAGACCTTGGTGGAGAACTGCTAATAGTTATCAACCAGGTTATTCATCTAGTAGTACATGTACTCGTAAAGAGTATAGAGAAGAGTATGTTCCTGGTACTGCACGTAGTCCAGGATATGTAAAAACTTGGCATGATACTGTTGAAGTACCATGCAACAGACCAGTTAGACCAACTGTTATACGTCCTAGAACACCATCACCTGATGGTAACGAATGTATTGAAGGAAGTGTTCTTGGAGGAATTTTAGGTGGAGGTGCAGCAGCAGCACTATCTCAAGGAGATGGTCGTTGGTGGGCAATACCTCTAGGTATTGTAGGAGGTTCTGTAATTGGTTGTGATATTGATGGAGGATAATGGATATACATGATATACCTGGAGTAGGTGCATTTTACACAAAGAAAGAAGTAGATGCCTTAATAAAGGCAGCAGTTGATGAAGCAAGAGCAATAGATGAAGCATCTATGGCAAAGCATAACAGAGACGCTACTATCATTAGTATGATACTAGGATTTACTGCTCTTGCTTTGTTTGTTGATGGATTACTCCGTATACTTGGCATCATTCCACCGTTCTTAGATATAGATGTAAATGTAATTGATGACATCATTGATAAAGTTGAAAGTGATATAATACCTCAAGTAGAAAAGTATAAGTCTTATATTCCACGGATATGACAACGTTATTAGCACTAATATTCATTGCAACTATGCTGTGCCTTACAGGTGCAGCATTTGCTTTGATATTTAAAAATCTTAGTGATATTAATAACTTAGAACAAAGACCAAGAAGACATCCAGAACTTGATGAAGTAAAAGAAGGGGATGAGTTGTTGGTAGTAAAGTTTAAACCTGATTGGGAAGAGGGTGAAGTTGATATTAAATTCACTCCTGACAATACATTTACCGACAGAGTATTAGACAAATCATTACAAAAAAGAATACAACAGTTGAATGATCCTTTGGATGATGAAGACGATGATGATGGAGATATTATTGCGAGAGTGTAACGGAAAACTTAAATCATTATAAAAAAACCCTCTATTTGTGAGGGTTTCGTTATAAAATAGTGTGTAGAATTCAACACAATACATGTCAGGCGATAACTTACATCACCCGCAAAATCCAAAATTTTATACGGATCATGGAAGACGCACTTATGAACAGCACTCTTTATGCAGTGCATCACAGGCAATGAACGAGATTAAAGACTCAAGATTTTATGACACTAGTTATATACTAGAGATAGAAAGTTTATTTGTTAACGCAAGGTACAGAACAGGTAGTCCCATGCAAGAGTAGGGGGTCATATATTATTCGACTTTTGATTCCCAGGAAAGCGGAAAAAAAACTCGGCATATTTTTTGGTCAAAAAGGTTTTTTAGTAACCTCCACTAGAAGAACCAGAGGATCCAGATGATGAAGAAGAACTACTGGTTGATGAAGATGTAGTTGTAGTGGTAGTTGATGTAGTAGAAGTTGATGTAGTAGAAGTTGATGTTGCTACACCTGCTGCAGTTTGAAGATTTACGCTAAGTGAACTAGGACCATTATCGTATGATGTCACGTTTCCTACATCAACTGATCTACTAACACTAGCACTAATATAACCTCTGGTATCTAAGAACCTCTGAGCAACACTCAGGGGTGTTTTTTTGTTATTAAAATCATCTAATTCTGCATGTGGTAAATATGCTACTAAATCATCAAATTCAGAAACTATCTTATCTACTAAGAATGTCGTAGGTATTCTTATAAGTCTTTTTTTCTCATTTAAGAAAGTTTCGTGTTCAAAGTTTGAGATTGGTGTGATAGATTCGCTTTCTGTCTTAGTTGTTCCATCTGGCAATACTGCACGAAATGACTTATTTACTTGAATTCCTCGTTTTATGAAAATATCACCATTATACTTAATTTCATTAGTTTCGTAATGATGGTTTCCATCAACATTTTCGAGATTATACTTATCTACAACATAATCGTATAATGTTTGATCGTCTTTTGGCCACTCATTATATACATCAGTAATATTGTTTGTGAGTAATATAACCCAATCTAGATGTGGATCACCAAAAGATCCCATTGCAACATCAGATGGTTTTTGTCCTGGAGATATAGCAATATTTTCAAATTGAGTGACAAACTTTTCTACAGATTCCCTCAATTGAACTCGTCTCATTAGGTTTTTTACTAGACGATATTTAAATCCTTCATCGTCTTTAATACCTTCTCCAACATATACATTTGGTAATTGATGAAAATATGCCATTTTATGCTCCCCACTCGATATCTTTTTGTGTAAGTAGTTTTGTTTCAGTAAATGATAAGTTCATTACTATTGCGGGAACTTGTATCTCTCTACTACCAGTTTTACCAGCAGCAGTTCGTTTAAATGAAACATATTGGTTGTCTGGAGTATAGTTGATACTAAGACCAGTACACACAGAAGGCATAACTTTAAAATGCATTCCTGGTGCGTTAGTTGATGCAAATGATGTCCTATTGGGATCCATACGCATAAAATCTATTTCCCATTTACATGGTATTTTAAAGAAACGGTTTGCATTAGCACTACCTTTTACATCATTGCTAGTATTGAAAAGATCCTTAATTTTATCAAAGTTTCCTTTTTCACCATCTTTATCTTTAATTTTATCACCAAAATGATCACCTATCTTACCAGACTGAATTGCTGGATGGGAATACATTTTAAATGCTTTTATTATTTTTTGTATTTCTTGAGCTTCTTTATCATTTCTTGCAAACATCTTAAAACTAAAGTTATGATTACGAAAACTCATACTATTGAATATTTGTTCAGTGTATGGGTTGAATACTCTTCCTTTAGTTAGTGCTTCTAGACTATTAACATCAATATTCCCTTGCATACCTAGAAATCCACTAATATTATTAGCAGCATTGGTAATAATACTAGCACTAAATTCTGGCAATGCAGCTCCAGCAGCATCTTGTAATTTAGCAGCAATCGATTCATAATCAGAACCACTTCCCATCATACCAGCAAGTGCAATACCACCAGCACCAATATCTACTTGTCTATAGTTTGCCTGATAACCTGTTTGTAGGTTAGGTGGCATTGCCATATAGATATCTTCATTCTTAAATGTCTTTGTTGCATTTACATTTGCTAGACCATATCCATATCCACCTCCCTGATAACCAACACCTTGATCAGCAGATCCACTACCTGTTCCACCAGAAAAACCCCCACCTTCACCGAATATCATTTCAAAAGGTCTAAATCTTACATAATCAATGGCCTCGGTAGGTGCTTCTGCATCAGGATCATTTGATCCAGAAGGCACTGGGGGTTGTAATGGATATCTATGAATTTCTGCCACTGATCGCCTAAATACTATGTGATCTTTATATATTTATGCGTTATAAGCAAGGAAAATACAATCCTCGAAGACCAAGTAAATATAAAGGCGATATTCGTAAAGTGTTTTACAGGTCAGGGTGGGAATTGAAGTTCATGCTTTGGTGTGATACAACTCCTTCAGTAACTGAATGGGGTAGTGAGGAGATCGTAATACCTTACATATCTCCCGTTGATGGAAGACGACATAGATATTATCCAGATTTTTATGTGAAAGTGAATGGTAAGAAATATGTTGTTGAGGTGAAACCTGCTAGACAGACTAAAGAACCTAAAACACAAAAAAGACATACTAAAAGGTATATTACCGAAGTTGTTACTTGGAGTGTTAATAAGGCAAAATGGAAAGCAGCAACAGAATTTTGTAAAGATTATGGAATGGAGTTTATGTTAATTACAGAAAAAGAACTTAAAGTATAATGGCAATTCTAGGAAAAGACGGTGCTAGGTATCCATCTCTTCAAGCGTTTCAATCGTTTTCGCTGAAGGATAGAGATTATGCTCCAAGTTTTACCAATTTATTTTCATTTCATATAGGGTCACCAACTATCCTTAGAAGTACAGAACAACTTGGTGTTGGAACTGATAGCACTATAGGACAAACTTCCACTATTTTTACATCAGAAATAGGTAAGTTGCAGAATTGTTTGAATTTTTATTGTAAAACGGTTAATTTACCAAGTAAGCAGATGACCACTGGTCAGGTTGTTAATGTCGGATCTGCTTATAAGTATGCTACTGGTTCTTCATATAGTCAGATAAATGCTACGTTTATCATACCAAGGTCTCAACATACAAGAAATTACTTTGAAAGGTGGATATCATTAACCTCACCAGATTCTAATCAGTATACCGAGTTTTATGACCACTATGTTTCTCCTAGAATATTAATATATAAGTGGGAAAGAGGTGGAGGAGGAGACGTATCTAATATTGATGAAATCAAACAGGCAATGAGACAATTATATGGTACAGAGTATGATGAATCAAGTTATATCTGGCCAAAACAATATAAATGTACTGCAGTATGGGAATTAAGGAAGGCATTTCCATATAATATCGGATCTATTCAATTGAATAATGAAAAAGCAAGAACTATGTCTATGACTGTTGGGTTCTTCTATGAGAGATATAGATTTTGGGTTGAAGATGAGTTTGATGATCCAGGTGTTAGAAGTGCTATATCAATACCTGGAGATGGTAGTATTGATCCAGCTAGTGATGCTCTTGGAGTTTGGCAAGGTATTACAGGAACTATTCAATCTCTATTAAACGTTTTCTAAATACTACCTAAATAATTACACTGAATTGAAAATTTATGGCATTACCTAAATTAAACGTACCTAAGTACAAATTGAAACTGCCTTCTGATGGCAGAACCGTGAATTACAGACCATTCCTCGTTAAAGAAGAAAAATTGCTTCTCTTAGCAACTGAGACTGGACAACAAGAAGATATCGTTAGAGCGATCAAAGAGATTATTGTTGCATGTAGTGATGTACATGATGTTGATGAATTGCCTACTTTCGATATCGAATTTTTGTTTTTACAAATTCGTACAAAATCAGTTGGTGAAAGTGTTGAAGTAAGTGTTACTTGTCCAGATGACAACGAAACTCAGGTTCCAGTAAATATTCCTTTATCTGATATTAAGGTTGTTAAAACCAAAGGTCATAAAAAGGAAATTAAATTAGATGATAAGATCATCATAACAATGGATTATCCAAGTTTGGATTCTTTTGTTAAGATGAATTTCCAAGGTGATGAACCAGGTGTTGATCAAATTTTTGATATGGCAGCTAGTTGTATAAAATCAATTGCTGATGAGGAAGAAGTATATGATGCTTTAGATACACCAAGAGAAGAAATGCTAGAGTTTTTGGATCAATTAACTTCTGAACAATTTAAGAAGGTTCAGGATTTCTTTGAAACTATGCCAAAACTTTCACATACGGTTAAGGTAACCAATCCTAGCACTAAAGTTGAAAGTGATGTAACTCTTGAGGGTCTAGCAAGTTTTTTCGCATAGCTCTTCTCCATCAAAACCTTCAGTCTTACTATGAAACTAATTTTGCATTGATACACCACCATAAATGGGATATCAAATATATTGAAGAATTGATGCCTTGGGAAAAGGAGATTTATATGAATCTCTTAATTAACTTCTTGAAGGAAGAAGAAAGAAGAGCAAAAGAGCAACAAGCAGCAAAAGGTTAAGTAGTGGCACCAGCATTTACTAAAAAATTTCTAGGAGGAGGTGGCGATAGTACGTCATCTATAGTAGCTGCTGCGAACACACAATTTACTTCAGTAACTGGTCTAACTAAGACCATGAGAGGTCTTAGTGGCATTGTTAGAGATATACAAGCCATTAGTGTTGCTTCTATTAAAAATGATAAGTTAAGAGCACAGTGGGAAAGAAGACAAAAGAGAAGAGATGCAGATCAACAAGCTGAAGAATTAACAGAATTAGAAAAAATTGCTGGTAAAAAGAAAGCAAAACCACGCAAAGGTACTCGTAAAGAGAAAAAGAAGTTTGGTGAATCATTTAAATGGTTAGATAATTTCCTCGGTCCTATAGGAAAGTTTTTAGTTGAATTAGGTGCTACTCTTGCTATGCGAGAGTTATTAAAGTGGGCATCTGATGAGAGTAATTTTACAAAGATAGAAACTTTTCTCCATAAGCTTGATGTAGTTGTTACTAAACTTTGGAGTTTTGGTAAATTTTTAGTCAAAGATAATCTTGCTGATGGAATGAAGCAAGCATTCTTTGGTGAAAATCCAGATGGTACAAAATCAGATTTTTTCCAGAGGATACAGGGACTAGGAAAAATACTAATCGGGATTACGGGTTTAAAGTACTTAATGAACCCGTTTTCTTTAATAACTGATATTTTAGGTGTATTAGATTGGATATTTAATTGGGGTCCACCTGATATAGATGGTAAAAAACCCAAAGGTAAACTTAAAAAAACTAAGACACCGAAAGTAAAAGGTAAGCAATGGTGGAAGTTTTGGCAAAAGAAAACTAAAACACCTGCACAACTTTCTCGTTTTAATAATTCATATTCCAAGTTTATTGAAGGAACTGCTAATCTTGGTGATAGATTAAGAGTAGTAAGAAGAGGTGGTGCAGGATTAGAAGGTATATTCGATCAGGGAATTCAGGGTGGAAAATTAGCTGGACAAGGTGATAATGTTTTAAAAAGTCTTGGTAAGAGATTTGGTAGTTGGGGTGATATACTTAAGAAAAACACCATAAAATATGGTGGTATGGCTGGAGAGAAACTATTACAATTTGGTAAATTTATAAAAGAAGGTGCAAGTGCAAAGTGGAATGCAGCAAAGAATTGGGTAGGTCAGGGTGTTGATCAGTTAAAAGCATTACCTGGTAAAGCAAAAGAAGGAATACAATCAAAAATTCTTGCACCTATAGCAGAGAAACTGAAACCTTTTGTAACTAAGATGCGAAATTTTGGTGATAGTTTCATGGGTCTCTTTAAAAAGATGCCTGTCATTAAGGATGTGATGGAGGCTTTGGGTAAGAGGGGAATAAGTATGAAATCCATTGCTAAGTCAGGTAAGGCATGGGGTAAACGTGCTGCATCTGTTCTTCCCTTAGTTGGTGGATTGGCAAACTTAGGTTTTGCTGGCATGTCATTTGCAGCAGGAGATAATGTTGGAGGTGTTTTAGAAACAGTTGCAGGTGTTTTAGAACTTGTTGGTTATGCTACATCTGGTGCTGCTGGTGCTGGTTTACCATTAATTATAGCTGGAACAGCAATTGATGCTTATTTGCTTGCTCGTATTTTACCTAAAGTGGGTGATAAAATACTTGGATGGGAAGAAAAAGGATTAAGTGCAATTGGTAATTCATTGAATAGTATAAAATCTATAGCTCAGGATGTGAGTGCCAAGATTGGTGATCCTGGTGGGATAATTCAAAAAATAATGAACCAAGTTACAGGAAAGACTGAGGAGGGTGATGCAAGACCGCAAGATGGTTTACCAGAAGCAGGACTAGGTGATTTTCTTGGTGGTGTATGGAAGGGTATTAAAAATGTTGGTAAGGGTATATGGAATGGTGTAACTGGTGTTGTTGAGAGTGTTGGAAATATCGTTACAGATATAGTAAATTCTCCTATGGGTCAAATATTGATGACCGCATTACCATATATGTTCCCTGGTGCTCAATGGTTAGCACCATTAATGAATGGTTTGAAAGGGTTTGCAGCATTAAGTCAGGGAAATCCTTTAGGTGCTATTATGAGTCTCTGGGGTGCTGCTGGTGATATATGGACAGAAACATTTGCTGGCATTAATAAACAAATTGGTGACTTCTTTGGACCTATTAATAATGCTTGGAATAATATTATGGATAGTAAGATAGGTAAGATTGGAATGGAGTTGATGTCTGGAAATATAACTGGTGCTATGGGAGTTGCATTAGAAGGTACTGCTATAGAAGGTGCTCTTAAAGGATTTGGACAACAAATAGAAGCAATGGGATTATCTGGAATATTAGGATCAATTCCTGGTGTTGGATCTGCTCTTGCAAATATTCCTGGATTATCAGATTTGCCTGGTGTTGGATCCTTAGTCAATGGAAACTTTAGTCCAGCAGCATTTATAGGTGGTATTGCAGATACTGCTGGATTGGGTGAATTATATCAAGGTTTTATGGGATTAGCAGGTGGTGATATAAGAACTGGTCTTGAATCATTTGCTGCTCAAGCAGGAGTTGATCCTCAAATCTTTGGAGTTTATGATAGTTATGCTGATATATTTGGAGCAGGAGGAAGTTCAGAGAAACAAGCTATGTTACAGATTGGAGATTTTGATATTCAAGGTGTTCCAGTAATTATAGAAAAGATATTAGTAGCACCAATTCCTGATCCCAAGGCAATAAATAGTGGAAAGCAGATAGATACTGCTGGTGCTTGGACAAGCTTGGCCACGAGGATGAATTTATAAGATGGCAATTAAAAAGAACTCTAAAATTAATTTCTATAAGTTTGTTAATGCTAAGCCTAAGACTTCATCAACAGATAGTCCAGAGGTGCAAAAAATAACAGAAAGTATGGGTCAAACCACTTCTGCTATGAATGGACTTGGGTTAGTTGTTAATGGTATTGCTAAGGTTGTAATAGATTTAAAAAATATCCAATATCAGAAATTAAATGAAGAACAGAAGAAAAGATTAAAGGCATTTAAACCTTCTTACGGAGATCCAAAGACAAGACCGTTTAAGAAAATGCTTTTAGCGGTTAAAGAGTTTAGAGTTAAAGGATTTTTAGAAAGTTTACTTGGTCTTCTTGGTGGTTTGTTTAAATGGTTTGTTATTAGACCTGCGTTGAAATGGTTAGCAGATCCAAAAAATCAAAAAGCAATTGCTAAGACTATTGAAGTCTTACATAAAATATTTAAAACATTAACTAAATTTGCTAAATGGACTGTCGGTGGAGTTCTTGACGGTCTTTATGACATGCTCAAGGATGATGCTACTTGGTGGGAAAGATTAAAAGGATTTGCTCAAGTGATGATACGGTTTGCAGCCGTATGGGGAGCCATGACTGGAATTGGGTTCCTCTTAAATCCTGTTAAAACAATCAGAGCATTCAGTGGTGTTCTGAAAATGTTTAATAGTGAACTTAAACGAAGTCATAAGACACTATTAAGACGAAAAGGTAGATTAGCTGGATTTGGTAGAAAACTTGGTGGTGTTACATTAAGTGCTACTGTACTTTGGGGTATAATGGAGGGGTTATTCCCACAATCTACAGCAGATGGAACATTAGATGCTCAGATGGATGCCAGTGGTAAATTACCTGGTGATGAAGGATATGATCAAAGCACTGCAGGATCAGGCAAAAAAACTAATGATCCAGAGAAAAATACAAGTAACAATACAGATAAAGGAGATGCTGTAAGTTGGTGGAAGAAATTATTCCAGAGGGATAAGAAAGCGGATGATGTAGATATTGTTGGACAAATTACTGGTATTACTAAAGCAAAAGAAGATGCAAAGCAGGTTACTGATAGTTTTAAGCAAACTAAAGAAGAAGCTAAGAATTCATTATTTTCAGGATTGGATGATCTTTTTGGTGGAAAAATATCTAAGGCAACAACTAGTTTCAACGATGCTTTAAAAGTAATTGATAAGACATCAAATACAATTAATCAAATTAAAGATAATAAAAAGGATGGTGGTAATTGGTTTACTAATTTATTCAAACTGAAGGAAAGAGAAAGTGGTGGTTTAATTCAAGGTCCGAATTCTGGATATCCTGTTGCGATGTCAAAAGGTGGACCTACTTCCTTTATTGGACATGGTACAGAATATATTGCTAGAAAACCTGGATCGAATGATGGATATGTAATACCTCTTTCTAACAATGCAACAAAGAAAGATGGTAGTCTTACAGCTAGGAAGATGAAAGATGCCAGATCAAAAGGATTTGCTCTTCCAGGATTTGATACTGGTGGAATGTTTACTCCATCTAGAAGAGCTAAAGATGGTATATTAGGTGGTAAAACTCCTGGTGGTATTACAGGAACTAAAGAAGAAAAGTGGCAAAAGATATTAAAATTAGCAAAAGGTGCAGGTGCTAAGTATCCAGAGTTAGTAGCAGCACAGTTTGCTTTAGAATCTGCTTGGGGAACTGCATTATCTGCTAAAAATAATTATTTTGGTATGAAGGCAACTGCTAGTCAAGATGGTGTAGTAACACCAACGACTGAGTTCTTTAATGGTCAACCTGTAAAGGGATCTGCTAAGTTTAGGAATTTTGGTAGTCCTAAAGATGCGGTTGAAAATCTTGTAACTTTATGGTATAAGGATTATAAAGGATTTAAGGGTGTTAATAATGCTCGTAGTCCAGGTGAGGCAGCAAAGATGCTTATGAGTGAAGGATATGCTACTGATCCAGCATATGCTGCTTCACTTATGCAATTGATGCACGAATATAAAGTAACTAAGATTACTGGTGCTAAGGGAGGAGTAATTCTAGATTCTATTAAAGGTAAAGGTGGTGCTGGTGGAATAGGTGCTATATTTGGAGATCAGAAAGGATCTATAATGAAAGAAGGTTTCTTAGAGAAAGTTTCAAGTATGTTTGGTGGAAAGAATAGTGGTTTAAAGAAACCTGGTTTAGCTGGAATGGGTAGTATATTTGGTGCTCTTGGTGGTGGAAAGGGATTTGGTAGTAGAATGAAAGGGGATATGACAGAGAAGAAAAAGAAAAAGAAGATGGATGCCCAACAAAAAGAAAAAGAACGTAGTTTGCAAAAGGTGATGCGTGAACGTACCGAAGCAAGAGAAATGTTAAATAGCAAAGGTGTTGAAATTATGCAAAAAGCAGTGATAGCAGTAGAAGAATCCAATGCAAAAAATAGGGCATTCATCCAAGGTACTATGAAAGCAACAAATGACATTTATAGAGGTCATCAACAAGGAGGTACTGCAAGTATTAGAAGTACTGGAAATATATTTAAAACTGCTGTTTCATTAATGAATTCATTTAATAATCCTTTGAGGCGTTAATATAATGGCAATTAAATCAAAAGCAGCTGAAGTTGAAGTTTCTTTTGCCATTATAAGAGATGGTGCAAAAGTTACTAATGACAAAGGGAAGTATGAATTGATTGAATATCTTCAAGCATGGGAGATATTTGAATCTATACAGTCAGCAACTATAGAAGCAAGTTTCATTATTAATGATTCTGGTGGATTGATCAATCGATTGACTGGATCTGAAGAGTTTCAAATACAATTAAAAACTCCTGAAGAAAAACGATCATACATTTTTAGATCTTATGAAATTGTGAACAGAGTTAGAGGAACTCAAACTGGTGAGATGTATCGTATAAATGCTACTTCTAATGAGTTTATAAAAAATGAAGTGTTGAATGTTTTCGGTCATACTGAGAAAATATTTAAGGGTTCAGTTGAAGCATCTAAGATTATTAAAACATTATTGAAAGGTAAAAAGTATATTGGTTCGACTAAAAAAGTCTTTTTAGAAGAGACGATGAACAAACAGACTATGGTTGTTCCTAATTGGAGACCAATAGATTTCATTTATTGGATGTGTAGTCGTAGTATTCGTAAATCAAAGAAAGGAGGATCATTACAAAATGGATTTCTTTTTTGGGAAAGTTCTTTAGGATTTAATTTTCAATCAGTTGATAAGATGGTTGAAGATGTCAATGACCAGAAATCAAAGAAGACTGATAGAGAAAAGGGTACTGCAAGACTTTATGAGTATGTTTATACTCCAAAATCAACTGCAGATTCTGGTGAAAGTGATCCATTTACTATTGATACAGTAGTATTCCCTGATGAAAAAAGTTATTTAATGGGATTAAGACATGGTACTTGGGCTGGTTATAGTATTGGTTTCGATCCTGTTAATATAGCAAAATCTAAAGTTGGTGGTAGTAAAGATTTTTCACAGGCAGAATTTAAATATGGTGTTACTCCCTTATGGAAGAAGATGTCTCATGTAGGAGGAACTAAAAATATAAACCCAATCAATACTATGGATAGTGCTATAAAGAATATTATAAACTTTCCTAAAAGGGTTCGTTATACTATGATGCCTAATCAAATATTTGATCCAAAGTATCAATCAAATCCACAAGCAAACTATTCTGAGTTGGTTGAACTTCAAGCATATCAATGGTTAAGGTTGGAAACTATTAGAAATATCAAATTATCTATTACCATTCCAGGAAATTTAGATCTTTTTGCTGGTAAAGGTGTTAGTATTAAAATTCCTTCTACCGAAAAGGTTGGATCAGCACCAATATTAGATAAAAAATATAGTGGAAGATATCTAATTGGAGGAGTAGCACATACTTCTTCTGGTGATGGTGCAAGTTATAAAACGGAGTTAATGCTAATGAAGGACACTATTTCTAACTAAATAGTTATTGTTACCTAGTAACGGAGATTAAAATTATGAAGACTATCGAAGAACACATTCAAAAAGATAGAGACATTCTTGACAACCCAACAATTAGCCCTGCAGCTCGTAGGCATGTTGCAGAAGAGTTAAATGAGTTAGAAACTTATCGTGAGCATCACATTGATGAGATCAATGCTGGTGACCATCATGATCCTAATACCATTGAACTATTCT
>MDTA01148303.1_pt1 | contig 13458 bp, 12 predicted proteins | sample 811151 | NCBI WGS metagenome assembly MDTA01 (sample SAMN05326648, study PRJNA326480) | marine metagenome | isolation source: seawater | place: Indian Ocean: South | collected 2010 | reverse complement strand
CCATATTGGAGTTAATATAAGATTGTTTCCTACAACTGGCATGACTTTACCGTTTTTAAGTTATGGAGGATCATCAATAATTAGTGTCTCAATATTATCTGGTGTAATCTTAAATTTGACAAAAAGAAAAGTTTTATTCTCAAAGTGAAAAAAATATTAATCACTACAGGTGGAACGGGAGGACATGTAATACCTGCAAAAATTATTGAAGAACATCTAAGAAATGATTTTAAAATATTTTATTCTTCTGATGTTAGGGGTTTAAAATATTTATCCACAGATACTAATAAAACTATAATAATTGATACACCAAAAATTGATTTAAGTTTTTATCTGCCAATAAGATTAATAAAGTTAATTTTTTTGATATTTCAGGCAATTGTTTTTCTAAAAAAAGAAAAAATAGACAAAGTAATTTCAATAGGTGGGTATATGTCAATACCAGTTATAATTGGAGCTAAAATTCTAGGATTAACAATTATATTAATTGAACCAAATTTAGTATTGGGTAGAGGGAATAAATTTTTCTTGAATTTCTCAAAAAAAATATTTTGCTATTCAAAAAAATTATCTAATTTTCCAAAAAAAGATCTTCACAAAATTGAATTAATTAAACCATTAGTATCCAAAGATTTTTATAATTTAAAGAAGAATAAAGATATAAATGACAAATTTTGTTTTCTAATATCTGGTGGTAGTCAAGGAGCTAAAATTTTTGATGAAATAATAAAAGAAGTAATAGAGGACGTTTCAAAAACTTTTTCTATAAAAGTAATTCAGCAAACAAGTATAGAAAATATTGAAAATTTAAAAAAGTTTTACAATTCAAAAAATATCGAAAATAAAATTTTTAATTTTGAAAAAAAATTTATTAATCTGATTAATATGTCTGATCTTTGTATTACAAGATCAGGAGCTACTTCATTAGCAGAGATTTCAATTTCAAATAAACCTTTTATTGCAATACCATTACCAGGCGCAAAAGATAATCATCAAATGAAAAATGCAGAATATTATGAGGAAATGGGATGTTGTTGGGTTCTAGATCAAAGACAACTTAACAAAGAAAAATTATTTAATATTATATTTAATGTACTAAAAGATAAATCTGATTTTATGATTAAAAAAAAAAATTTAGAAAAATTAAACATTGGAAATTCTTGGAATGATACAAATCAGAAACTACTAAAAATAATAAATGAAAATTAAATTAGCAAAAAAAGAAATTATCCATTTTATTGGAATCGGAGGCATTGGTATGAGTGGTCTTTCATTAATAATGAAAGGTCAAGGATTTAAAGTTCAAGGAAGTGATATAACTAATAACAAAAATATAGAAAGATTAAGAAAAGAAAAAATAAAAATTTATTTAGGCCATTCAAAAAAAAATCTGAAAAATGCTACTATTGTGGTTATCTCATCAGCTATAAAAAATAATAATTCTGAATTTATTGAGGCAAAAAGAAGAAAAATCCCAATTATAAGAAGAGGCAAAATGTTAGCTAGTATTGTCTCATTAATGAAAAATATTGTTGTTGTAGGTTCTCACGGCAAAACAACAACAACCTCATTAATTGCATCTATTTTTCAAGAAACAAAAATCGACCCCACTATTATTAATGGAGGAGTGATAAATTCTATTAAAAATACTGCTAAATTAGGAAAAAGTGATTGGTCTATTTTGGAGGCAGATGAGTCTGATGGAAGTTTTGTTCATATCACTCCAACATATTCCATAATAACTAATATTGACAGAGAACATATGGATTTTTACAAATCCATGAAAGATTTGAAGGCATATTTTATTGAGTTTATAAATAAAGTTCCTTCATTTGGTAAATCATTTATTTGTACAGACGATAAAGTTAACAGTGAAGTAATAAAATCAATTAAAAATAAAAATGTTTTTACATACGGACAAAAAGATAACGCAAATTTTGTAATAAAAAATATTAGACAATTTAAATCTTCTTCAAATTTTGATCTTACTGTAAAATTACCTAATAAAGACAATTTGAATATTAAAAATATTAAAATACCATTACTGGGTATTCATAACATTAGAAATACAGTTGGAGCAATTGGTGTTGCTTTGACTGTGGGAATTCCTATTCAAAAAATAAAAACAGGATTAAAAAATTTCAAGGGAGTGCAAAGAAGATTTAATAAAGTATTTTCATATAATAATATTGATTTTTATGATGATTATGCACATCACCCAACAGAAATAAAAGTAGTTCTGCAAGGTGTTAAAAAAGTTTTTAACGAATATGAAAAAATATGTATTTTTCAACCTCATAGAATTTCAAGACTTAAAGATTTAAAAAAAGAATTTACTTTTGCTTTTAAAGATGCTGATAAGGTTATTTTATGTCCAATTTATACAGCTGGAGAAAAAATCAAATTAGGATTTAGTTATGAAGATTTTGCTAAAATGATAATGAAAAATTCTGATGTGAAATTATATATGGTTGAAAATAATGTCCAATTATCTAAATATTTAAAACAGAATATGTTTGGAAAGAAAATTGTTGTAGGAATGGGTGCAGGATCAATTTCTAACTGGATTAAAGAGCTACCAACTTTAATGTTATGAATATACAAAAATTAAAAAAGCGACTTCAAAAATTTGAATCAAATATCATTTACAACGCAGATTTAAAAAAAAAAATTGGTTTAATATAGGTGGAAAAGCCAAGGTTTTTTTTAAAGCAAATGAATTACTAGATTTAGTAGATTTTTTAAAAATATTAAACAATAAAGAGAAAATCCATATTATTGGAGCAGGCTCAAATACATTAATTACCGATGAAGTTTATGATGGAGTAATTATCAAACTTGGAAAAAACTTTAATAGATTGTCAATTTTAGATCCAAATATAATTATTTCAGGAACAGCAGTATCAGACAAAAAATTATCAGAATTTGCTGCTGAGAATAGTTTAAGTGGATTTGAATTTTTGTCTTGTATACCTGGTACTGTAGGAGGAGGGTTAAAAATGAATGCAGGCTGTTTTGATACAGAAATAAAAGATATTTTGGTTTCAATACAAGCTGTAGATAAAAGTGGAAATGTGTTCGCTATTCCTGCAAAAGAAATTAATTTTGATTATAGAAAAAACGATTTATCAGAAGATTTAATATTTATAAGTGCTTCATTTAAAGGTGAAAAAAAAGATACTCAAAAAATATTAGAAACAATGTCAAAATTAAAAGATAAAAAAAATAATAATCAACCAACTAAAATTAAAACTAGTGGTAGTACATTTAAAAATCCAATTAAAGCGACTAAAAAAAAGGCATGGGAATTAATTAAAGATTCTGTCCCAGCTGATATTAATTTTGGTGATGCTTGTATTTCAAAAAAACATTCAAATTTTTTTGTAAACAAGGGAAATGCAACATTTGAAGACATGAAAAAATTAATTAATTTTGTTGAAAAAAGTGTATTTAACAAAACAGGTATAAAAGTTGAAAAAGAAATAAAAATTTTAGAAAATTGAAAAAAAAAATTTTGATAATTTCAGGGGGCATTTCAAAAGAGCGTGAAATAAGTCTTCAAACAGGAAGTCAGGTTGCTAAAGAGTTAAATAATCACAACTACTCAGTAAAAGTTTGCGAACCAACATCTAATCTTTTTAATATAATTAAAAAATTTAAACCTAGCAAGATATTCAATGCATTACATGGTCAATTTGGAGAGGATGGATATATCCAATCTATTTTAGAAAATATTGGTATACCTTATACTCATTCAGGTGTTATTGCCTCAGCAATGGCTATGGACAAAGAAATTTCTAAAAAAATCTTTATTAAACACAAAATATTGACACCAAAATATATAAAATATTCTTTTGAAGATGATTACATTAAAATTAATACTAAAATCAAAAAAAAGTTTGGATTTCCTGTTGTAATAAAACCTATTAATGAAGGATCGAGCGTAAATGTTTATATTTGTAACAAATCTAATTTAAAAAAAAATTTAAAAAAACTTAAATCTTATAAGGAAATTTTAATTGAACAATTTATTCCTGGTCGCGAAATTCAAGCAGCCATTTTAGGAAATAAAAAATTAGGTGCTATAGAATTAAAACCAAAAAGAAAGTTCTATGATTATAAAGCAAAATATAATTCTAAAGCTAAAACTAAGCATATAATTCCTGTTGCATTATCAAAAGGAAAATTTAACGAATTAATGAGTATTTCCTATAAAGTGCATAATTTACTTGGATGTAAAGGAGTAACAAGGTCTGATTTTAAGTATTATAAAAATAAATTTTATATACTAGAGACAAATACACAGCCTGGTATGACTAAACTTTCTTTAGTTCCTGAAATTTGCATGCATAAAGGAATTAATTTCATAAAGTTAATTGAATTATTATTAGATGATGCCTCAACAAATAAGTAAAAAAATTTTCATATACTTATTTTTTTTTATCACACTTGTAACTGTAAATAATTCAAAGATATCAAATAATTTTTATAATATAAAACAAATTTATATAGTAGGTCTAAATAAAGAAGAAACTAAGAAAATTTACGATAGTTTGATTGTTTTTAAAAAAAATAATATTTTTTTATTTGATAAAAAAGACATTTCAGAAAAAATTTATTCTAATAAGTTTGTTGAAAAATTCGAAATATTTAAGATTTATCCTTCAACATTAAATATTAAAGTTAAAAAAACAAAATTTTTAGGTATTACAAAAAAAAATAGTATTGATTATTTAATTGGAACAAATGGAAAATTGATTGAAAGAAAGAATGAAAATTTAAATTTACCTTATATTTTTGGTAATATTAACGTTAAAGATTTTTTAAAATTTAAAAAAATTATAGATGAATCTAATTTTAAATTTTATGATTTTGAAAATTTGTATTATTTTAAATCAGATAGATGGGATGTAAAAACTAAAAGAGGATTATCTATAAAATTACCATCTGAATTAACAGTAGAAAAATTAAATCTAATTTATAAAATAATTAAAAAAAAAAATTTTAGTGTGAATAAAACTTTTGATTTTAGACAAAAAAATATGATGGTAATTGATGAACAACACACTGGATCATAGATATTTTTTAATAATTAAAAAAGAAAAAATTTTTTTTAGAAATTTTGATCCTGTTAATGGATTTAGCTTCACCAAAGAAGTATTTGTGAAAAATAATTCAACGGAAGATATTTTTTTTTCATTAGAAAAATTCTTAGAGAAAAATATTTTTGAAATTGAAAAAAAATTAAAAATTTTTGTTAAAAAAATATTCATTATTTTTGAAAGTGATAGTTTTTTTGAAGTTGGTTCCTCTTATAAACATAATTTTAAAGGAATTAGTTTTGATAATAGTCAATTAAATGATTCATTAATTGATATTAAAAATCAAATAGAAAAATATTCTCAAAAATATCAAATAATTCATATTTTAATTAACAAATATACAATGAATGGAGTTGAATATAATAGTTTGCCTGATAATCAAAATATTGATGATTTAGTTATCCAATTAAATTTTATATGTCTTGATAATAAAATTATTGAAAAATTCGAAAAAATTTTTTTAAAATATCAGATCTCTCTAAACAAAATTCTTTGTTATAATTATTTACAAAAATTAAATAATTTTAGTAGTGAAAATATAATAGAAATAGCTAATCAAACTATTGATGGTAATAATATCAATGAAGTTCTTATAATTAAAAAAACATCAAAAAAACAAGGTTTTTTTGAAAAATTTTTTAATTTTTTTAATTAAACTTGTAGTTTCATGTAACATTTGTTGTTTTTAAGTATTTGATATTAGCCAGTAAGTTATATTTATGAGCTTACTCAATCAAAAAACATTAAACAAACCTGTACAATTTAAAGGCGTAGGTTTACACACTGGTAAAAACGTAAATTTAATTATTAAACCTTCTGAACCAGATACTGGGATAGTTTTTAAAAGAGTTGATCTTAAAAATAATAATATTATTTATCCGAGTTTTTTAAATGTTACAAATACCTCTTTAAACACAACTGTATCAAACGAGTTTGGTGTAAAAGTTTCTACGATTGAGCATTTAATGGGAGCTTTATTTAGTGTTGGAATTGATAATGCATTAATAGAAATTGATAATGAAGAAGTACCAATTTTTGATGGGTCAGCAAAAGAGTTTGTTGAAAAAATTTTATTAACAGATTTAATTGCAAGCAACAAACCAATTAAGATAATAAAGATTAATAAAAAAGTAGAATTTCAAGATAAAGACAAATATGCATCTTTAGAGCCATCAAAACTTAGCTTAGATATTCAATACGAATTAAAATACAATAATGAAATTATCGGGAACCAAAAAAATAAAATCAATGTATATAATGATGATTTAAAAGATATAATTAATTCTAGAACCTTTTGTTTATACGAGGATATTGAAGCAATTAAAAAAATTGGTCTTGCAAAAGGTGGAAGTCTTGAAAATGCAGTTGTTGTTCAAGAAAATAAAATTTTGAATAAAGGTGGTTTAAGAAATTCTAAAGAATTTGTTAATCATAAAATTTTAGATTGCATTGGTGATTTATTTACTAGTGGTTATAGAATCATTGGAAAAGCAACATGTGTAAGAGGAGGTCATTATTTAACTAATCAATTATTAAGAAAAGTTTTTAGTGATAACTCAAACTTCTCAATTATCGAAATTCAAGAGAAAAATTTACCACATACTTTAATAAATAAAAGTTTGCTAAGATCTATAGCGTAAATTTAAATTTTCTTTATAATAATCCTTAATTTTTATGAACAAATTCTATATTTTATTATTTGTAATATTTATATCTGCATGTTCTAAAAACGAACCAAAAATTTCAATCATTAAAGAGTCCTCACAAGAGTTAGAAATGATTTCATCTTACAATGAGGCATATAAAGCGTTAAGTGAAAATGATCCATATTTTGCTGCTAAAAAATTTCTTGAGGCAGAAATTTTATATCCACAATCTTTATGGGCCCCAAGATCAGCTTTGATGGCTGCATATTCTTATTATATGCAAAACTTTTACACAGAAGCAATTTCAAATTTAGAAAGATACTTAAAAACTTATCCTAATGATAAAAATATTTCTTATGGCCATTACTTAATAGCTATGTGTTATTATGAAAGTATTATTGATGAAAAAAGAGATAGTGGAGCAATTATAAAAGCCAAAAAAAAATTCAACTTTATAATAGAAAATTACCCTTCATCAGAATTTGCATTAGATGCAAGTTTTAAATTAAGTTTAATTGAGGATATTTTAGCATCTAAGGAAATGTATATTGGAAGACATTATATAAAAAAAGGCAAATGGATAGCAGCTATCAACCGATTTAAAACAGTTTCTACAGAATATGATCAAACAGTTTTTATAGAAGAAGCTCTACACAGATTGGTAGAAATTCATTATAAGATAGGACTAATTGAAGAATCAGAAAAATATGCAAAAATTTTAGGTTATAATTATTTATCAAGCGAATGGTATAAAAAGTCATATAAAGTTTTTAATCAAAACTACTCTACTAATTTAAAAAAAAAATTGTATAAAGATAAAAAAGGAGTTGTGGAAAGCTTTAAAAAACTTTTTTGATTAGTATGAGTAGTCAATTGATTAAGAAAGAATATAAAAAAAAATTAAAATTAATAAATTATTATAATAAAAAGTATTATAATGAAAATATTTCAGAAATTACTGACGCAGAATACGATTTATTAAAACGAGAAATTGCTGATTTAGAAAAAAAAAATAAATTTCTAAAATCAAAAGAATCACCATCTAATAAAATTGGTCACAAACCCTCTAAAAATTTTAAGAAAGCGAAACATAAAGTTCCTATGCTTTCGTTATCAAACGCTTTTAATGAAGAGGATCTTTTAAATTTTGAGAAAAAATTACTTAATTTTTTATCAAAAAATAATAATTCAAATATTTCATATACTGCTGAACCAAAGATAGATGGTATTTCAGCCTCATTAACATACTTAAACGGAAAATTAAAATTAGGTTTATCTAGGGGGGATGGCAAAGAAGGTGAGGATATTACCTCAAATCTTTTTACAATCAAAGATATCCCCAAAATAATTCTTTCAAAAGATTTCCCAGAGGAAATTGATATTAGAGGAGAAGTTTTTATTCAAAATAGCGATTTTGATATCCTTAAAGAAAAATTTGCAAATCCAACAAATGCGGCATCAGGTTCTTTAAGACAAAAAAAACCAGAAGATACAGAAAAAATACCTTTAAAATTTATTGCATACACATTTGGTTTTCAAAAAGGTTTACAGGTAAATAATCAATATGATTTTTTAAAGAAGTTAAAAGAATGGGGTTTTAAAACAAATCCTTTAAACAAATTAATCACAGGAGTTAATAAATTAATGAGCAATTATTATGAAGTTGAAAAAAAAAGAACAGATTTAGACTTCGATATAGATGGAATGGTTTATAAAGTAAATGACTTTACTTTACAAAAAAGATTAGGTTTTGTTGCAAATGCTCCAAGATGGGCGATTGCTCATAAATTTTCCTCAAGCAAGGCAATTTCTAAAATTTTAAATATTGATATTCAAATAGGAAGAACAGGTGCTTTAACTCCAGTTGCTAAAATAAAACCCATAAATATTGGAGGTGTACTAGTTTCTAATGCAACATTACATAATGAGGATGAAATTATTAGAAAAGATATTAGAGTTGGAGATACAGTAACTGTTGAAAGAGCAGGCGATGTAATTCCTCATATTTTATTTACAGACATAAAAAAAAGATCAAAAAATTCTAAAAAATTTATTTTTCCTACAAATTGTCCATCTTGTGGCTCTAAAACAATTAAAGAATACAATCTTATTACGAAAAAAGAAGATGCAGTTAGAAGGTGCTCAAGCGAGGGATATGACTGTGATAAAATTTCTATAGAGAAATTAAAACACTTTGTTTCAAAAGAAGCGTTTAATATCGATGGTTTTGGAAAAAAAATTGTAGAGAGCTTTTGGAAGCTTAATTTAATAAAGTTTCCTCACGATATATTCAAATTAGATTATAATAAAATTGAAAAATTAGATGGTTGGGGCAAACTATCTGTCGAAAATTTAAGGTACTCTATAAATGAAAAAAAAAATATTTCTTTTGAACGATTTATTTATGCTTTAGGAATCAGGCATATAGGACTTGAGAATGCAAAACTTCTTTCAAAGTATTTTGTTACATTTTCTAAATTTAAGGATCTTTCACGAAATAATAAATTTAAAGAATTAATGAATATTGATGGAATTGGTGAAACGCAAGTTAATTCTATAAAAAACTTTTTTTCCAATAAAATGAATTTAACTGTTTTAAATGAATTAAATAAAATTTTATCAATTAATAATGCTGAAATCAAAATAAAAGACGGCTTATTAAAGAATAAAACTTTTTTAGTAACTGGAAAGCTTAATGGAATTAGTAGGGCAGAAATTAAATCCTTGATCGAAAAAAATTCTGGAATAACAGTCAGTGGTATTTCAAAAAAGTTAAATTATTTGATTATTGGAGACAAACCAACAACAAGAAAAGTTTTAAATGCAAAAGAGCTTAAAATTAAAATAATTGATCAAGTTCAATTTTTAAATATGCTAAATAAAACTAGCTAACCATTTTTTTTCCTTTCTATTTAAGTATTTTGAAATATTTGAATACACATTTAAATGATATTTAAATAAGTAGTTTTTTTCAGACAAATCTAAGAGATCATAGTTAATTAAGTCTTTGTCAATGGGAACTAATGTTAAATTTTCAAAAAAAAGTTTGTTTTTTAACTTTTTTACATAAACTAAGTTTTCGATACGAATTCCAAATCTATCTTTTTTATAGTATCCAGGCTCATTACTTAAAATCATTCCCTCTTTTATTTTAACAGTATTAATTTTTGAAATTGATTGTGGTCCTTCATGAACATTAAGAAAAAAACCAACTCCATGCCCAGTTCCATGAGCATAATCTAAATTATTTTTTTTAAGAAATTTTCTAGCCCTCAAATCAATTTTTTTACCAATGTTATCTTTTTTAAGATTTGTTGTTACTACAGCAATATGACCTTTTAAAACATAGGTAAATATATTCTTGATATTTAGACTAGGTTTTGAAAAGCAAATTGTTCTGGTTACATCTGTTGTTCCGTATTTATATTGACCTCCAGAATCACATAAAAAAATATCTTCTTTTTTAATAGTTCTACAATTTTTTTTATTTGCACGATAATGAACTATCGCTCCATTTTTACCTGTTCCTGCAATAGTATCAAAACTAGGATAAAGAAAATTTTTATTCATTTTTCTAAATTTTTCTAATTTATTTTCTGCATCAACCTCTGTAATTTTTTTTTTATTAATATTTTTTATCCAAAATAAAAATTTTGTTAAAGCAACCCCATCTAATATGTGGGTCTTTTTCATATTGTTTATTTCTGTTTTATTTTTAACTGACTTTAAATAATAAACTGGATCCTCTCTTTTAATAATTTTAAATTTAGACTTAATAATATCCTCAAAATAAATTGAACAAGAATGAGGATCAATAATGAAATTTTTTCCGTTTAAATTTAAGATTTTTTTTGGAAATTCATTTATGTCAAGAAATTGACTAGATTTTATAATTTTATTTTTAAAGAGTTTTTTACATTTTTTTAATTTACTTACTAAAAGTATTTTTTTTGTTTTACTTACTATTAATCTACAATTTGGTATAGGACTATTGGGTACATCTTTTCCTCTTATATTTAAAACCCAGGCAACATTTTCTGGTGCACTTAAGAAAAGATAATCGGCTTTATTTTTCTTAAGATAATTAACTATTTTATTTATCTTAGAATTAGAACTTTCCCCAACAATTTTTTTATCTAATGAAAAAAAAAGTGAAGAATTACTCACCCTCTTTTTTTCGATTTGATCAATTAAATTTTCTTTTATAAATTTGATTTTGTTATGTTTTAAAAAATTTCTTTTTATGTGATGATATGTAAAAAGCTTATCATCCAAACCTAATTTAAGATTTTTAAATAATTTACAATTCTGAAGTTTTTCAATATTAGCAATTTGAAAATTTTTTCCTGACTCAATTTGACTTTGTATTGAATATCTGCCATCGGTGAATAAATAATTTTTGTTTTTGAGAATAACAGCAAGACCTGCTGATCCACTAAAATTTGATATAATTTTTAGTCTATTTATTTTTGAATACTCAGTGAAGTAATCATCGTTTTTTGGAATAATATATCCGTCGATATTGTGTTTTTTAAATTTATTTCTTAATATTTTAATTTTTTTACTCATTTAATTCTCTTTTGATATCTAATCCATCCAGGGCTTCTAGTCTCATTTTCAGCATCTAAGTCTTGGTTAAATTCAAAATCTTCTATTTCAGATTTGTCTTCCTCGAAAACTGAGTTTTTTTCTAAAAATTCACCAGGAAGCTCATCAATAAACCTTGATGCCATACTATCAATCCAATCTCCTTGATAAAATCTACTCATTGAAAATGAAATTATCGCCTTTTTTTTAGCCCTAGTGATACCAACATAAGCAAGTCTTCTTTCTTCCTCTAATCCATTTTGACCTTTTTCCTCTATTGATTTTTGATGTGGAAATAAACCCTCTTCCCAACCAGGTAAAAATACAACATCAAATTCTAATCCTTTAGCTGCGTGCATGGTCATCATATTTATTTTTTGCCCTTCCCAATCTTGATCAATTGCAGTTGCTAAAGAAACATGTTCTAAAAAACCCTCAAGAGTATCAAATTCTTTCATTGCACTTAATAATTCTTTTATATTCTCAAGCCGGCTCTCATTATCTACATCTTTTTTATTTTTTAACATCGCTGAATAACCCGACTCATCTAGTATTACTTGTAATAATTTAACATGATTAATTTTTTTGTTTTCCAAATCATTTCTCCATTTTGATAAAGAATTTAAAAATATTGATAAGCCTACTTTAGCTTTTGGCTTGATTAAATTCTGCTCTATCATTTTTTTTGAAGCAAATTCAAGACTAGAAGAATTGTCTTTAGCAAATTCATGAATATGTTTTAGCGTATTATCTCCTATAGATCTTTTTGGATTATTTACTATTCTCTCAAATGCAAGATCATCTTTATTTTGATGAACTATTCTAAGATAAGCGACACAATCTTTTATTTCAGCTCTTTCATAAAATTTTGTTCCACCTAAAATTCTATATGGAAGACCAATTTTCAAAAATCTTTCTTCAAATTCTCTAGTTTGATATATTGCTCTAACTAGAATTGAAACATCATTTAAAGAATATTTTTTTTTGATTTTTTCGATATCATCTGAAACACCAATTGCTTCGTCTTTACCATTTTTATAGCAGCTTAAATTTATTAGCTCCCCTTGCTCAAGAGTAGTTTTCAAAGTTTTACCAACTCTATTTTGATTATGTGATATTAATTTAGAGGCTACAGATAAAATATTCTGAGTGGACCTATAATTTTGTTCAAGTCTTATTACTTTCGTATCTTTATAAATTTTGTCAAATTCTAAAAAATTTTTTATTTCTGCACCACGCCAACTGTAGATTGATTGGTCATCATCTCCCACACAACAAAGATTTCTATTTTTTTCAGCTAATAGATTTAGCCATTTACTTTGAATATAGTTGGTATCTTGATATTCATCGACTAGAATATATTTAAAATTTTTTGAGTATATATCTCGTATGTCAGGATTTTTTTCTAAAATTTTTACAACATGTAAAATTAAATCGCCAAAGTCACAAGAGTTTAAATCTATAAGTTTTTGTTGATAAATTTTATAAACTGGTAAAATAGTTTTCTCATAAATATCTTTATTATTTATTATAACTTCATTAGGATACTGTCCATTATTTTTCCACTTATCTATTATTGCAATTATATACCTTGGTGCTAGTTGTTTTGTATCAATGTTTTCTGCTTTGCATATGTTTTTAATTAGTCTAATTTGGTCATCAGTATCTATTATTGTAAAATTAGAATTTAAATTCGCTGCTGTTGCATGTTTTCTTAATAGTTTCGCACATATTGAGTGAAAAGTTCCCAACCACGATAGACCAGTGGCATTAGTGCCAAGTATTAAACTTACCCTAGATTGCATTTCTTTTGCTGCCTTATTAGTAAAAGTTACCGCCAAGATTTGATTTGGAAATGCTTTCTTTTCTTTTATTATATGAGCAATTCTACTTGTTAATACTTTAGTTTTTCCAGATCCTGCACCAGCGACAATCAATAAAGGTCCTTTGAGGTGAGTTACAGCTTGAATTTGTGCTTTATTTAAATTTTTTAGATAATCTGCGTTTACCATTTCGATTATTTATTTATAAGTTTTATTTAATGTTAAAAAAAAATTTATTTAATAAAAAATTTTCTAAATTATTATTATCAATAACTAAGAGAATAGAAAGTTTTTTTAATG
>MDTA01176407.1_pt1 | contig 13460 bp, 14 predicted proteins | sample 811151 | NCBI WGS metagenome assembly MDTA01 (sample SAMN05326648, study PRJNA326480) | marine metagenome | isolation source: seawater | place: Indian Ocean: South | collected 2010 | reverse complement strand
TTTTTGCCTTCAGTAGATGCAGTTATATGCGCATCTGAAGAACAATCAAGTGTTGCAAGAAATTTTTCTTCTAATGTTTTTTGTATACCTGATCATACACACAACGAAAAAGTTTTTATAAAAGAAGACTATTCATCAAATAAAATAGTTAACATTGGATGGGAGGGATTGGGATCAAATGTATACCAGTTAAATACTCTTAAAAATGTTTTTAAAGAATTTTCTTCTACTCATAAATTCAATCTTCATGTTATTAGTGACAAAACTTCATATAAATATATGAACAAGTACATAAAGATCGATAATCTAAAGCATCTAGAGGGTTTATGTGAAAATATAACCTTTCATGAATGGGACAATGAAACATATTCATCTATTCTTGTTTCATGTGATCTTGCAATAATCCCAATAAATCTTAATAGCAAGATGGCATCTGGAAAGCCTGAAAATAAGTTAATTCATTTTTGGAAGATGGGTATGCCGGTAATAACATCAAATACGAAAAGCTATAAAAGAGTAATGGATGAATGTGGTTTGGATCTTGCTTGTACTTCTGAGGATGATTGGATTAATAATTTGAGAAAATTATCTGATAATTATGAACTCAGGAGAGACTTAGGAAAAAAAGTTTATAATTATGCAAATAAGTTTTATGGACCAAATGCTGTTATTGAAAAATGGGATTTAATGTTTGATCAAATTTTAAATGATTAATTACAGAAAATATGATCATGAAAATGATTATGATTCATATAAATCTTTTTGTGAAAAGAATTTTGGAAAAAATTGTTATCAATCTAAGGTTGAGCATATTAATTGGCTTGAATCAAATAAATCCCATTTTATTAATTTAGCCGTAAAAGAAAATAAAATTGTTGGTTGTTTTCATGGGTTCATGGCACCGGTTAAAATTAATAATGAATCACATATTTTTTGCTCTCTTCATGATTTAATGGTTGATAGAGAAAAGGGCTCACAAATTGGCCTTAGACTCATGCAAGAAGGAATTCTTCAAGATAACCCAGTGATTCTTTCAGGAGCTATAGGAAGAATTTCAAGGGCATATAAAAGACTTGGATCAGTTCAATTTAAATCTCATTGGTACAGAAAATTTATTTTTACATTGAATCCACTTAAATTTTTCTTTCTTAAAGAAAAGTATATTAGATCTATTCAAAATAATATAAATTATAATTTTGTCAGTAATAAAGAAGAGAATTCAAAAACTAAATTAAGATCAATAATAAATGCATATAAATATGATGATAATTTTTCAAAGAAGTATTTTGAATGGAGACTCTTTCAACATAACTCTCCTCTAACTTTTTTTGCATATGATAATAGCTTCAAAAATGTAGTAACTTTCTCTATTGGCTTGAGAGGCCATATACCATTCTTAAGAATAATATCTGTTATCAAAGATAGTGAAGAAACTTTGGAAGGCCTATTAAAATCTACAGAAATATTTGCTTCGAAAATTGGAATACCTGTTATTTTATATTCCATTACTGAGGATATACCACCACCAAAAAATCTTAAATATAGTAAATATAAAAATATGCCAAATTCATTTGTTTATTCAAATAAAAAAAATTTTTCGGATAACTTTTCTATAAATGGTTTCTCAACTGACTTAGGTTTTGATAGTCTTTTTTACAAGGGGATTGATGAAAAAATCTGATAAAGGAATCGTTACATTATCATTTGATTGTGAAGCAAAGTGGGGTATGGCTGACTTAAATCTTGAATGGAAAAAAGATCTTACTAATGAAAATTTGATTGAGGCATACGAATATATTTTAGAAATTCTTAAAAAATATAACATTCCATCTACTTTTGCTTTTGTAGGGGCTATGACAGAGACAAAAGATAGATTTATTGAAGAAACTGAGGCCTTAATGAAAGGGTCAAATCATGCAAAATGGCTCAATCCTATATTCAATCAAATAACAAAAGATGATGATGGATGGTTTTTTCCAAATATTATTGACTTGTGTAAAAAAGATAATATGCATGAAATTGCTTCACATGGCTACACACATGTTCCATTCAGCAATCTCTCTGAAGATGAGATCAATGAAGAGATGAAACTAGTAAAGGATTGGTCATTAAGACATGAAATTAATTGTAAAACATTAATATATCCAAGAAATGATATTAGTTTTAGCGAAAAACTAAATAATTATAATATTGAGTTATATAGAGGCGCTCCTATACTTTTTAATGCCAAAAATTTCCCAAAATATTTGAATACTTTCTTTGAAGAATTTAATATTTTTAAAGAAAGTGAAGAATTAGACTCAGAGGGAATTTCTCTGCCTGGCGGCGTTTTTATAAATTGGAAATATGGACCTAGAAAAATAATACCAAAGATAATTTCCAACATAAGATATAAAAATATTCTTAATCATGCAGAAAAAAGAAAAAGAGTAGCCCATTTTTGGACACATCCACATAATTTTATAACTGCTCCAGAGTCAAAAAGAATTTTTGAAAAACTTTGCCAGAACATTGAGAAAAAAGTTGGATCAAATAAATTAGAAATATGGAGACAAGTAGATTTTATTTAAAATTAAGTATTTGACTGTGGATAAATAAATAAATTCTATTCATTGTAAGCCTCATTAAATGTATAAATGTAATTTTCCTGAATCTGTTATTTAGGTCCAAGTAAAAAAACCTTCCCCCTGATCTGACATTACTTACACCCAAGTCGTAAATAGGCACGTTTAATTTCCATGAGCAGTAATTTAAAGCAAGCTGATCTCTTTTTGCCTCTCTAGAATATTCTTCCCAGCATTGATGAAGCAATTTTCTACTGTTCTCATTGTTCTTACTAATTATTATATTATTTTCAAATAAGCCTCTATTCTTAGGGTAAGTTTCTTTTTGGTATTTATTCATTTGTTTTCTTATTCTCCAAAACCAATCTAAGGAATCCTCGATACATTTTTTTCCTTCATCGTAAATGCACTCTCTTTCATAATGTCTGTATAAAAATAGATCCTCATCCATTTTAGATATTTCTTCTACAAGAAGAGACACATTTTGAGTAATTTCGATGTTTCCATCTATGTATATACTTATATCATGAGTTGGAAGAAATTTACTTGGATGAAATTTGACATATCTATTTTTATCTTTGTTAGTAAAATTGTCTAATCCATTTATAGGTTGCATAATCCAACCATCTGGAACATTCTCATAAGACTCTGTAAAAAATATGTACTTTACATTTTCTTCCAAATTCTTATGGTGAATTAATTTTTCATAATTTCCTGTAACACAAGAAAATACAACTATTTTTTTATTTGACATGAAATATAGAATGCATAAGTTTTAAGAATGGCATTTTCAAATTTAACTAATTATAATTAAATTTTTTAATTAAAGTGATTATTATGGAAAACAAACTAGTTGAAATAATAGCTGAAGCATTAGAAATAGATAAATCTGTAGCTGGAAATGACCTTAAATTAGATCCTGAAGACAATTGGGATTCAATTGCATTACTCTCTGTAATTGCCTCAATTGATGAAGAGTTTGATATTCAATTAGATGGAGATAAACTTGCAGAGTGTAGATCTATTTCAGATATTCTTAAACTCCTAGAAGATAGTTCTTGAATAAAGCATACTTAATACCTTTATCAAAAGATAAGCCATTTTCTATTTTTTATGGGCAAAGAAGCTATCCACAGACTAAATTAAGCATAAATTGTATTACAAGTTTTTTTAAACTTATTAACTCACCGTTTTTAAGCGTGAGATTATTTGAGAGTCGTTATTTTCAAAGCAGGCTAATAATTTTTAGAGAACTAAAGAAATTAAAGTTTAATCTTTCAGATATAAATGTTTCTTTATCTCATAATAAAAGTTGTTTTATTGCACTTGTATCTAATAAAGATGTGAAGATGGCAGTAGATTATGAGCATAATAATAGACGTATTTCTTCTGCTTTAAATAAAAGGATTTCTGCAATAAAGAAACCAAACTCATTATCACCTATTGGTTATATAAATATACTTGAAACTATTGTAAAAATATCAAATATTAATTTTCATTCTTTAATTAAAGATACCCAAACTAGAGAATTTTTTGGTTTGAGAGATACATATATAACAAACATTGGTGAAGAAACTATTTATTCTAAATTCTACAGCTATAATGACAACCAAATATGCATAAGTTCAGATAAATTAGAGATTTTTAGATGATAATATTAACAGGAGCATCTGGTGGAATAGGTTTAGAAATTATTGAAGAACTTTCTAAATTAGACAATATTTTGGCAATATATAAAAATTCAAAACCTTTAGATATTAAATTCGAGAATGTCACTTTCTGTAAAGTTGATATTTCGAATCACAAAGAAATAAAAAATTTTATTGATCAAGAAAAAAGAAAATTGAAGAATGTCACTTTAGTAAATTTGGCTGCAGTATCAATAGATGGATTGCTAGCAAATTATGATATAGAAGATTGGGAGAAAGTAATGAGTGTTAATCTCACTTCAAATTTTCTTTTTTCAAGATATCTAATACCAATCATGATAAAAGATAAATGGGGAAGGATTATTCATGTATCATCAACTAATTCGGCAATCGGAGCAGGAGCATATTCTTCTTCAAAGACTGGTCTTGATGGTCTTTCTAAAGCACTTTCAAAAGAATATGGCAGATATAATATAACTTCAAACATAATTAAATTAGGCGTTTTTGATACTGGGATGTTTCATAAGCTATCTGATAAAAATAAAAAAGCCTTTCTAGATCTTGTTCCTTCAAAGAAGCTTGGTAAGACTTCAAATATAGTTAATGCAATTGATTTTTTGATTAATTCTGAATTTGTAAATGGTGCTTCAATAACTATTGATGGTGGTTCATCATAAGCCAATGAGTACTAAAAATTACAGTGTAAAAATCTTGAAAGACTTAATTCTAGACATCGAGTTAGGCCGTGGCGTTTTTGAACCAACTGGCACCTCAACTGAAATAGCTACAGCTGTAAATAATTATATTATTGAGCCTGGGAAAACTCTTGATTTAGGTTGCGGATCTGGAGTTGTTGGACTAGCTTTGGCAATTTCAAAAAAGATTGATGGCAAGCTTTTTGCATCTGATTTAAGCAAAGAAGCTGTTAGGTATTTAAAAATTAATGCTCATAAATATGGAATAGATGTTGATGCAAGATCTGGTAGCGTTTTTGATCCTTGGAAAGATGAGAAATTTGACTACATAGTTGACGACATATCTGGAGTTGCTGAAAGAATTGCTGAAATTTCTACTTGGTTTAAAGAGACTGCTTGTGAATCTGGCACCGATGGCACTAGGCTTGTAAGAGAGGCAATTGAAAGATCACCAAATCATTTAAACCAGAATGGTAAATTCTTTTTCCCTATATTGTCATTATCAAACTACGAAAGAATTATATCTAAGGCAAATGATATTTATGAAAATGTTGAGAGGATATCAACTAAAAAATGGCAAATGCCAAAAGAAATGTCTCGTTTTAAAAACGAACTTTTGTTATTAAGAGATAAAGATATAATTAATTTTGAGGAAAAATATGGTTGGCTATTATGGTCCACTGATGTCTTTGTTGCATATAATCCTAGATAAGTTATGAAAAAACAGTCATATATAGATCTAGTTGAATTCTTTGTACCCCCATCAAAGCTTACAAATGAAAAGCTTGTTCATGAAAACCCATCATGGGAAGTCGATAAAATTTATGAAAAAACTGGCATAAAAAATAGATACATTGCTGATGACAATATAACAGCAACAGATTTAGCTGTAGAGGCTGGAAAATTTTTTTTTGATAAATATCCTGAAAAAAAACTAGAAATAGATTATTTGATATTTTGTACACAATCTCCTGATTATTTTCTTCCTACTTCGGCATGCCTTATTCAAGATAGATTAGGCTTAAGAACTGAAATTGGAGCTGTAGACATTAATCAAGGTTGCTCTGGTTTTATTTATGCACTTTCTTTAGCTAAAGGCTTGATAGAAAGTGATCAAGTAAAAAACGTTCTTATTATAACTTCGGAAACTTACTCGAAATATATAAATGATAAGGATAAAAGTGTAAGAACTCTTTTTGGAGATGCCGCATGTTGTACATTTATTAACTCTAAAATAGATGATGAGGAATATATATCAAAAGTTCTAAATGGTACCGATGGTGATGGTGGAAAGCATCTTATTGTCCCGCATGGTGCTCACAAAAATCCAATTAATGAAATGTCATATATTGAGATGGAGGATTCTAGTAAAAATTTTAGATCTCAAGCGAATTTATATATGAATGGGGCTGCAATTTATACATTTACTTTGACTAAAATACCTAAGTTATTTAATGAGATATTAGTTCTAAATAAAATGACAATAGACGATATTGATTTATTCATTTTTCATCAAGCAAATAAATTTGTACTAGATGCAATTCAAAGAAAATTAAAAATACCTGATCATAAAATGCATAGATCTTATGAAGAATATGGAAATACTGTTTCATCAACAATTCCAATTGGAATCAAGATCGAACAAGATCTTAAAGAAAAAGATAAAAAGAAAACTGCTCTAATTCTTGGATTTGGTGTTGGTCTTTCATGGGCAGGAACTATAATTAAATTTTAATTACAATTAATAAACTTGGATAATTCAAATTATAAAATTTCAGTTACTGGACTTGGTTATGTGGGACTGCCTGTTCTTATTGCTTTCTCAAAAATAAATGAAGTTGTTGGCTTTGATATTAATAATCAAAGAATTAATTGCTTATCTAAAGGCATTGATAAAAATAATGAAGTAGATGCAGAAGATTTAATTAATTCTAATATTACATTCACAAATAATATTGAGGATGTGAAATTAGCAAATTTTCACATAGTTGCAGTTCCAACGCCAGTTACTAAAAATAATGATCCTGATTTAAGTCCACTTATTTCAGCATCTGAAAAGATAGCATCTATACTAAAAAAAGGTGATATTGTTGTTTATGAATCAACAGTTTATCCAGGAGTGACTGAAGAAATATGCATCCCAATACTAGAAGAAAAGTCTTCCTTAAAAATCGGAGTAGATTTTAAGGTTGGTTATAGCCCCGAAAGGATAAACCCAGGAGATAGTGATCATACAATTTCAAATATAGTCAAAGTTGTATCTGGTTCTGATGATGATTGTTTAGAAGCAGTTGCTGCAACATATGGCCAAATTATAAAAGCGGGTATATTTAAAGCTTCATCTATCAAAACCGCAGAAGCCGCAAAAGTAATTGAGAATACTCAAAGAGATATTAATATTGCATTGGTTAATGAATTATCATTGATATTTAAAAAATTAGATATTGATACTTCAGATGTTCTTGAGGCTGCAAATACGAAATGGAATTTTCTTGATTTTAGACCGGGATTAGTTGGTGGACATTGTATTGGAGTTGATCCTTATTATCTAACATATAAGTCTAGAATTCATGGTTATGAGCCTCAAGTTATACTTTCGGGACGAAAAATCAATGATCACATGCCTCATTATATTTCTGAACAGATTTTTAATGAGATTGAAAAAATTTCAAACAATGAATGTTTAGTAACTATATTAGGAGTAACTTTTAAAGAAGACTGCCCAGATATAAGAAATTCAAAAGTTTTAGACATTATAGACAATTTGAAAACTGCTAAGATCGGGATACAAATAAGCGATCCTCTTGTTTTACCAAATGAAGTGAAAGAATCTACAGGCATAGAATTAACAAAATTAAAAGATTTAAAGCCGTCAAATATTTTAGTATTTGCAGTTGCTCACTCGGAATTTCTAGAACTTGAAAAAAACGACATTAAAAAACTAATTAAGGAAGATGGAATCATATATGATCTAAAAAATCTTTTTAATAAAGAGTATTTTTTTGAAGATAATATAAGACATTGGAAACTTTAGGCCCAAAGAAATCATGAAGAAAGTTTTAAGAATTCTTAATAGATTTAACATTGGAGGCCCTACACATAATGCAACTTTTTTAACAAAGTATTTATATCCTGAATATCAAACAAAACTAATTGCCGGCAAGAAGCTTGATTCAGAGGCTAGCTCTGAATATATGTTAAAAGATTATGAAATTGATTTTGAAATTATTGAAGACATGAGTAGATCAATAAATCTTATTAAAGATTTTAAATCTTTTTTAAAAATAAAAAAAATAATTAAAGAATTTAAACCAGATATTGTTCATACTCATGCTTCTAAATCTGGGGCATTAGGAAGATTAGCTGCTATTACCTCTAAAGTACCCATAATAGTTCATACTTTTCACGGTCATGTATTTCATTCTTATTTTGGAAATCTAAAAACTAAATTATTCATTTTGTTAGAAAGATATTTAGCGAAAAAGTCATCTGCAATAATAGCAATCAGCAATCTTCAAAGAAAAGAGTTAATTGATGTATTTAAAATTTGTCCTGAAAACAAAACTCATACAATTCAATTAGGATTTGATTTAGATAAATTTCAAGAAGAAAACTTTTTAAAAAGAAAAATATTTAGAGATGAATTTAAGCTTGCATCAGATGATGTTGCTATTGGAATAGTTGGCCGATTAACGCCAATAAAGAATCACACATTTTTTTTAAAAGCAATTAAGAAGCTTTTAAACGAAACCACAAGAAAATTTAAAGTTTTTATTGTTGGCGATGGTGAGGATCGATTAATCTTGGAGAAGATGTGTGGTAAATCAAATTTAACTATTAATTCAGATGGTGCTTTAGATCCATTAATTTATTTTACGTCGTGGCGAAAGGATATGGATAATGTTTATGCAGGACTAGATATTGTTGCTCTAACTTCAAAAAATGAAGGCACGCCTGTGACTTTAATTGAAGCACAAGCATCTAATAAACCAATAGTAACAACAAATGTAGGTGGAGTAATGGATGTTGTAAAAGAAAATATTACTGCTTTTGTTTCTGATAAATATGATTTTAATAGATTCTCAGATAACTTGAAGGTTCTCGTAGAGGATGATTCCAAGAGAATAAAAATGGGTGGCGCGGGTTATAATCATGTATCAGAATTATTTAGTTATAAAAGACTTGTAAGAGACGTTGGCGAATTATATGGAAACCTTATAGATGAAAAAAATATCTAGGAACCCAATTACGAATGTAGACTATCTTATCCCTGATAAGCTTGATGACAGTCACTCATTAAATGAATTTATCAACAATAATTCAGAAAACTCTGTGGTTGTTGTTCAGGGACTTGGTTTTGTTGGCGCTGTTATGTCATTAGTATGCGCTAATGCTATTAATAAAGATTATGCTGTGATAGGTATCGATCTTCCAACCGAAGAATCTTATTGGAAAATAGCTTCTATTAATGATGGTCAATTTCCTGTTATATCATCTGATCCAAAAGTACAAAAATTTTATGAACAATCAAGAAAGAAAAAAAATTTATATGCTACTTATGACAAAATGGCATATCAATTAGCTGATGTTATTATTGTTGATATTAATCTGGATGTTCATAAAGAATCATCTTTTGATGACGACTCAGTAGATTATGATGTTGATATATCTCCATTTAAATCAGCAATCAGGTCGATTGGTGAAAATGCAAAAGAACAAGTTTTGATTTTGATTGAAACTACAGTTCCACCAGGAACAACAAAGTTGGCTGCAGAAATTATTAATGAAGAATATACTAAAAGAGGTCTTTCTTCTGAAAATGTATCTATTGGACACTCATACGAGAGAGTAATGCCAGGACCAAACTATATAGATTCTATTCAAAACTTTTATAGAGTTTATTCAGGTATAGATGAAAAAAGTGCAAATGAAACTGAAAATTTTCTCAGAACTATCATTAAAACTGATGAATACCCTTTAACCAGATTAGGTAATACAAATGCCACAGAGATTTCGAAAGTTCTTGAAAATTCATATCGAGCAATGAATATCTCGTTTATAGTTGAATGGTCAAGATTTGCAGAAGAAGCGGGAGTTAATCTTTATGAAGTAATAAATGCAATAAGAATGAGACCTACTCATAAAAATATTATGCTTCCAGGTATTGGAGTTGGTGGATACTGCTTAACAAAAGATCCATTATTAGCTAGTTGGGCAAAACAAAACCTAGTGAATACTGATAAAGGTTATTTGCCTATGAGTGAAATGGCAGTTTCAACAAACGATAAAATGCCTTTGTATGCTTTTGATTTTTTAGAGTCATATTTTGGAAAAGGAAAGTTAAAAAATAAGAAAGTTCAACTATATGGTGTATCTTACCTTGCTGGAGTTGGTGACACTAGATACAGTCCCGTAGAAACCTTCTACAAACTTTTAATTAAAGGGGGTGCTTTGGTTTCATTGCACGATCCATATGTGAGTTTTTGGGAAGAATTTGGAATTAATGTTAGTCAAGATATGTACAACCTTGATGCTGGAACTAGCATTGTAATATTTTCTACTGGTCATCAAGAATATGCAGGGAACGATAAACTTATAAAACATTTAAATAACCAAGAAAATTTATTTATCTTCGACACAATTGGAATATTAAATCGAGATGAAATTAATCTCCTATCAGAAAAACATATTGTTAAGGTTTTAGGTAGAGGCGATATATAAAGATGAAGAAAGTAATTATTATAGGCGGGGCTGGTTTTATAGGACTGAATATTGCGAAATATTTAATTGCAAATAGAAAATATAAAATAACAATTGCTGATAATCTTTCAAGAGGAAAAATGGATTCTTATTTAGAAGAAATAATATCAAATGAAAATATTGATTTTATTGAAGGTGACTTTACAAAAAAATCTGTTTTTAAGAATCTCGACAATGATTACGATTATTGCTACATGCTTGCGTCAGTTGTTGGAGTTAACAATGCGCTGAAAATTCCTAGTGAAATAATAAGAATAAATACTCTTTTAATTCTTAATACCCTAGAGTGGTTAAAAGGAGGGGCAGCCAAGAGTGTTGTTTTTACCTCAACAAGTGAAAACTACGCCGGAACAATAGATAAATTTGGGTATGCTATACCCACTCCTGAGGATATACCACTATCAATTTTAGATATATCTCATCCAAGATATACATACGCTGTTACAAAAATGCTTGGAGAATCAAGTTTTTTAAATTACTCAAAATCATATGGATTTAATTGTACTATTGTTAGATATCACAATGTAATTGGTCCAAGAATGGGCTTTAAGCATGTTATACCTCATCTTGTAGAAAGATTTTTAGTTAATCGTGAGAATCCTTTTTTAATGTACGGACATAATCAAACAAGAGCCTTTTGCTACATTACAGATGCAGTAGAGGGAACAGTTCTTGCTATAGAATCTGATAAATCAAATGGTGAGATCTTTCATATTGGAACTGAAGAAGAAATAACCATTGAACAGTTAATTAAAACAACAGGCGACTTTTTTAATTTTGATGGAATTTATAAAGAAGCTCCAACATATCCAGGATCAACAAATAGAAGATGTCCTGACATCTCAAAAGCAAGGAAATTACTCGGTTATTCTCCAAAGTATAAATGGCATGAATCCCTAGAATTAACACTTAAATGGTACAAGGATTTCTTTAAAAAAGGTAATAAAGCATTTGAAACCTCTTTTGAAAAGCCCAATAGTGTATAGCCTAACCAAAAGAATTTTTGATATCTTGATTTCATTTCTTGCTCTAATTATATTAATTCCTTTATTCATTCCAATTATTTTGATATTAAGACTAACAGGCGAGGGAGAAATATTTTATTTTCAAGAAAGAGTAGGTTTAGACAATAAGACTATTAAAATTTATAAATTTGCTACTATGCTTAAAAATAGTGAACAAATGGGCACAGGAATATATACGGCTAAAAATGATCCAAGAATCTTACCTTTTGGTAATTTTCTTAGGAAAACTAAAATCAATGAGTTGCCACAAATAATAAATATATTGAATGGTGATATTAGTTTAGTCGGACCAAGGCCACTAATAAGGAAAACTTTTGAACTCTATAAAGAACATGATCAAAAAATAATATATTCTATTAAGCCAGGATTAACTGGAGTGGGTTCTATTGTATTTAGAAATGAAGAGGAAATATTAAAAAATGCTGAAATGGAATTAGAAGAATTTTATGAAAATCATATTACGCCTTTCAAAGCTGAACTAGAATTGTGGTACGAAAAAAATAAATATTTTCTGTGTGATTTAAAGATAATTTTTCTTACTGCGTGGGTAATATTATTCAAGGAGTCAAAACTTCCATGGACTTTACTTAAAGATTTACCAAAAGGTGATCAAATCCAATGATCAACATATCTAACATCTCCAATAAATCACCTTATATAAAGTTTAAATGTCTTTATAAAGAGGCACTCGCCGCAGAACAATCTAATATTGAAGCAATTTGCATAAGCTCATTTGATCATGAAAACAAAGAATCAAATTCTAGATTTGTTAATCTTAAATACATAATTGATGATGAATGGATATTTTTTTCAAATTACTCAGGGCCTAAAGCTAAGGAGTTTGATTGTTGTCCTAATATATCAGCAGTTTTCTTTTGGCATAAAACAAATACTCAAATTCGCATGAAAGCAAAAATATTTAAATCCTCAAGTGAATTCTCTGATACTCATTTCGAGCAAAGAGATAAAGGTAAAAATATTTTAGCTATTACTTCAAAACAATCCAGTAAAGTCGATTCTTACAACAATTTTTTAGATCTTTACGAGCAAGCCTCAAAAAAAATATTAGACACACAAAAGAGACCTAATTACTGGGGTGGATATTCTTTCAAACCATATTATTTTGAATTTTGGCAAGGACATAATCAAAGGATTAATAAAAGAGAGGCATACATTTTAAAAGAAGATAACTGGGAAGATTTCATTCTTCAGCCCTAGAGAGAAATATATTTACGACGAATATCAATTAGTTTAAAATGCAATCAAAATAATGAAAAATAAAAAATTAGAAATTTCTTTAATAAACTTTTGTTATATCCACTTTTGTTAAAATTCAATCATACTAATTAGTTCAAAATTATATTCTAGGTAAATCTCATAGCTATAAACAAAAAAAACAATACGCCTATAAATGATAAGATTAAAGCTGATCATGTAATGCTGATAAACTCTAATGGAGAAAAAAAGGGGCTAGTTAACATTAATGATGCTCTTGAAGCAGCAAAAAATGAATCGCTTGATCTTGTTCAAGTGTCTCGTTCTGATTCTGATCCAGTGGTGTGCAAACTTCTAGATTATGGAAAGCATGTTTTTGAAAAAAAGAAGAATGCCTCTTCATCAAAAAATAAAACTAAAAGAAATACTACAAAAGAAATTAAATTTAGGCCTTCCACAGATGTGGGTGATTACAATATTAAATTAAAAAAGATTAAAAGCTTTATTCTTGACGGAGATAAGACTAAAATAAGCGTCCGATTTAGAGGTAGA
>MDTA01029138.1_pt1 | contig 13462 bp, 16 predicted proteins | sample 811151 | NCBI WGS metagenome assembly MDTA01 (sample SAMN05326648, study PRJNA326480) | marine metagenome | isolation source: seawater | place: Indian Ocean: South | collected 2010 | reverse complement strand
TGCTTGCATTTCCATTAGAAAGCGATTTTTCAAGACAATTATATCAACTGTTTAATTAGGCTTATTTTTTGACAAAGTTTTGTATTAAAATATAAGTAAATAATGAGTAGCTTAATTAAAATCTCACCATCTATTCTGTCTGCGGACTTCAGTAAATTAGGCAGCGAAGTAATATCATTAGAAAAAGCGGGTGCAGATTATATTCATATAGATGTAATGGATGGTCATTTTGTTCCAAACTTAACAATAGGTCCAGAAGTTATCAAAAAACTTAGGCCCCTTACTAAAAAAATTTTTGACGTGCATCTAATGATATCTCCAGTAGACAATTTTATCAAAGAATTTGCTGATGCAGGTTCTGATATCATAACTTTTCATCCTGAAGCTACTAGTGATGTTTCTAAAACAATAAGATTAATCAAAGATGAAAATAAAAAAGTTGGTATTTCTTTGAAACCAAAATCGAAAATAGAGTTAGTTAAAGAACATTTAAGTCAAATTGATTTAGTTTTAATTATGAGTGTTGAACCTGGTTTTGGCGGACAAAAATTTATGCCAGAAGTTTTAGAAAAAACTAAAGATATAAGAAATTTAATTAATGAGAAAAAATTAAACGTAGATGTAGAAATTGATGGTGGAATAAATTTTGAAAATTGTTCCAAAGCAAAAGATGCAGGTGCAAATATACTTGTATCAGGGTCTACTATCTTTAAAGAAAATAAGGGTGATCTTAAAAAAAATATAGAAATTCTTAGAAACAATTAATAGATGTTTGGACTGAAAAGTGTCTACTTTTATTTAATCGCTACTCAGATAACGTTGATAAAATTTTTTAAGAAATTATATTTTTCATCTAAAAACTATAATAAGTCCCTACAGACTAAAACACCCCAACAAATTTATTATAACCCAAATCCATTTTTATTATCACTGATAACATCTTACAGTAATCAGTCTTTTAAATTTAATGAAATTGACTCAAATAATTTTTGGCTAGACGACAACACAAAAGATGCGAAGCAAATGCATAATTTTTTTTGGCTTAATCTTATTGATAGAAAAACTGACCATAAAAAACTAAAAAAAATTATTTATCTATGGATGTTAAAAAATTCTAAATATAAAAAAAAAATATGGGAAACATCGACTTTAAGTGCCAGAGTGATAAGCTGGATTGTAAATGTTGATATTATTTTGAAAAATAGCACCTTTGAATTTAAAAGAAATTTTTTAAATTGTATTATCAGCCAAACTAACCATTTAAAAAGAAATATTAGATTTGAAAAAGATTTAAACAAAAAAATTGAAATTTTAACTGCTATAATACTCACAGGACTTGTATTCAAAGAATATGGAGAAAATTTTAAAATTGGTATTAAAGAATTAGAGAGTCTTGTTAAAATTTTTTTTGATGAAAATGGTTTTCCTTTGTCACGAAATCCTAGTGACTTAGTTTTTTTTTCAAAGTATTTATTATTCTGCAAAGAAGTAATCAAAGATAGTCAAAAGTATGTTCCTGAATTTTTAGAAGATATTATTGAAAAAAATCTTAATTGCATTCACTTCATTAAAACTCCAAACGATCAACTACCTCTATTTAATGGTGCTGCAAATATTAGATTAGATCAAATTAAAAAATATTTAGATAATTTTAAACCAAATTATAAAAAAGATAAAGTAGGTGGGTTATTTAAAATAAAATATAAAAGTCATTTTTTAATTGCTGACATCGATAAACCGCCAGAAAAAAAGTTTTCAAAATCTTATCAGTCGGGCCCATTGTCATTTGAATATTTCTTAGATGGAATAAAGATAATAACTAATTCTGGTTTTGGTAATCAAATTTCAAAAAAAGCAGAGTTACTAAGTAGAATCACTGCATGTCAATCCACTTTAACAATTAATGATACATCAATAACAATATTCGAGAAAAGTGAAATGATAAAAAAAGTTTTTGGAAGTTCAATTAAGAATAACTTTAAATCATATTATCTAAATATAAAGAATGAAAACAACCTAGTAGGATTTTCTTCTTCAAATAATGGATATGAAAAAGAATTTGGATGTACTCATAAAAGAGAAATATACTTGGATAAAGAGAATAATTACTTAAAAGGGACAGATCATATATTTAAAGTTAAGGATGGATATCCCATAAGATATGCTTTTAGATTTCATGTTAATCCAGAACTAAATGTAGTTAAAACTATGAGCGGTAATAGCGCTTTAATTCAGATTTCTAAAAATAAATCTCTTATCTTTACTGTTAATGATGAAAAATTAGATGTAGAGAAAAGTATATTTTTAGGTGAAAAAAAAATTATAGATAGTGCTTGTATAACAATTAGTGGTAATTTAGTTAATAAAAATAAAATCTTTAATTGGGTAATTAAAAAAAATATTTGAAAATGAATATAAAGGTTAAAAATGCTTTAGTATCTCTTTCTAATAAAGAAAATTTAATTTCTCTTCTAAAAATTTTAAAAAAATTTAATATCAGAATTATAAGTTCGGGAGGAACTTATGCTTCGATTAAAAAATTAGGTTATGAATGCACAGAGCTATCCAAGTACACAGGTTTTAAAGAAATGCTAGATGGAAGAGTTAAAACCCTTCATCCTAAAATACACGCAGGCATACTTCATGATAGGCAAAATAAAAAGCATAGAAATGAAATGTCAAAACAAAATTTTCCGGCTTTAGATCTTATTATAGTTAATTTTTATCCCTTTCAAAAAATAGTTACAGGTACAAAAAATTATAAGCAGATAATTGAAAATATAGATATAGGCGGTCCAACAATGGTGAGAGCTGCAGCAAAGAATTTTAAAAATGTTACCATTATAACAAATAAAGATGATTATGGACCTTTAATCAAAGAATTAGAAAAATTAAAAGGAAAAACATCACTTAAATTTAGAGAATTAATGTCTTCGAAAGCATTTGGTTTAACTGCTTATTACGATGCCATGATTGCAAATTGGTTAAATAAAAAACTTAAAATTGAATTTCCTGAGAGGAAAACAATTTTTGGTAGAAAATTTCAAAAATTAAGATATGGAGAAAACCCTCACCAACAGAGTTCTCTATATGTAAGTGATTATGATGATCAACAACTTGGGTTTAATCAAATTCATGGAAAGGAGTTAAGTTATAATAATTACAACGATATGTTTGCATCTTTACAAATTTTAGACTCATTAAAAAGAAATTCTGGAACTGTTATAATTAAACATGCAAACCCGTGTGGTGTCTCTGAAAACAAAGTACCATTAATTTCATTTAAAAACGCATATGCATCTGATCCTATAAGTGCTTTTGGTGGCATAATTGCTTGTAATTACAAAATTAACAAACAAATTGCTTCTGAAATAAGCAAAAATTTTCTAGAAGTTATTTTAGCTTGGGGATTTGATAAAGAAGCCTTAAAAATTTTAAAAACGAAAAAAAATCTTCGTATAATTGATATTTCTAATTTTAAATCAAAAAATCTTACCTCAATTAAATCATTTGATGGTTCATTTTTAATACAAAACAAAGATCTCATCGTCATAGATAAAAAAAAATTGAGGTGTGTAACTACCTTAAAACCAAGCAAAAAAGATCTTGATGAAATTCAATTTGCTTTTAATATTTGTAAACATGTTAAATCAAATGCAATCGTTTTATGTAATAATTTTTCAACCATTGGAATTGGGGCCGGTCAACCTAGTAGATTAGATAGCTGTAAGATAGCTGTACAAAAGGCAAGACAGTTCCAACCGTCAAAGATCAAAAATTGTATAGCTGCATCAGATGCTTTTTTCCCATTCTCAGATGGTATAAACACTCTTATAAAAGCTGGTGTTAAAATTATTGTCCAGCCAGGTGGTTCCATGAGAGATCAAGAAGTAATAAATGCTGCTAACAAAGCAAGAATAAAAATGCTTTTTACAGGCATTAGGCATTTTAATCATTAATAATTTTATCAATTTTTGCAGCTAATATAAAATCACTTTCTGCTAATCCTTTTATAGCATGAGTAAAAATTTTTACTTTGCAATATCCCCAACCAAAGTGAATATCAGGATGATGATTTTCTTTTTCAGCTATATTGCCAATTTTGTTTACAAATTTTTGACTTTCTTCAAAGTTTTCAAATTTAAAATCTTTAGTTAAGTAAAAACTTTTATCATCATTACTTTTTACTTCCCAACCGTCAATTTTTTTTAAATATTTATGAATTTCTTTAGTATCAAATGGCGGAATATTTCCCTCGCAAGGCACACATTTTTTTTTTGATAAATCACTCATAAATTGGAGCGGGCAAAGGGGTTCGAACCCTCGACCTTCTCGTTGGCAACGAGACGCTCTACCACTGAGCTATGCCCGCAATAAAATAAGTATAGTATACAGAACAATCAACGGTCAACCATTATAAAATGTCGCTACCGGTAAGACAATTTTTTTAATATAATAAAATAATGAAAAAATTTCCTAACGTTATTCCTGTGTTTCCTTTAAGTGGAGTGATCTACTTTCCAAAGACAAATCTTCCTCTAAATATCTTTGAGCAGAGATACCTAGATTTAGTAAATGATGCTTACAATAATGATAAGTTGATGGGTATGGTTCAATCTAAAAGAGAGGCAAACGCTGTTTATGATATTGGGTGCTTAGGAAAAATAAGTGATTACCAAAAAAGTTCTGACGGTAGAGTTCTCATTAATTTAGTTGGAATTTCTAGATTTAAGATTTTAAAAGAGATTACCAATAAAAAATTATATAGAGAATTTCATGTAGAATATAAAAATTTTGCAGACGATATAAATGGTTTGCAAAGTGAATTTAATACATTTAGCTTAATGGAAAAAGCTCAAATATTTTTTAAAAAAAACGGTTTATTACTTAATTGGAAAGAATTTGAGAAATTAGACCGTGCACAAAAAATAAATACTTTAGCAATGATTGCGCCAATCACTAATGAAGAAAAACAAAAACTTCTCGAGTCAATATCTCTAGAGGATAAAGCGAAAACGCTTGAGAGTATAATAAGCTTTTATTTACACGACTTCGGTCGTTATAATCAGACTATTCAATAATTTAATTAGCACTCTTATTCATTGAATCAAAGAAATCAGCATTATTTTTAGTATTTTTTAATTTAGCAATTAAAAATTCTATTCCATCCATTGTGCCCATCGGACTTATAATCCTTCTCAGAACATTCATTTTTGATAAATCATCTTTTTCAAATAAAAGTTCTTCTCTTCTTGTCCCAGATCTAGTTATATCCAGAGCTGGATAAATTCTCTTGTCGGCTACTTTTCTATCTAGAATTAGTTCTGAGTTACCCGTTCCTTTAAATTCCTCAAAAATAACCTCATCCATTCTGCTCCCTGTATCTATAAGCGCAGTTGAAATTATTGTTAAAGACCCGCCTTCTTCAACATTACGAGCTGCTCCAAAAAATCTTTTTGGTCTCTGGAGGGCATTAGCGTCTACTCCTCCAGTTAAAACTTTACCAGAACTTGGAATAACGGCATTATAAGCTCTTCCAAGTCTAGTTATTGAGTCTAACAAAATAACAACATCTTTTTTATGCTCAACTAAACGTTTTGCTTTTTCTATAACCATTTCTGCCACCGCAACGTGTCTAGAAGCAGGCTCGTCAAAAGTTGAGGCAACAACCTCTCCTTTAACAGATCTTTGCATATCAGTTACCTCTTCAGGCCTCTCGTCGATCAGTAGAACCATCAAATAGCATTCTGGATGATTTGCAGTTATCGATTGAGCAATATTTTGAAGTATAATTGTTTTTCCAGCTCTAGGTGGGGATACAATTAAAGATCTTTGACCTTTCCCTATCGGGCTTACAAGATCAATTAATCTTGCAGTATTATCTGGTTTCTTTTCTACTTTCGTTGTTTCGACTTCTAGTTTTATTCTCTCATTAGGATAAAGTGGAGTAAGGTTGTCAAATGCAATTTTATTTTTTCCTTTTTCTGGTTCATCAAAATTGATTTTATTGACCTTTAAAAGTGCAAAATACCTTTCTGCATCTTTGGGGCCTCTTATCTCGCCTTCAACTGAGTCACCTGTTCTTAAACCAAATCTTCTAATTTGACTTGGGCTGACATAAATATCATCTGGTCCTGGTAAGTAATTGGACTCGATAGCTCGTAGAAATCCAAAACCATCTTGTAAAACTTCCAATACTCCGGTGGCTGTTATTTGTTCATTTTTTTCAGCCAACTTTTTAAGAATAGCAAACAAAATTTCTTGTTTTCTTAAAGTGCTAGGATTTTCAATTCCAAGCTTTTCAGCTTCACTAATTAGCTCTGCAGGGTTCTTTTGCTTTAGTTCTTGTAAATTCATGAGATTGTCTTGATTTTTAGGAATGTATTGAAAATATATGACTTTTTAATAAAATTTCAAGTCTTATTATAAAGGTTTAAAAACGACAACAAATACAACAACAATTAGTATAGTTGTTGGTACCTCATTTATTATTCTGAAAAATCTTGAAGATTTGTAATTACTATCTTTAGAGAAATCACTGAGATATTTGCCAAGTAAGAAATGATATAAAGTTAATATTGATACCAATAAAATTTTAACTTGCATCCATAATTCCGAAAAGACACTTATCCCTAAACTGTGAATAAGTAAAAGTCCAAAAAGCCATGATAACAACATCGCCGGCATCATAATATAATTATAAAGTTTTCTTTCCATCGTTTTAAAAACATCCTTTTGAGACTCATGAACTGCTTCAGAATGATAAACAAAAATACGTGGCAAATATAATAGTCCTGCCATCCAGGAAATAACAGCTATTAAGTGTAAAGATTTAAATAGTAAATAAAAATTCATGTTAAATATATTTTTTTATAAGCTTTACAAATAAATCAATATGGTCAGAGCTATCATTTAGACAAGGTATTAAATCAAAATTTTTACCTCCATTGGTTAAAAAGCTTTCTCTTCCTTGAATATTTATTTCTTCTAAAGTTTCCACACAATCTGAAGAAAACCCTGGGCAAATTACTAAAACACTATTGATGCCCTGATGAGGTAAATTCTCCAATGTTTTATCTGTATATGGCGTTAACCATTCTTGCGGACCAAACCTTGATTGGAATGTGGTTTTAATATCTACCGATGAATATTTCTCTTTCATTAGTCTTGTCGTTTTTTGGCAATAGCAGTGGTACGGGTCCCCTTTATCAAAATATTTTTTTGGTATGCCATGATAAGAAGAAATAATTAAGTCTGGTTTCCAATTAATTGACTTTATTTTATTTTCTATACTCTTAATTAGAGCATCAATGTATAAAGGTTCGCTTTCATAATGAGGTATAACTTGTAAACTTGGTTGCCACCTCATCTTCATCAGTGATCTGAAAACTTCGTCACAAACTGTAGCTGTAGTCGGAGCAGCATACTGAGGATAAAGAGGTAAAACTATAAGATTTTCACATCCAAGATTTTTAAGTATGTTAAGTTTTGATCTAATGCTTGGGTTTCCATACCTCATAGCATAATCGACTATTATGTTTTCACTACCAATTCTCTCTTTTAGTTTACGAGCCTGACTTTTAGTAAAATACAATAAAGGGGACTCGTTTGTATCTTTTCGCCAAATTTGTTTGTACGCATGAGCAGTTCTTCCTGGCCTGAAAGTAAGTATGAAAAGATTGAGAATTATTTGCCACAAGATCGGGTTTACTTCTATAACTCTTCTATCAGATAAAAACTCTTTTAAATATTTCCTTATATCCCACCATCCTGTTGAGTCTGGTGTCCCCAGATTAATAATCAAGACTCCCGTCTTTCCAAATCTTATTTTTGGGTGATTTTCTTGCATCTTAATATTCTCTGTAAAACTTTATTAATTTACTTACTTTATCCGGGTCTGTTTCGGGAAGCAAACCGTGACCCAAATTAAAAATGTACGGTAAATCTCTAAATGTATCTAGGTATTTCTTTGAATTTTTATAAATATCCTCATCTGATCTCAATAAAATTTTTGGGTCCAAGCCACCTTGAAGAACAACATTTGATAAATTTTCTTTAGCCCAAGTCGGGTCTACATCATAGTCTAGGTTTAATCCGTGTGGTTTCACTATATCGTTAAAGCTTTTATAGTATTTGTTTATTCCCTTAGGAAAACATATTACAGGTATTTTTTTTTCTTTACAGAAATCTACAATTTTTAAGTTTGGCATATAACAGTATTTTGTAAGATCTAGTGGTTTTATTAATCCAGCCCACGAGTCAAATACTTGTATTACATTTGCACCTGCATTAATTTGATTTTCTATGTGTGTACAGAGATAATCATTTAGTTTATTCAAAATTAGATCTAAATCAAGATCTCTAGTTTCTATTTTACTAAAATTAATATCTTTTATATTTTTTTTAATTCCAAGCATATAAACTAAAAGAGTCCATGGAGCTCCAACGAATCCTATGAGTGATTTATTATTATCGAGTTTTTCTCTAGTTTTTTTAATTGCTCTATAAACAGGATCAAGTTTTTGAGAAAAAATTTTTTTATTATTATTTAAAAAAACGTCTAAGTTAAAATTTTCAAGTATTGGACCTCTGTCTTTCACAAATTTTACTTTTTGGTTTAAAGCGTGAGGGACAATAAGTATATCCGAAAAAATTATTGCGGAGTCTAAGTTAAATTTTTCAATAGGTTGTAAGGTAATTGTAGAGCTTAATTTACTATTTAAACATAAATCAATAAAATTTTTATTCTCCGATCTGATTTTACGAAATTCAGGTAAATACCTTCCTGCTTGTCTCATAAACCATACTGATTTACAAATTTTCTTATTTATTAAAATTTCTTTTAAAGTATCCATTAAATAATTAAGTTTTATTAGTATATTTGTTATTATTGGTCCTGTAGATTAGTTATATAACCATTTTTACAACTTTTATACAGATCGACGTTAATAAGTTTTATTGTTTTTGCTAGCTTTTAAGTTTTTAATCATTTTATAAACATTAAAAAAACATTATTATCAACAATCAATAAGTTGTTAAAATATTGTTAATTAATGTTATCTTTTTTTAAATTAATGAGACAAACGTGTAAAACATGAAATCATTAATATTTTATTAACAAAGATATGAACGAAAAATACAATGTATATCTTGTGTCTGACTCTACTGGTGAAACTTTAGATAGAATATTTCTATCACTTAAATCGCAATTTGCTAATTTTGAATATGAAAAAAAAGAGTTCGCTTTTATACGTACAGAACAACAAATTAATAAAATTATCAAAGAATGTAGTAAAATTGATAACTCCATAATTTTATATACCATTGTTGAAACAAAACTGGCTAAATATCTCTCTAATCAAAGCGAGATAAACTCAGTTCCTTGTTTTGGTGTTTTAGGAAATTTAATTCTAAGTTTTTCTAAACTTTTAAATCAAAAAGCTATCCATAAACCAAGCGCTCAGCATGTTTTAGACGAAGACTATTATAAAAGGATAGAAGCCATACAGTTTACAATGTCACACGATGATGGAAAAAAAGTTGATGACATTGATAATGCTGATGTAGTTTTATTAGGAGTGAGCAGAACAAGTAAAACTCCAACGTCAATTTACTTGGCTAATAGAGGGTATAAAACTATTAATATACCTCTCGTTCTTGATCAAAAAATTCCTGAGGATCTGAAGCATAATAACAATTCTTGTATCGTGGGATTAGTAGCTGATCCAGAAAGATTATCAGACATTAGAAGAAATAGAGTTGCTATAATGAAAGATCAGAAACTGAAAGATTATACTGATTTAGTATCAATAAAAAAAGAAGTCGAAGACTCTAAGAGATTGTTTAAAAAAAATAATTGGCCTGTTATTGATGTTACAAGAAGATCAGTAGAAGAAACAGCCGCATCTATACTTAAAATGATAGAGATTAAGAAAAATAAATGAAAATTATTTTAGCTTCTAAAAGTGGTGTGAGAAAACAAATCTTAGATAAATATAAAATTGAAAATGAAGTTATGGTATCAAATGTAGATGAAGATGAAGTAAAAGAGTCCCTGATATCTGAAGGTGCAAATCCTTTGACAATTTCGAAAAATCTCGCTGAAATTAAATCAATTAAGGTGAGCGTCAAGTATCCCAACCGTTTAGTTCTTGGCGCTGATAGTGTAATCTCCTTAAACCAAGAGCTTATTAATAAGCCAAATTCTAGAGAGGAAGCTTTTCAAATTTTAAAAAGACTAAATAATTCAAAACATTATCTAATAAGCTCAGTTTGTATTTCCAAAAATGGAGCTATGATATGGAACCATTCTGACACATCAGAATTAAAAATGAAAAATCTTACTCATAAAGAAATTTCTTTATATTTGGACAAAATAGAAACAAAAACTTTGCTTAATTATGGTGTTTATCAAATTGAAGCAGACGGATTAGAACTTTTCGAATATGTTAAGGGCGACAAAGACTCGATTATGGGTTTGCCAATTAAGGAAATTATTAAATATATAGATCAGTTTAAAAAATGAAAAAAAAATTTGGAATAATCGGTAACCCTATAAAGCATTCTTTGTCACCTCTCTTACATAATTACTGGTTTAAAAAATATAAAATAGACGCTGAATATTTATTATTACAAGCAGAAGATAAAGATTTACCTGATATTATTCAAAGAATTAAAGACGGTAAGTATAAAGGTATAAACGTTACTTTGCCTTACAAACAGAAAGTAATAAATTATATGGATAAAATTGTTAACGACGCAGAACTAACAGGCTCAGTAAATACAGTGCTTTTAGATAAAGACGGTATGGTCTTAGGAGAGAACACCGATGTATTTGGATTGCAAGCCGCTTATCTTAAAGAAATTGATAGTGTTATGGATAAAAAAGTTTTGATTATAGGTGCGGGTGGTGTTTCACCTTCAGTTATTTTATCAGTTCAGAAATCTGGAATAAGAAATATTTCTGTTTCAAATAGAACAAATGAAAAATGTATATTTTTAAAAAAAAAATTTAACTTTATAAATATTATTCCATGGGAAAATCTTGAGTCAGAAATTAAAAATTTTGATATTATAATTAATGCTACAAGTTTAGGCCTAAAAGATGGAGAAGAATTTAAATTTAAATTTTCTAGTACTAAAAAAAATGTTATCTACATTGATACTATATATAATCCTTTAGAAACTAAAACATTTAAATATTTAAAAGATGAAGGAAAAAAAGTTTTTAATGGTCTTGATATGTTTATTTATCAAGGACAAAAATCATTTTATCTTTGGAACAAAATTAATCCAGAGATTGATAGTGAACTAATTGAATTACTTTATTCAAAACTAAGATGATAAAAGTTGGCATAACAGGGTCTCTAGCTTCAGGAAAAACTACAGCTAGTGAAATTTTATCACGAAAAAGGGGACCTTTATTCAGCGCAGATAGTGTTGTTAAACAACTTTATAAAAAGCCATTTTTTTTATCCTTATTAAGAAAAAAATTTCAAATAAAAAAAAAGAAAAAAGTAAAGCAATCTATAAAAAAAATACTTTTTGATAATAAGAAAAATATAAAAAAACTTGAACGCTTGGTACATCCTCTAGTAAGAAATAAAATGAGGGAATTTACAAAAAAAAATAAAAGTAAAAAACTCCTTTTTTACGAAATACCCTTATTGATAGAAAGCAATTTAACGAAATATTTTAATTTAATAATTTTTGTTAGAGCAAAAAAGAAGGTGAGATTAAAAAGATTTAAGCTTAAAAAAGGAGATGAGAAGTTGTTCAATTTACTTAATTCGCAGCAAATTTATGATAAGAAAAAAGCAAAATTCTGTGATTATGTAGTTGTTAATGAAAAAAATATAAATATTTTAAAAAAAAACTTATCAACTATAATAAGTAAATATGAATGAAGTATTTCTTGATACAGAGACAACTGGATTGTCCTTTGGTGAAGGTCATAAGATTGTAGAGATAGCTTGTATAGAAACTCTAGACCTCGTTCCAACAGGAAAAATCTTCCACAAATTGATAAATCCAAAAAGAGATATGCCAGATCAGGCCTTTAAAGTACACGGTTTCACCCAAGAATTTTTGAGTGACAAAGAAACGTTTAATCTTATAGCTGATGAGTTTTTAGAATTTATAAAAAACAAAAAAATCATAATTCATAATGCCTCTTTCGATTTAGGCTTTCTTAATGGAGAACTTAACCACATAAAAAAAGAAAAAATTAATGAAAAATTGGTTATAGACTCTTTAGAAATTGCTAGAAACAAATTTCCTGGAAGTTCAAATTCCCTCGATGCACTCTGTAAAAGATTTAATGTGGATTTATCACGTAGAGCAAAACATAACGCTTTGTTGGATTGTGAATTATTAAGAGAAGTTTACATAAATTTATTGGATGTAAAAGAGCCAAAATTTAATCTCTCTAATAATGTTTCTGAGCAGAATATCAGCAAAACTAAAAGTTATAGTAAAAAAATACTTAAAGTTTCAGAAGCAGAAATAAATAGTCATAAACTTTTTTTAAAATCCGAATTAAAAAAAAATTTTTACTGATTTTTTCTCATTTTATATAATTTTTCAAAATCAACATTTTCACTTATTTTAACATCTTTAAAACCTGAATTTTCAAATAAGAATATAAATATTCCTCGTAGCTCAGAATAAATTTTCGATGGAACATCAATCAAAATTATTTTTTCTATTTCTTTTTTTTCTATTTGATTTTTAGTTAACTCAATTATTGTGGAAAAAATAATTTTTGTTTCTATCTTTTCAAAATCATCTTTTGTCGGTGATAGGTTTAAAGAAGTTAAGACTTCTATGATGTTTTCTTTTACTCGAGTACTTTTTATATCGATATTAATTTTATAATTACTTATATCTTTCGTGAGAAGAAAAAATGTTTTTGGACTCGGTATATTAAACTTTAATTCCTTAATATATTTTCCTATGATTTTATGTGTCATCTTTTTTATTATCTATTATTTCACCCTCAATAGTTTCATTTTCATCTTTATCTTTAAATTTCTCCTTATCTTTCTTTTTTAAAGATAATCTAAATAAAATTTTTCTTGTAAATGGAATTAGTAGTATAAATCCCAGAAAGTCTGTAAAGAAACCGGGAATAATTAATAAAAAAGCAGCTAAAGCAATCGACGCACCTGTCATTATTTCATAAAAAGGTATTTTATTTTGATAAATATTCATCATGCCGGACTTTAATGTTTTCATTCCTTGCAGTTTTGCCAAATATATACCAATAATTGCTGTTAAAAAAATTAAGGCAAGTGTATTTAAAGCACCTAAATAGCTTCCAATCTTAATCATCAAGAATATCTCTAGAGTTGGAAGGCCTATAAATATTATAAAAAATGGGTTCATTTGTCTGATACAAAAATATATGATTAATGTATAATTATCAAATTATGAGTAATAGTTTTGGTTATTTAGATATAAT
>MDTA01188507.1_pt1 | contig 13465 bp, 11 predicted proteins | sample 811151 | NCBI WGS metagenome assembly MDTA01 (sample SAMN05326648, study PRJNA326480) | marine metagenome | isolation source: seawater | place: Indian Ocean: South | collected 2010 | reverse complement strand
GATGTTGAAGACAACGCCTATGCTATCCTCCGGACGGATTGTGGGAAGGTTGCAATGTTACATTCATCAGCAACGTCTTGGCGACATCGATTCAAATTAGATATTATTCTTTCTAAAGGAGAGCTTACGCTCGCAGGTATTCTGTCTGGTTCGAAAAGCTACGGGGAGGAAACGTTGGTTATCGCTAGGGCGAATCACGACGAGAGTATAGAGCCACATGAGGAGACTATTTTTTATGATAATGACCCATCTTGGGCGGCTGAAATAGACGAATTTGCAGACGCAATAAAAGAAGGTAAGAAGATCGTTTATGGGTCTATAGATGATGCCTACTCTACGATGGAATTAGTTTACCAAATTTATTGCGCCGATGAAAAGTGGCGAAAGAAGTGGGATTTGAAATGGTGTAGCTGAAAATATGGACCAATATTTTTCAATCGGTGTTACTTCAAGGTCGTTCTCTCAACATGCCCAACTGCGTGAAGAGCTATTAGCGCGGTTCCCTAATTCACGAATTATATTCAATGACACTGGCCAAACTTTATCGGGACAGGCTCTTATCGACTTCTTAAGGAGCAGCCATCGTGCAATCATATCACTTGAACGAATTGACGCCACAGTGCTTGATGCAGCTCCTAATTTGAAAGTGGTCTCCAAGTATGGAGTTGGGTTGGATTCACTCGATTTGTGTGCGATGCAAGATCGAGGGATAAAACTCGGCTGGACACCGGGTGTTAATCGCCGCGCAGTTGCTGAATTAGTTATTTGTTTCGCAATTTCGCTACTGCGTAATTTTTCGCGAGCACAAACAGTTGTGATTGATGGAGAATGGCATCAAATGAAGGGGAGGGAGCTCTCAGGACGTGTTGTAGGCGTGATTGGGTGTGGACATATTGGTAAAGATGTCGCGAAGCTTGCGCGGGCATTTGGGTGTCAGGTGCTGGCACACGATATTGTTGAATATTCAAAATTTTATAAATGTTATGATATAACTCCAGTGGCTTTAGATGAACTTTTATTGCAGTCTGATATTGTAACACTCCATACACCATTGAATGGCTCTACAGAAAATATTTTGTCTGCGGAAAAGCTGGCATTGATGACCCCCGGTTCTATCCTAATAAACGCTGCACGTGGAGGCTTGGTGGATGAAAGTGCGTTGAAAATCGCACTCTCATCACAGGCATTAGCTGGAGCGGGCTTCGATGTTTTCGCTATTGAGCCCCCGATAGATAAAAGTCTTTTATCGTTACCTAATTTTTTGGCTACACCACATATCGGCGGTAGCACGGATGAGGCAATACTTTCGATGGGCAGGGCGGCAATTGAAGGTCTCCTCTCCCACGGGGATCCATTAACTGTTGCATCTAACTTGGCACCGGACAGATCTTGAATTAGAGAGCCTGATCAATGAAGATATGCCAGTCATATTAGCTACATCGAGGCACATTCCTCTTCCAAACGAATACGACCTGTGGTGCGTTATCACTGGGTCTCGCGACTTTCTTGAAGTGTCGAAGCGGGTTCCGGGTTTAGCTAGTCAATTGGAAATCGCTTATGAAGCTATTCGTGAAGAATGGATTTCACTTGCAAGCGTTTTTAAAGATGAGGGATCTATAGCTTCATCAAGTCATACATCGTCATGTAATACAAATGCTTCGGATTTCGGCACAATGCTGGCTTGGTCAGTTTTGTATAAAAAGTGGGAAGCGGCCACCGAGACAACACTTTTTATCTGTAATGATCCTTGGATGTATCGGCATCTTGCGAGTATTGGAGGACAATGCCATGGAAATGCACCGATCCTGATCTTCGCTAATTTGAAGTTATTTATCCGAGGTTATATAGCACGAGTTTACTACGCGTTAAGAGCTATCTATGCAAAATTAATTACAAATATTGATGTATTGAGTTGCCCTATTGGCTCCGTCGCGATCCTGACGTATGGGCATCCCAAAAGTGTTGTGGAGGGTTACGACGGTTATTTTGGCTCATTAATGAGTTGGGAGGAAAAACTAACTCGCATTATTCATGTAGATTGCCCTATTTCACGATTTCAAAGTATAGCAAAGGATGGGCGATCGTTCAGTTTACATAGTTGGGGAAGTCTTTCATTTGCTTTGACATTACCATTTCGGATCTGGCGTTGGGGGCCCTCCGCGCGAAGTGGAAGAAATTTCTGGTTGGTGCGAAGGATTGTCGCACGGGAAAATAGTACGGCGCAGATAGCGGCAATAAGCTGGCAAAAACACTGTCAAGAAAAGTGGATTAAAATTCAGCGACCCCGGACTATTCTTTGGCCATGGGAAAATCAGAGCTGGGAACGATCTATGGTAACTGAGGGACGTCAAAACGGGGCCAGAACGTTTGGATATCAACACACCGTAGTAGGACGACGTCATTGGGTGCATTTGCCGGTTAATAGTTCGAAAAACGAAGACACTTTGCCAGAATTGATTATCTGTAGTGGGCCGGTTTGGATGAGTGCCCTTGAGAACTATGGCATCCCGCGGGAACGAATGGAACTCGGCGGTGCTTTGAGATTTACAGGTTTGAATGCTGTTAACAGAGATCCACGAGGGCCAGTTTTTGTGGCTCTGCCGTTTATGCATTCTATAGCCGGACAAATTTACAGAGCCATTCGGTGTCTTGCCAAAGAGGGCAGGTATGAATTTCTGGTCTCGACTCATCCGATGAACCCTTATCAATTAAAAAATCAACGTGGCATAACCTATACTCAGAACTCGTTGGCCGACCAAGATGGAATTTCGGCAGTTATCTATGCCTCTACTACTGTTGGATTGGAGGCTCTTATTGCAGGCCTTCCTGTTGTCCGGTTTGTCCCGGAAGGGAGTATTGCTGTTGATGTGATGCCAGAGGGCCTTAATGTTGCCTATGCCGATGCTATTAATCTTGGTGACATATTAGAGCGGACAATATCCAAAGACGTTAAGCGTGTTTCAGCGACAGAGTTTTTCCAGCCACCTAAAAGAAAGTATTGGGCTAAAATTGTCAGCTAGTAGGGTGATGGAGGGTTGGGGGGAGAATGTGTACTCCCAGACCTCAATATTTTGAGTGAAATGGTATTTAAATTATGAAAACAGTAATATTGTGTGGCGGGCAGGGGACAAGGATAAGGGATGTTTCAAGTGATATTCCGAAACCGATGCTCTCAATTGGAGGTAAGCCTATCCTCTGGCATATTATGAAAGGGTATGCCACTTCAGGCTACTCTGATTTCATTCTATGTCTTGGTCACAAAGCCGAGATAATTAAACAATTTTTTTTAAATTATGAAGCATTTACCAATGATTTAACTATCACATTGGGGCCAGATAAAAAAATAATCTACCACAATGATTATGATGAACTGGGTTGGACAATAACGCTTGCAGATACTGGTTTAGCGGCGATGACCGGGGCGCGTGTAAGTCGCATAAAAAAATATATCTCAGATTATAAAATGTTCATGCTTACTTATGGCGACGGCGTAAGTGATATTGATCTGAATGCACTTCTAAACTTTCATAAATCGCATCGGAAAATAGTGTCAGTCTCGGGTGTGCGCCCTCCAGGTAGGTTTGGTGAGCTGGATGTGAATAAAGATGGTCAAGTCACGGAATTCAATGAGAAGCCTCAGGCTACGGGTGGCCGAATTTCCGGGGGCTTTTTTGTATGTAATAGGGAAATTTTTGAATATTTGAGTGATGAAGAAAGCAGTGTTCTTGAGAAAGAACCTATGCGGCGTTTAGCCGCTGATGGAGAACTTATGTTATTTAAGCATGATGGATTTTGGCAATGTATGGATACTTTCCGAGACTTTGCAATGCTTAACGAGTTATGGGATTCTGGGGAGGCACCATGGAGGACATGGTAGACCATAATTTAGCAACGGCATTTCACGGTAAACGTATCCTCGTGACAGGTCATACTGGTTTTAAAGGATCTTGGTTATCATTCTGGTTATGTAGGCTGGGCGCCGAGGTCATTGGCCTTTCTCTTCCCCCATCTTACGAATTTTCACATTTTGAATTGCTTGGTCTAAAAAACAATATAACACATACTATCGGTGACATACGCGATGACCAAATTCTATCTGACGTTTTCAAACAGACGAAACCTGAGATCGTTTTCCATCTTGCTGCTCAAGCCCTGGTCGGACGTTCGTATGATGAACCAAAGGCTACTTTCGATACAAATTTTGGTGGATCTATAAATCTCTTTGAAGCGATCCGCGAATGTGATAGCGTTCAAGCGCTCGTTTTCATCACATCCGACAAGGCCTACCGTAATAAAGAATGGATCTGGGGCTATCGTGAGAATGATGAGTTGGGGGGTAGTGATCCTTACAGCGCATCTAAGGCTGCAGCGGAGATGGCCTTTTTGGCCTATAGCAATTCGTTTTTTAAACAGCGTAAGAATTTTGGCCTTGCTAGCACCCGTGCGGGCAATGTAATCGGCGGTGGGGATTGGTCTGACAATCGGATTTTACCCGATTGCATGCGCGCTCTAATAAATGGAAAGCCAATTGAAATCCGTAATCCGGCCGCAACTAGGCCTTGGCAGCATGTTCTTGATCCTCTCCATGGGTATCTGCATCTTGCGTCGCTCTTAATGAATGATCCAAAAAAATATACGGGATCTTGGAACTTCGGACCAGAACTTGAAGTAGGCTTGAGTGTTCGCCAATTAACAGAATACGTGGTTTCTGAGTGGGGGGCGGGCGATATTGTAGAATTGGAAAAGAATGATGCCTTATTTGAACATCGTTTGCTTCAGCTGAGCATTGATAAAGCGAAGTTAGAACTTGGATGGCGTCCAAGATGGTCCTCTTTTGAAGCAATTAAAAGGACTGTGGAATGGTACCGTCGCGTAGACAATGGGGAAGACCCTCGCGAGGTTAGTAGTGCGCAAATTCAATTGTATTCGAGTAAATTCCAGGAAGTATGACGTTTTTTTAGCGATTATTATGTGTGCTTTGATCACAAGTTACCGTTGATGGATTTAAGGTTAATCTTAATAGGCTCGATTGGGGTTTTCTTAAGTGGCGTGGCTTTTTTATTTCGGGCCGATAGCCTAGATGCTCCTCAGGCATTACTCTCATTGGCAATTATATGGATAGGTCTTGGCCCGGGTATTCAATACATATTTAAACCTCGTGAATTACGAACTCCAATTCCCTTTTTAGAATTAACGGGCTGTTTTTATGCAATATTTTTTGGTGTACCGAGCTTGCTATCTTTTTCGCTCAGGGGGGGACGAGGTGATTCCGATACAAGAATATTTTTCTATCAATCCGCGGGTATTGAAGCCGTTAGCATTGAAGCTTTGTTATTAGTACTTTCAGGTCTTGTCCTATTATATTTTACTTGGTATGGATCGCGCAGGTTTCGCCCGAAGGTCACAGTCAGAGTTTTCCGAAATTTTCATGAATCAGATGACAAGATCGCAATAGAACTTGCTGCATGGATTCTTGCATTGGGATCTTTGGCGTACTCGACACTTCCTGATGTAAGATTATTGTCTTCAATTGGACAATTTCTCCAACCTGCTGGATTTGTTGCATTTGCATTATTTTACTTAATGAAGGTGAAAGGCCAAATAACTCGGCTGAGTTTATTTGGGTATTTTTTTGCGGTTTTTCCAATTTGGCTAGGTTCATTTATAGCTGCGGGGTTTTCCACCCCTCTCATCCTGATATTGATCACTTGGGTAGTATTAAGATTTTCAGTTACTAATGTTTTGCCCTGGAAATCCATAAGTCTTGGAATATTACTGTTTGTCTTAATTTATCCTCATCTAGCTAATTTCAGACAACAAATATGGGTCTTAGAACCACAGGCATCGTTATCTGAAAAGGTGCATAGTTTTGTGGCTAGTTTTTTGCCAAATGCCTTAAATCCGTGGCAAGAGCAAACTCACGGATTTGTATCAAATACCGGTCTGATACGTCGTGTATCTTTAATTCTGCCATTTAGCTATGTGATCCAAAACACGCCAAGTCCGGTTCCATATTGGAATGGGATTACCTATGAAATACTTCCTGTAGCGTGGATCCCTCGTTTAATTTGGAGCACTAAACCAGAGGAAAGATGGGGTAATAAATTTGGCCAACGATACAAAATTCTTGAAGAGGGAGACACATCGACGTCGATAAACATACCATGGATTACTGAATTATTTGTCAACTTTGGCCAAAACGGGGTCATATTTGGAATGGCATTAATCGGAATGCTGATGGGATTTCTGGATAGAATATTTAATGGTTATGAGACTAATACAATAGAAAGATCCATAGCAGTCGGGTTGATCCTTCCTTTATTTTATCAAGAGTCTAACTTTTCTCTAATGACCGGGAGCCTTTTGCTTCAGGTTCTTAGTATTTTGGCCTACTTTTACATTCTGATTTTTTTTACTCGATTGGCGCGAGCAAAATGGAATACCAGGCAAAGTGCTTTAAATGATTGATGGCGTAATTATCTCTCCCCTAAGAGAAATCTGTGACGAGCGTGGTTCAGTTTTGCACATGTTGAGAAACGATCACGCCGAGTTTAAAAAATTTGGGGAGTTTTATTTTTCCACAATTTATCCGAAAAAGATAAAGGCATGGCATCTCCATCAAGCCATGACTATAAACTATGCTGTTCCGCATGGCCGGATACTTTTCGTATTGCATGACGAACGACCGAATAGCCCCACAAAGGGCGTTACTCAAGAAATTTTAATGGGTGAAAGAGATTATTTTCTCGTTACTGTGCCTCCTATGATTTGGAATGGTTTTAGAGGTATCGGTGATTATCCCGCAATCGTGGCGAATTGTTCGTCAATACCTCATGATCCAAAGGAGATCGAGCGGCGTGATCCCTTTGATGAGACTATCGGCTATGATTGGTCTACGTCCATAGCATGAGCAGACGCGTGGCAATAACCGGTGGTTTTGGTTATCTCGGTGGCCGCCTTGCAAATTTTTTGCCTAGCACTGGCTACGAGGTGCGAATTTTAGCGAACAGAGCAATAGCGACCCATCCAACGTGGGCAAGAGATTTTGATGTGTGCATCGCCGACATTACTGACGTTAAAACCCTCGATCGAGCCTTAGAGGGATGTGATATGGTAGTTCATCTTGCAGCGATGAACACAGCGGATTGCGGTCGTGATCCAGTCAAAGCAGAACGGGTTAACATTGAAGGAACTCAGAATCTTGTAAGATCTGCGGGTAGATCGGGGATCAAATGCCTCATTTATGTCTCGACTGTACACGTATACGGGTCGACTGTGATGGGTGTGCTGGACGAGATGTCTCCAACTAATAATTTACATCCGTATGCTAAAACACATAAGGCCGCTGAAGATGTTGTGCGCGGAACTCCGGGAATGGATGGTATCGTTTTAAGGGTATCAAATGCAGTTGGTCCACCGATGAACGCGGGCGTAAATTGTTGGATGTTAGTTGCAAATGATCTTTGTCGTCAGGTTGCAGAATTGAATCGACTCGTACTGAGGGGGGATGGAACTGATCTGCGCGACTTTATCGCCATTTCGGAGGTTCTAGGCGGAATCACCCATTTCCTCGACTCTTATCATAAAGGAAATATTGAGGACTTGTTTAATCTGGTAAGTGGTGAGGTTCTATCGACCTATAGTTTGGCAAAAAAAGTAGCTGAAAGGGCACTTTTAATATCTGGACGGTACCCTAAAATCGAATGTGGCGATTTAAGCCAGTCGGAGTCTAAGGCACTATATTTTAGTAACGAGCGATTAGAATGTGCGGGGTTTACTCCTTCAAGGGACATAACAAATGAAATTGACACTTTGCTAACTTTTTGTTTTCAGAATTTTAAAAATGCCTAAAGTTAGCGTCTTAATTCCGACGTACAATCAATCAGCACTCTTACATGAGGCTTTGACGAGCGTTAGGAACCAGACCGAGACAAACTGGGAAGCGATAATTGTAAATAATCACTCTGATGACGATACTCTGGAAATAATAAAAACGTTTGAAGAACCGCGATTTCGCCCAGTTAACGTGCGTAATAATGGCATAATAGCAATTTCAAGAAATTTGGGTTTGCAAATTGCACAGAGTGATTGGATAGCTTTTCTTGATTCTGACGACTTATGGCATAGAGAGAAATTGCAGATATGTCTAGATGAGGCTGGCACGCGTGACATAATTAGCCATCGAGAGGCAACGATCCAAAATGGTTTAACTATCCGTATTTCACCCAGATATCATGAAAAGCGGGCGACATATAGGAACCTGCTTTTTAAGGGTAATTGTTTATCTCCGTCTGCTTTAATGGTTAGGCGAGATCTTCTGGAAGAGGTGGGCGGATTTTCCGAATGCGCAAAATTTGTTACATGTGAGGACTATGATTTATGGCTGCGGTTATCAGCATTAAATCCGAGGTTCCAGTTTATTGACTCTGTGCTTTCAAGCTATCGTTTGCATGAGGGAAATACTAGCGGATCAATTTGTCAGCATATGAATGCGGGATTGGAAGTTTCTGATTCGCATTATCGTGCTCTGAGACCGAAAGTTAAATTTGATGGGGTAAGGTTTAGGCGTCAGTGCGCCAGGATAATTTATAGTGCAGGGCGCAGTTATCAAAAGTCGGGAAACTTTGCTAAGGCTCGCACTTGCTTTTGGAGGAGTTTTCTCGTTTTCCCACTTCTCGGGCGAACTTTAGCTTTTGGAGGTGCAGCTTGGATAGGTCTCAATCCTAGTTTCGAAAAAAAATCTTTATTGCTTCGGCCTTTTGCGAGAGATGAGACAAAATTCGTTGGTTATATTGATCAGGTTCGAAAAGGCTCATTGGTTAGCAGCGTAATAATCTTCCTCGGGTACGTATGGGCTCTGAGTATTTTTATTCTTTACATCATCCAGTTTGAAGACATTTTAGTATCTCTAGCGGGACGATTGGCGAGGTAAGTTTGATGTTTTGGATAATCTTCAAAATATCAATAGCACAATAAATTAAAAGGTCTCCGGGAGAGAAATCAGGGCATGCTAAGGTATAGACTAGCCCCATTTTGGCGCAGGGCTAATAATTTAATTGCATCTTTTTGCGATCGACGTCCGGGGTTCCGCGCAATTCTTTTACATGATATTTCGTCAAAGAATAATCAGGCCCTTTCTGATTTCCTGAATTATTTAGTCCAGAATCATGAATTTATAAATCCAGATGAAGCTGCGTCTTTTTTGGCGGGAAGCCACCCGCTCTCGATTTCTTCAAAGGGGAAGTTGCCGTGCCTCTTGACTTTCGACGATGGTTTCACCTCAAATCTAGATGTGGCGGTTGATATTCTTGAAAGGTACAATATCAAGGGGCTTTTTTTCGTATCTCCGGGGCTGATTGATTTATCTGCCTCTGAGCAAAGAAAGGCGATAAAAGAGCTGATTTTTCAAGGTAGTGGAATTTCAGATCAGACACTTGAGAGGCTTCGGTTAATGAGCTGGGCTGAATTAGCCCAATTGAAGATGATGGGCCATACGATTGGTTGTCATGGCATGCGTCACAGGCGCTTATCTGAATTAGATGAGACCAATCTATATGAGGAAATCTTCATGGCAGGTGATTTAATGGACAAACGTCTTGACCAGACGACAGACTGGTATGCTTTTGCGTTTGGCGATATCCAAAGTATAAGTAAACAAGCATTGAAAATGATATCCAAACGCTATCGATTTTGTCGAAGCGGTATTAGGCGTGCAAATTACTTCGCGACGCCAACTCATGCTCTTTGTGCCGATGCAATTGATCTAGAGGCTTCTCTACCATATCAATGTCTAATTTTGGAGGGGGGGTTAGATTTTCTTTACACTCGAAAGTACAAAGTCTTACGGTCGTTTCTTGACGACTGAATTTTAAAAAACTCACTCTATGTTAGAACCTTTACTTTATCTGGCTTTGATGACCTTCGCCGCACTTGGTAGCGGCGGTATTGTGCTTAGATTGCTCGGAATTACGGCCCATTTAAAAAGGTCTGAAGTACTTGCTTTCGCCATGCCTCTAGGTATGGGCCTATTGGGTTGGATGGTATTTTTCTTTTTATTTTATGGAGCCAGCGGGAAAATAGAGCTGACAGTTCTAATGTGTATTTTCAGCTTTTTTAGTCTAAGCCTCAGGCCATTGGTAGCGAATGGTTTGGAGGAGACTAGGATAGTGATTGCCCACATAATTGCTGACCGGTGGCGTTTGTTGCTCTTGTTCATTTTAGTTTTAGCAATAGTGTTCGATATTTCTGAAGCGTTTTCGCCCCCTGTGGATGGCGATTCAATGGCATACCATTTTGCCTTACCTAAATTTTTTCTCAAAGAAGGGATATTGACTCCAATGTTTCAGGCGGTGGAGGGCTCAATCCCCCTGCTGATTCACATGACATATTTAGCTGCCCTAGGGACTGGAGGGGAGCAAACCCTAACACTTTGGGTGATGATAACAGGTTATTTTACCGCATATTTATTTTTTGTAATTCTCAAACGGTTTATGGTGACCAATTGGGCTATTGCCTTCATGATAATTTTCCTTACTACGCCGGCGGTGGTTTACGGGGCTGGTAGTGGCCAAGTTGAGGTTCGCAATGCGGGCTTCGCTCTTATGGCAATATTCGCAACCACTGAGATTTTGAGAACTAGACGTATCGGGTTTGTGTTTCTTGCTGGACTTGCCGCTGGGTTTTTTGTTGCCAGCAAGTATACAGGGTTAATTTTTGGAGTATCATGTGGATGCTTAATGTTTTTGACCGAAAATCGGCTGAAGTACAGTAGCATTTTTTTTGGAGCTTTAATCCTCGCTGGATTTCAATGGTATGGTTGGAACTTGATAACGATTGGCGATCCCATTTTCCCGTTGCTTTATGGGTGGTTTGACTATTTCCCTAATGTGCCGTGGAATGACGGGGTGCAAGCAGACTATCGGAGAATGATTACGGAGAAGGTGCTACCAATAAATCTCTCCGGGTTTATTCTATATCCTATTATCTCCACATTATTTGCTCCTCCAGAATTCGAGTCGTTGCGTGTGGGCTTTGGGCCAGTTTTAATTCTTTTATTGCCGTTCGCAATGATTGCAATTTGGCGACATAGGGTAAATATCTCAGGACATCCATTGGTTATGTTTGGATTAAGTGGGATGATATTTTATGCAGTTTGGTACTTTTTAGGTCCAACTCAACGTTTGAGGCACTTATTGCCAATTTACCCATTAATCATGATCTGTGTGGTTACCGCCGCCTATCGGTTTTGCGAAATTTATCCGCATCTTAAGCATGTGATCGCCATCCCTATAGGAATTGTTATCATTATCCAAACTACTGGTATGGCATTATTCTCAGTCAATTTTGTTAACTATATAGCTTCTAGCGAGACACGAGATGCGTTTCTGAAACAAAATCTTTCGCAATATCACGCCATATTGCATTCAAATGAGCATTTAACTGAGAAAGATAAAATCTTAGTGACGGCGAGTAACCGTCAACTAGTATATCATTTTCAAACACCGGTTTTTTATGGTCACCAATTTCAGCAAGCATCAATTGAGCTGCATAGTGGTGCGAGTAACTCAAGAACATTTTGGCATCAACTCAACATGAAAAAGATTTCACATATTTTGTTACCATTTGATATAAAAAAATCAGATGATTTAAGCAATTTTAGCAAAATGACCTTGGAACTTTTTGATAATATGTGTGTTGAGCAAGTTGAGAATTTTGAGTCTGAAACCATTATCTCACGTACGCTTCCGTCATTAGGAAGGTCAACTCAATCCTTTATTTTAGCCAAGTTGACGCATGACACTTGTGAAATTACACGAGTTCAGTAGGAAACGCACACTAGACATCGTCTTAATTAGCGGTAATGTAAAACCTAAAAAATGAAAGAGTTCTCATAAATTGTCTCTAAAAAAAATCCCCCCCGTCACTGATGAAGAGAGGGCTGGTTGGCCTGCGCATGGAGTGGTTAAACTAGAAAGACCATTTATTGATGTGCGTGGTAAAATCCAGCCATTGGTGGACGATATGATGCGTTCAGCGGTTATGATAGAATCTAAAGCCGGTTCAGTTCGAGCAAACCATTATCATAAAACGGACTGGCATTACTGTTACGTAATTTCTGGTGAAATAGAATACTTGCATCGTCCAACTGGTTCGGACCAAGTGCCGGAGGCGATCACCGTGAATGCAGGAGAGATGGTTTTTACGCCACCAATGGTAGACCATGGCATGCGATTCCCTGTCGATACTGTCTTCCTGACATTAGGCCGAAATCCGCGAGATCAAGCCACTTATGAGTCCGATGTCGTGCGTGTCGATTTTGTTGAGACAGCTGGCTGGGATTCCTGGCACCCGGGTGAGGCTCAATCTCGGGGAGAGGAAAACGTCGATTGACAGGCGAATTATTTCGACGTCGTTCGAGCTGCAGGCTTTGCAATGCGACAAGCCTCGAAAAGGTTCTTGCATTAAATCCGAGCCCTCCAGCTAATGCATTTGTTCCGGAGTCAGCGTTGTGTGACTCTCAACCTCTCATACCGCTAGAATTATTTTTTTGTGACATCTGTGGGCATGTACAGTTATTAGATGTTGTGGATGCGGAGGTGCTATTTAATGATTATGTATATGTTTCAGGCACCTCTCCAGTATTTGTAAAACACTTTGAGGAATATGCAAAAAACATTGTCGGATCTTATGTTCCAGATGCGTCCAACCGAATGGTTGTTGATATTGGTTCTAATGATGGTACCTTACTGAAGCAATTTAAGTCCCTAGGAATGAGTGTATTGGGGGTTGACCCCGCTCAGGCAATTTCTGCTAGAGCGTCTGCGGATGGCGTGGAAACCCTTCCAGAATTTTTTACGAGGGATTTGGCAAGACAGATCCGTTTGAAGTATGGGCCCGCTTCGATAATTACGGCAAATAATGTCTTTGCCCATGCGGATAATTTAGTCGATATAACCAATGGCATACGGGATCTGTTGGCCCCCGACGGCATTTTTGTTTTCGAGGTTTCATACTTGGCGGATGTTGTAGGTGGGACTTTGTTTGATACAATCTATCACGAGCATTTAGCCTACCACTCACTCAAGCCCTTAAAGCAGTTCTTTAGTGGCCATGGAATGGAAATGATTTCTGCGAAACGCGTAAATACACACGGGGGAAGTTTGAGAGGAGTCGTCCAGTTAAGCGACGGTCCACATGCCGGTGACAAATCTATTGAGCATCTTGTGAAGGAAGAGGCGTTTTTAGGGTTGCAAAAAGCGGAAACGTTTAAAAAATTTGGTCGCGACATTACCAAAATAAAGGAGGAACTGAATTCTTTACTTAGAGAATTTAAAGATGCGGGCAAAATGATTGCGGGGTTTGGCGCTCCTGCAAAAGCAACCACATTGATGCACCATTTTAATATTGGTCCTGAAATTTTAGATTTTATTGTTGATGATAGTCCTCTCAAACAGGGACTATATTC
>MDTA01107598.1_pt1 | contig 13465 bp, 13 predicted proteins | sample 811151 | NCBI WGS metagenome assembly MDTA01 (sample SAMN05326648, study PRJNA326480) | marine metagenome | isolation source: seawater | place: Indian Ocean: South | collected 2010 | reverse complement strand
TGCACCCTATTTTGAGATATTAGGTCAAGGACTTGCAGGGGTGTCGTAAATATGTTTTCAAGACCCGAAATCTCTCCCGCTGTGTGGGTGTGAGACAAGTTTGCTTTGCCGGCCAGTTCAGACAACTTTGCATACATGTTTAACTCTGGACGAGTCAGATACTCAGGGTGCTGATGAGTCAGATTTGCTTTTGATGCTATGAGGTTTTCAAGGTTCTCCTCCGTAGCTTCCAATAAAGACTGTGTAGCTTTGGTCTGTACGCTTGCAGATATGGACTGAACCTGCTGATTTAAAACACCAAGGCTAACGCCTTTCTCGTTTATCATCTGAAGAAGCAAAGCGTCTTCGGTGTCGGAAGTGTTCTTGTGGGTGGCAATGAGGTTTGCTACGGAAGCTAAGTCCGTGCTAAAAGTTTGCACAACTTGATCATCAAGAGCTTCAACTTGTTCAAGCGTAGGATGATTTCCCTTGTAAGCGTCATAGTCAGCCTTGTGACTTTCAGCAAAGACTTTAAGGTCATCGAGTGCCTGACTTACTGCACTGACACTAGCTCCTGTGGCTAATACGCCAGAATTAACATCTTCCGTTAGATGTGCTAGGCTGTCTATTAATGAATGAAAACTGGATTCAACAGGAGTTTTTCCAGCCGCAAATTTTACTTTTAATTGTGTTCTACTGTCAGCCATTTCCAATTACATATTGAGTTGTGTCTATTGGGGCAGGATTGCTTGTTTCAACCGTTTCCCTGCGATTTGCGTAAATGCTTCGTCGAAGCTGTTGATAAATTTGTAGGTTTCCTGCACTCGCAGCGCTGTCAGCATTTACATCTTTATCAAAATGATATTTTACATAGTGAAAAACTGCTAATACTTCATCGTCACCCAACTTGGTAACCTCTGACTTTTCTGCAGCACTTGCCTCAAACAAAGGTTTGTAGTTTTTCTCTTGATTAAACTCTACCGACATTGTCTCGTCATCGCGAAGAAGCGGAGCCGTATAAAGTTTTCCCTTATCGAAAACTACTTTTCCAGGAAATCCAATTGTGCGAGCGGAGGTTCCACCGTCTAGCAAATGAATTAAGTAAGAAGCAGGGTAAACCGTAGGCCTGTAGTACACTGAAGTTTCTTGGTTGTTCTCCTCAGTGGGCAAACGTCTGATTACAATATCAAGAATCCGGGCAAGCTCATAATCAAATGATGCATATTGTACTTTACCTTCCGAGTGGGTCGTGAAATCCGAAGCACCGTAAGTTTTGCTGCTGTCAAATGTCCTCAGTGTGCTGATAAACCTCTGTAGGTCGCGAACACCGTTTACAATGTGCCTATCGCGAAAACGCTCTATACCCCTGCCTTTTCGAACGCCATCGACAAGCAACAGATCATTTACTGCGTCGTTGAATTGCTGCCAAGTTTTCATCTTTGTCGAATATGTCGTCTATCAACTTTTTTACTTTAAATCTTGTGTACAAAAACGGTGCTATTAGAAAAACCACAAAGCCAACCGCACAAAGAATTAAAACATCGTAAATTCCTGAAATAACAGTATCCATCCACGACTTTTGCTTACTTTCCTGCTGCTCCATCATTAACATAATTTCTTTAAGCTCTTCTTCGTCGAAGTTAGAACGCTTTATTTCATCGTTTTTAAAAAGCTCTCCGCCAGCTTGCCCAACCATGCCCCCAACAATTGATCCTCCGGGTCCGGCTACCGAACCAGCTCCAGCTCCAAGGCCAGCTCCTATCGTGGGATACAAAGTTGCCTTATTGCAACCACCGCACAAAACAGCGAGCCAGAGGGCAACAGCTAAGATCAATACAGTCATTAGCTCACTCACAAACCTCATGATCTGTAAAAACCAGAAACTGCTCCGGAAACACTGTACTCGTCTAGGGTGTTTTGGCAGAAATATTCTTTTGTGGTGCCTGCTAGTAAAACTTCCTGATAAGCACTGTTTTTGAAAGCAAACAACGATTCAATTAACTGAATTGCTGCTGACTCAGAGGAAAACCCAACAAAGAATGATCCTTGCGAAAGAATTTCACTAAGCAATCCAACGCCATCGGAAACTATGTCGGCCGAATGAACTTCGTTCCAAACTCCGGTATTTGGCAGGTTTTCTTCATACAATACATGGCTGACCACATTGCTTTGCCCACCTGCATTCGTGACTGCAAAATCGGACAGCACCACCTCTACTCGATACCAAACATTTGTTTTTAGCGCCACGCCTGTAGCGGTTTCATTGGCTCCGACTTTAACATGGAATTCGTCGTTTTTCACACGATAGGCAAAAGCTGGGTGCTGTATGTCAATGTCGGCAAACCTAGAATAAACTCCAAATGGAGACATTACGGGCGCAGAGTTTATAATTTTAAAAAAAGAATCTACACCGATTATTTGATCTGTAATTTCGGCGGAAGCATAAGCTGCGGAATCACCGGTATGCTCTAAACGCATAACTCCGCTTGTACCATTTGGGGTGTTTACCACTTCGCTGGTTGCTCTAATGGTTCTAGAGTCCACACTCATCTGCAAATCATTTTCGTTAAAAAGCCTAGTCAAAACCGGTTGCCTTTGGCTAACATTGATATTTGTGCCTGAAGAATTAGTAACCCTGAAAGACTTTGCTGATATTGCGGGCAGTGTGTTTGTTTCACCAGCAGCGGGAGCATCTACGGAAAACAATCCAAAGTTGTTAGGGTGACTTGCGACTAACAAGTGATTGTCTTGTACTGCAACCTTCGGATTAAAGTCATTAGAGGTTAATACACTCTTATTAAGAGCAGATTTTGATATTACATTCACTTTTTAAGTTTTTTGTAAATAGCTACCGCCATATAGATTGCCGTCAATGTAGCAGCGAACGAAGCTGCAACTAAGTGATATTCAGCAAGGCCGAAAGAACTTAGTAAGCCTATAAGACCTATTGATCCATGGTTATCCATCGCTTACATCCTCAGTATCTGCATCAACTGCCTCAGTTTTTATCATCTCTTTGATGCTTTTCTTTGGCTTTGCAGATTTGCTTTTTGATTTAGGCAATGGAGATTCTGAACCTTCTTGTTTTATTGGTACCGCATGCTCCGCAAGAGGATTGCGGTCGGCTTCTTGTCTCACCGAATTGAACTTGCGAAATGTCACGGCTTCCTCCCCCGCTTTTTTTTTATAGAAGTCCCAGTCTTCGTCAGAAAGTTTTTGCACACCAGCAAGTTTGACAAGCTTTTCTCCAATCTGCTTGTCTACGTTAGCAAGACCGACCCAAGATGAACCTACCAAAACTGGTACGTATTCTTCAAAGCCGTCGTATGATTTGTTCGCGTTATCAAATAATAGTTTCATAGTAAAAAAGAACGGGAGGCGCCTGCAATGCAGAGCCTCCCGTTTGGCACATGAGTGATATGGATGTGGAAGGCTTTAAAGTTATTAGAAAGTCTTCTCTACGCCACGTACGGTGAACTTCACTTGGTCACTGATGTTTTCAATAATCAAGTGACGGTGAGGACGGTCCATCATGGTTGTCCACTTGGTCGAGCGAAGGTTAAAGGTTCTCTTTACCGAGTCCATGCGGCAGCTATACAAGCGATCAACTTCAGGATGAGGCTGAGTGCGGGTAACGCTGTTGGTTCCGGCAATTCCGATTTTGACATCAGACCAATCAACAAGCCAGAGCATACGCTGAGAGTTGTTGTAGTAGGTAGCGTCATTACCGGCGAACACGTCTTCGCTTGAGCGCAAGCCAGACTGAAGATACTTCTTTCCGCTTCCAACATTCAACAGGTCGTCGAACATTGGGTCATGGAATACTGCCAACTGAACTCCCACGTCAGGAATGTCGTAGATGTTGTAGTTGAAGAGGATGATTCCATTATGCTCAATCGTCTGATTGATGTTGGCGTTACGCTGAGTTTCCCATCCGTAGCGCTCCTTGTAGTAGGAGTTGAACGCTTCGAAGATTTTAACCGAAGTCAAGCGGTCGGTCATCACGTCAATTACGCTGATGGTGTCGCCGTCTTGCTCGCGGTTTCTCTTAAGGAAGTACAGATCGCTGAACAGATCATCAAGATCAAGAGCTTCTCCGCCATTGTCCTTGATTCTGTTACCCTCGGCAAGCAAGGATTTGATTCCGAGAGCGTTGCACTTGTACTCAAGCGTGCAGTTGGTGTCTTCGGGGTCGGTGACTCCGGGCAACTGCATGTAAGTTTCTGGTTTTTGAGCAGCGCTGAGAGGCTGGTTGTACCAAACTGCGCGGTTCCATTGATCTTGACTGATCTTGGAGGCGAGTTTGTTTTGCTCTGCCAAGGGCTGATAAACCATGGATGAAAGGTAAGGATTGACCTTGCCGGACATGATTGACTCAAGAGTCTTTTTGTAAGAGTCATTGACCTCACGAGACTCACGAGTGGTTTGCAGCCAGTTGACAAGCAGACGAACCGAAAGATCGGTGGGCTGATTGCGGCACCATGACTCGTAGTCGTTGATGTTGTTGGCGATGGTTTGCAAGATACCAGCGGTTGGCTCGTACTTTTCTTTCTCACCATTGGGAAGTCCTGCGAAGTTTCCGTCTGCAGGTACTATCGAACCCATGGGGCGAAGTACGACTTTTGCTTTTGTAATTGATCCGGCGTCGGCGTTGCCTGCTCCGCAGATCATATACTGAACCTCGCGGGTGGCCGTGCCTGTTCCATTCCAGTGATTGATGATTACATAACCGCCGGGAAGGAAATAACGCTCAATGTTTTCAATTGGCGAGGCCCAGTCGGAACCACCAAGATTTACTGTTACCAACCAGTCACCCGCCTGAGCGGAGCTAACTGCTGGCAAGTAGGATGCATCGTAAGGGTTGCTTGCCAAGTCCGTGCTGTCAGCTTGCTGTCCAGCTTCGACTGCAAAGTAGTTTGCATTCATTACCGAACGCTGACGGCGTTGGATGTATGGCAAAATGATTGATTGCTCTGCAACGTTTTGCTTGTTGATAAGAGGCTTGATGTTTTGCACCGAGCTAGTAAGCAAGGTCGTAAGTCCCCTTTCCTCTACTCCCAAAGTTTTGGCTTCGGCGGCGGAGGCGATAACGCGAGCAAGATCAACTTCTTTGTTTCCAAGTGCTTCAAACTCACCGGGCGTCATACCCTTGACGTGAGCTTTTGTCAGCGTACAGCCTGTTGAACTGTCAACCTTGACTAAGCGAGGAAGAGCTTCATATCCGCTTCCGCCTCCTGGAATTAAAGAGCTTGCTCCGGACGCAGAAGGCTGCGCCATTGCAGTGTTTTGATACCCTGATGTGGTAAATTGTCCTGAATTTGATATTTCGTTTGCCATAATAATGAATGAATTTGAATTTCACTCATTTTAAGACATTTTCAGAACCGGATTCTAATTTAACGCAATTTTTTTTAAATTTAACAAAAGTTTGCAATATGCCCGTTTTCAATGGGCTATCAAAATTTACTTTTGGGAATCAAAGTCCCAGAAGATTTAATATCGGATTCTCTTGCTTGACTTCTCCAGCAGCAGGTGCGGCTACACCTTTTGATGGTGTTAAACCTTTAGGCATAGGCGAAGCAGTAGGAACTGGATTGGGTGGTTGAGATGATTCTACTACTCCCTCTTTTTTCCAGCCACCCTGCTGTATTGCCTTGTTCATACCTTCAATGTTTGCGTGTATCTGATGTTTTGCCTGCCGAACAATCAAGTTAAGCACATCTTGATCGGAAAATGTGTAATACTTGTCACGGTCTTGCGCGGGCACCGTAGGCATTCTTTCTCTACGAATAAAGGTTTTGCCATTTTTTTGAGTTCTTCCCGTTTTAATAAACTTGTCTTGAGCATCCTGTATAAACTTACTTAATTGAGCATGTGCAGGGTTGGACTCATTGTAGTCTTCAACGTCATTTACTATTTGATGAAATGTTCCCGCCATATTTTGAGCAGAAGTTAAGTGCTTGTTAATAATTTGTGCTTCCAACGGGTTCTGCTTTGCAAACTTTTCAACCCCGTCTTTTTTTAAAGATTCCGCAAAATTACTAGGAATTGCATTAATTAAATCTGTTTTAGTTTTTTGCATTCCAGCTTTTGCGACTGGTTCTCCTTTTATTTTTAGCTGCTCTCTGCGTACCTGCTCAAGCTGTGGAGCCATTTCTTGCATAGCTTTATTTTTTGCTTCTGCTGTCCACATTTTGCGCTCTAAGGATTTTAAATTAACCTGAGGCTTTTGAGATTTAATAAAGTTTCGATATTCCTCTGAATTTGAAAACTCATAATCTTCTTTATTTTTTTCCAACAACTCATTGTGTGCTTTGAAAAAGTTAAGATACTTTTCATTTAACCCTTTGTGCTCTGGGTCATTTCTTGACGCCCACGATGCAACTTCGTACGCCTCTTTTTCTTCTGGCAATAATTTTTCCACATATGGGTCAACTGCCTGCTGCTGAGGTGCAGGTGCTACTGGCTGGGGTTGCTGTTTGTACTCCGGATCTATTATTTTTCTTTTAACCTTATGTTTAGGCTTTGGTTTCTTTGTATCGACAACTTCTTCCTTTTCTTGTTCTTCAGAAACTTCTTCCGATTTAGCTTCAGGCTCCTCAGTTTCTATTTCATGCAAAGCCGAATGAATGCTTGAAGGAGGGGTAAATTCTTCTCTAGGTTCTTGCTCCTGTTCTTCTTCAGCAGCACTGTATAGTGCATTAAAAATTTTATTCTCTGAAGGTTCTTCAGTTTGTTCTACCTGATCGTTTTGTTCTACTGCCTCTTCCTCACTCATACCGGTGTAGCCTGTTGTTGTGCTTGCGCTTGTTGTTGTGCTTGAGGGGGAGGACTAGCGGGCTGACCTTGAGCTTGCTGTCCTTGTCCCTGTGAATTTTGCATTTGCATCATTAGTTGTTGCAAAAATTGCTCTACCTGGGGCCACTTCTTTCGAAGGTCATCAATAAACTGGGTTTGCCCCAGCTCCATATCCTCATTGTCGTCTGCCTCATCAACTTCCAAGTTAAGATCGTGACCCACGCCAGACATTCTGAATATTTCATTGAATATAGTGAACATTCTCTCTTTGCCCAAAGTTTGTGCCATGTCTGGAATCGTAAGAATTTGCTGAACTAACTGACCCAAAATCTGTGCGGACTGCGTATCTCTTTGTCTTTCTGAACCATCTCTGGCAGAGAATAAATACTCATGCACTAGGTTTTCAGGGCTTCCAATAATATTTCTGCCTTTTGGCATTTCGTCCTGATCGCCCGTATCCTCAACCTCTAGCCCAGCTTCACGCACGCTTTTGGGGGTGAATCTTTGTTTTACAGGAACATTAAAGTCTGTTGTTGAGCAAGAGATAAGATGTTCATAAAGCATTTTCTTAGCTGCCGCGCGCATCTCATCAATACCTTCAGATATAAAAGCATAAATCGTATTTGTTGAGTTAGTAATTTCACTAACTTCTGTCGCCGAAATTTCTCGCTGTGCAGCTTGCCCAAGCTCCTGTGGAGACAAGATCATAAGTCTTTCAACTAAATTAAGAAGCTGGAAAAGACTCTGCAGAGACTGGCTAATGCCCTGTGAAAGCTCTCTTGAAACATCTACTACATTGATAATGTTTTTGGTGTCTATGCCCAAGTCAGCAGCTTTTGCACCAGAGTAAAACATTGCCTTGGGCTTTTGATAAAAAGTATCTTCTGCTAAAGAGTCTACCAAATATTCCCTTACATCGTCATCAAGAGCATCCTGATCAATAGTAAGAATCTTAAACATGCTAACCTTCATATGATGAAGCATTGCATATATAATGTTATTCATTTGATCCTGGTATGGCATCAAGTCGTGAGCCATAGAGCAGTTGGCCATCCTATCATCGTTCTGATTTATTCCCCCGTATATTGCCGGTAGGCTTGGCAACCATTCTCCATAAACGACAGTTTCGTCCGATGCTACTACTAGCTTAAGCCAGCAATCAAATGGATAGTCACCCAAGCCTTCAGCTTTTGGGTTTAACTTCATAAACATTGTGGAGAGAAACATTCCCTTATCTTGATCTTCTCCTGCATAAAGACCCGTATGAGAAACTCTTTCATTTTGAAAAGGGAAGTCATCCTTCATGGTCGGGAAAGCCAAGATTTTTGGATCGTAGTAAAAATCAAAGAAATCTCTGTACTGATTTACAATACCAGAGAGATTGTTCGAATATGTAATATCATCCATATTCCAAAACTCAGGATTCTCTCTTACCGATCCGTATCTAACAATATCCCAGTATCCAATCCACGAAGGCCCAAGGTCGCTATTTATTGATTGCAAAGGCCTTGCGTTGTCAAAAATGCAGCGGGTAGGATGTGGATTTACAAAATAAACACCCTCACGCTCGACATACGACTCCATGTCATCTTCACCAATTGCGTTCTTTGTTTTTCTCCAATGAACCTCTCTAGTCCATGCTTCCGCAGGAAAAAGTAATGTGTAGCCATACATAAACATATTTCTAATGGCTTGAGCAAAAGTGTGCCTGTAATCAAATTGCTCACACATAATCTCAACTCTTTGGCTAAGAACTTCAGCGCGTATCTTAGAGGGAATATCTGTTCCTCTTGGTGCATATTTAAAGTACGGATATAAATTTGAAAAACGAGACACTTGCGCAGCTACCCGCCGGGTTATATATGAACGGATCAAAGAAACTGAAACCTCGTATATTCTGGTTAAAGAAATGTCCCGTATATCGCCCTCTTCATCATACTCTACAAACTGATCTTTTAAATTTGGATCAATGTCCTCCAGTTTACTTGCACAAGTTTTTATGTTTATTTTACCCTGAGCATACTGAAGAAGTGGAATTGTAAATTTGTTGATCGGCAAGCTGTCCCAAGCCAAATCCACCGCAAGATACAGCGAGTGGTTTCTGCAGGAATGATAAATCCCTTCATGTATTCTTGACTGCACAAGGTCTTGCAGTCGTTCGCGAATATGCCAATCCTTGCTCCCCTTTTTGCATGTAAACACTTCACGCAACCTAGCTTGCGTGCAGCCTTTTTCTTCAAGTAGTTTAAGATCAACCATTGAAATTAAAAAGGTTTTCGATCACGTCCGTAAAACCAGTTAAATACTGTTTTTCCAAAATAGTAAGAAGTAGGTAAGCTGACATCGGCAGGTTTCCAATAGGATATAATCTCTTGAAGTCCCTGTGGGGAATACCAACAATGCTTGCCAGCTCGTACTCTGTTACTCTCAGAAATCCACATATTTTTTCCAATCTTTCCCTGTTCCATCGTTGCCTTAATTGAAGTCTGTTATAATGGGCGTCAATTAGTACGCTTGCCGATGTAGAAGTATTCGGAAGATTATTCTTCGTCCATATCTTCGAACTCTTCTTCTTCTGTGTCTTCTTCTTCGTACTCCTCTTCCTCATCCGATTCACTTAAGGTTTCGACATCCGAGTGAATCATATCGACAGTTCCCTTAAATCTTTCTTCGTCAACCTCACTTACGGTAACTTCCACAGTGACTTTTATTTTGTCCCCCGGTTTGACCATTTCCATAACTTCGGACAACTCTTCGTCCATTCCCATTTGTAGTATATCTTGCATTTTTGTAACCTAGTTTTTTGGGAATCAAAAGTCAAGTGTTTATATCTATGATGGAACTTCTTGGATTATTAGTCACTACATGACTGCGAATATCGTAATATATAATTGGATATGTAAGGGCATCGAAAGCGTGTCCATAAACTGATCTTCTTGGTTTTAACTCTAGCGCAGGGTCGTATTTTCCGTCTTTTGCTTTTTCTGCAACTATATTACACAGAGACTTAATTACATTCTGACACTTTGCAGAAATAATTATTTCTTCGTTTACTAACTTTGCTATCAGAAGCCTAACCCTGCTCTCCACACTGCCGGAGAATTTAGGTGCTGCTTTCATTCTTATAGGCTCCATGCCAAATGATTCGCAGACTTTTTCTGATATTTCTTTAAAATCCCTAACATCATATGAGCCTGTTTTAGCCCTAAATTGATTAAATGCAGAGTTATCTGAGATGTGCTGCCAATTAAGCTTCCCAACCCGGTCCTCCCACATTTTCATTTTTCTATACAGCGCCGGTATCTGCACAGTGTATGGAATTTTCTTTTTAATTGTGACTATTTCATCGAACACAACCCATGAGCTTTTGTCTTTGCCCACCCACAATTGCATAAAAATACAAGCGTTGTTTACGGCACCGGGGTCGTAACCTATTATTACAGGAAAGTCTGGAGTAGGCATCAAAGCCTCTACTTTTCTTTTTTCTGCGTTTCCTACAACATGTACGGTTTTGTTAAAGTACGGGCCGAAGATTGCGTCTCCCGCAGGGCGATCAACCCACTTACCTTCAAGCATACGCTGTGCTTCGACAACATCGTTGCTCACGGCTTCCATAACCCGGCTGTAGTATCCTTTGGGAAGATTTTTTTCGTTTTCCTGAATCTTTACATGAACCACATGGTAGTCTTTGTTCCACTCATCGCCCTGCCAAGGTATTTCAAAAAACCTTTTGTACACCCAATGCGTTTTGCCCGATGGATTACAGGCAGCGGTGTATTGCTGTACACCCTCGATTCCCTGCCTTCTGCCAAGCTGCTGTACGACTGCATCAAAGTAGCTTGGCGAATCAAGATTTGTTAATTCGTCAATAAATACATAGCTTGGCTCATAGCCCTTGATTCGATCAACAAGCAGGTTCCCAAACGGAGCGGACAACAAAGAAATTCTAGACCAACCGCCGTAACGATTTGCCACATCCAGATACGGCTGTTTTTGAAGATCAAGCTTTTCGTCGGTGTAATCAATACCAATCCCTTCCTTCCATTCTGGCAAAACTTCTGTCTGCAGCTTATGCCAAACACCCCCCTGTGTAGCCTGTGCCTTTACTCCTACAATTATTAAGCACAGTCCATTGAATGCTTCGTAGGCATGGCGGACCAACTTATGTCCCCCAAGGACAAATGTTTTCCCACTTGCTCGCTCACCATAAGCAAGAATGTATTTGGCTGAAGAATCAAAAATTTCTTGTTGCGAGCCAGATAAATCGGGTGACCAAGTTTCTTCTGTTTGGTATTCCTGTTGCTGCTCGTCGAGCTTTTTAAGCACGCTTGCAGCGTCAATCTTCCTTAGTTTCGGCATCTTTATGCATATCCTTTAGAGGCCTAAATCCAGGCTTTTTCTTCTTTTCGCCTTTTTCTCTTTCGGTCATTTTTAACATCAAATCCAAACCATGTAGAATGCGGTCGTAAAACTTACCCTGTTGCTCTGTTGCCTGCATAAAAAGGCGTGTTCTCAATATTTCTTCTTCCGGATCCAAACTGCCGCCCTGAATGTCGTCTCTAAGTTTTTCGCCCACTTCGAAAAGGCTCATGTTTTGCCTGATCGCTATTTTTTGCGTTACCTTTAAGGCTTCACCCATAAGTTGCCCAACTGAATCATCAAAAGACTGAAATATTTCAAGTTTCTTAATGTTGTCCTTGTTGTGTAGCATGTCGGCAATGTCGGACATAAATGCTTCTTTGCCGTTTTTCTTCAAAGCTTTGATTAGCCTTTCGGGGTTAGGGGGTTCCGGAGGGTTCTCCCTGACCATCAAATCGACATCATCAGGTTGCTTGGTTTTGTCACCGCTTGAAATCCATAAAGCTCGAAGCTGCGGGTTACCCTCAACAAATCTGCGCATGTACCTAGCACTTGAACCAAGGTCCTCAGCAACCTTTTCATAGTTGCCGTCGTGCTCAGACATTGATCTTGCTACATCTTCAGTTAAGTACTTTTTCTTTCTGGGCATTGATGTACTTCCTTAATAATGGAAGATACTTGCTCTTCCAAAATGGACTGCATTTTAGGTATGCAAAAGAACCTCCATTGGCTAATGCATAGGCGCTGTTTCTAACTTTCCAGTCAAAAAAGTCAAAGTTACACCCCTTGCAAAATCTTTTTGCCACTCCAATTGGAACATCCTCCCAGTCAAGTTGCTCGGAAACCTCCGCTACGGTTTCAACTGACAGGCCTGAGCGTATTGATATTTCCTCATCTGCCAAAACCCTGACAGATGATTTACCTACTTTTTCGCGAGCCAACAAGCGCACAAAAACAGGTGGGAAGTAATTAAAAACCTCCCAACCCTTCCTGATCTTCCGTTCCATCCTCAATTACCTCCTTAATTTTTTTTATACAAATTCTTAACTTAGCATTTTCTTCAGGATACTTTAATCCATTACCCAAGCTTCCAATTAATATCGGTTTCTGTGATTTAGTCCCCGAAACATATCCCAAACAAAGATACGCATCAAAAATCTCTTCATGAGATGGTTTTAAGTATGTTTTTATCTCACTCGTAGTCATTTCCATTATTTGATTTTCCAAGATTGTTTTTGGAAACGCAATGAAAATCTGACAATTTATGACAATAGACCTTTTTCTGCCTCTATTCTATCAGCTTGTTGTGTTGCATGACACGCATGAGGTCGGCAGTTCGAATCTGCCATCTCCCACCACTCCTAAAACCCTGTAAACCAATTATTTATAAAATAAGTAAATTACCTTTTTGTAAGCGTAAATATCTCATAATATTTGACAATATTTGACAATTACACCTAATATCCGTCCAAATTTGACAATGATTTGACAATGGATTTTAAGATCGCAAAAGTTAGTTTCTCAAAAAAATCTCCTTGGTGTGTTACCTTGACCCATCAAAAAAAGAGAGTTTACAGAAAATTTTTTACCTCCAAAGAAAAAGCACGAGAACATGTGCGACAGGAAGAGGATAAGATATCTGTCGGCACTTCATCCCAAGAAGGCCCTGACATAGGCTTAGGTGGAGCAATAGAAAAGTTTTTGGAGGATTGTATTAAAGTAAACCTTAGACCCACCTCGATTAACACCTACACTCAAAGGCTAAGTAAATTTCACAAATTCATTGGTGATGTAAAAATTAAAGAAATTTCCCGCAAAGATATTAAGGCTTTTGCCGAAACCAGCACCAACAAGCATACGAGAAAAGCGTATAGGGATGACTCCGCGTACCTAATGAATTGGTGTGGGCAAAAAGAATGGATACCCGAAGGCGGATTCTACAACATAACGCTTAGAGATGTGCATGTTGATGAGCGGGAGATTCCTATCATCAGCCCCGAGCGTGGTTTTGAAATATTAAGAAAAGCACCCAACAAACACATTCTCCGGTTTGCTCTTCAAATGTTTGCCGGATTGAGGCCTTTCGAGTCATGCAGGGTAACAAGCATATCTGAAGACTTGATCGTAATTAAAGGACAGGAAGCAAAAGGCAGGCGATCAAGGACACTTAACGATTTGCCTGATAACCTTAAGCAGTGGATTCGATACTATGAAATCAAACCTTGCTCATACAATGCGATGAGGATTGCTCGGGAAAGAAACATAGGCAGCTTGGGGCACGATGCGATGCGTCATTCCTTCTGCACATACGGATATTGGGAGCTAGGCC